>Ga0302208_10000353_pt1 | contig 23076 bp, 22 predicted proteins | sample II_Fen_E2_3_FD_194577 | JGI IMG/M metagenome (GOLD analysis project Ga0302208, IMG submission 194577) | Peat permafrost microbial communities from Stordalen Mire near Abisko, Sweden - II_Fen_E2_3 | ecosystem: Environmental > Terrestrial > Soil > Wetlands > Permafrost | place: Sweden: Abisko...
AGAAATGGGTAATTTATATGCCGAAACAATTCAGGCTATTAGTAATCTTGAAGAAATTTTCAAAAAATAGTAAACGTATAATTTATATGAAACGTATCATTCTGTTTATATCCATCTTAACTGCTTTTAGCTCATTGACAATGGCTCAATCTGATGCTGTGAGTCAGGCTAACAATTTGTACACAAAAGCTGATTATACTTCTGCTGCTAAGCAATACGAAACGATATTAAGCAATCAGGGTGTTGCTCCGGAACTGTATTTTAATCTTGGCAATGCTTACTATAAATCAAATGAAATTGGACGTTCAATTCTAAATTATGAACGTGCCTTGAGACTTTCACCATCGTACGATGATGCCAGATTTAATCTGGAACTTGCTCAAACAAAGGTGATTGATAATTCTATGCAGTCTTCTACTTTCTTCTTAAGTCGTTGGATTCAGAACTTTATTAAGATGCTTACCTCGAACCAATGGTTAGGAATAAGTGTCACATTATTTGTTCTTACTTTAATACTAATCTTTCTTTTTATTTTTGGATCTACGCATTTCATACGTAAGCTGTCTTTTCAGGTAGCAGTATCTTTACTTTTGGTTTGTCTGGCTAGTTTCATATTCTCGGGGATACGTAAAGATCAGTTAGTGAATCATAGAGAAGCAATTGTTATGGTGGGAGTAGTGACCGTAAAAAGTTCACCAGACAAAAGCGGAACAGATTTGTTCCAGCTACATGAAGGAACTAAGGTGAAAGTAAAGAGCACGTTAGGCAATTGGACTGAAATTAAACTGGGAAACGGAAACGTAGGCTGGGTTGAGCAAGCGAATATTGAAAAGATCTAATAGCTCTATTACTTCGTTCTTGTCATTAAATCACAAACTAATCATATAATAATCAGATTATGAATCTAATCGAAGTGATAAAACAGTTAGATCTAAATCTGTTTTTAGTGATTAATGGGCTTCATTCTCCATTTTTTGACCAATTCATGTACGCTGTAAGCTATAAGATGACTTGGGTGCCTTTGTACATTGCTATTTTGTTTGTTTTGGTAAAACACTGGAAACGTGAATCTATTTGGCTTATTTTGGCTCTGGTTATATGTATTGTTATTTCCGATCAGGTCGCGTCCGGTTTGTTGAAAAACCTTGTTAAGCGGCTTCGTCCATCCCATGTTGATGAGCTTAAAGATATAATACACTTAGTGAAAGGTTATGCTGGTGGTATGTATGGATTCGCCTCATCTCATGCTTCAAACGCTGTAGGTTTTGCATTGCTCTCATCGTTGCTTTTAAAACAGAAAGCTTATAGCTTTTCAATATTTGTATGGGCTATTATCACTGCCTATTCCAGAATTTATCTCGGTGTGCATTATCCTTTAGACATTTTGGGTGGAGCAGTTATAGGTGCTCTGGCTGCTTCTATTTGTTATGGATTTATATACAAGTATCGTCCGAGCTTGCTAAAGCACGAAGCATATACTGAAATAGAAAGACCAGTAGCTTTAGTCCCGGTTTCAGTGCTGGGCTTAAGTTTTTTGGGAATAATTGTGTTTAGTTTCGTCAGCTAAAGACTAAATTCTAATTTCAACGCCCTTTTCTTTCAGAAACTTTTTTAGTTCGGGGATGCCAATCTCTTTGTAGTGAAATATGCTTGCTGCCAGTGCTGCATCAGCCTTCCCTGCATCAAATACTTCTACAAAGTGTTCCATAGTTCCGGCACCACCACTGGCAATGACGGGCACATTGACCGCTTCAGAAACAGCACGCGTAATGTCTAAGGCAAATCCATCTTTGGTACCGTCGTTATTCATCGAAGTGAGTAAAATTTCTCCAGCTCCAAGTGCAACGGCTTGTTTTGCCCATTCTACTGTTTTTATGTCTGTAGGAATTCTACCACCGTTTAGAAATACAAACCATTCTCCATCAATGTATTTGGTATCAATGGCTAGCACTACGCACTGACTACCAAACTGAGATGCTAAATCACTTATTAATTGTGGATTGCGAACGGCTGATGTGTTTACGGAAATTTTATCAGCGCCACATGCCAGTAACACCGATACATCTTCCACGCTTGAAATACCACCTCCTACTGTGAATGGGATATTGATATGTTTGGCAATGCGTGTAACTAGTTCTGATAAGGTTTTACGTTTCTCGTTGGTTGCAGTGATATCCAGAAATACCAATTCATCGGCACCCATTTGGGCATATAGTGCTCCTAGCTCTACCGGATCACCAACATCGGTAATGTTTTCGAAATTAATGCCTTTCACTGTTTGTCCGTTTTTTATATCCAGACAGGGGATGATACGTTTTGCTAACATATTGTTCAATTCACAATTAAAAATTCATAATTCACAATTTATCTCAGATTCGGTTGGACTATTAAACTCCAATTAATGCCTACTTATCGTCGTTCCATTCTCCAAGAGTTATGGTTTGAATGGTGTTAACCAGTTTTTTGTCATATGGGCGTTCGACCTTTACGTAATTACTGCTGAACCCAACCATAAATTCTCCGTTGTGCCTACTTTCCCACAGTACGGGGTAGGTATTGCCTATCTGACTTTGGTAGAAAGTTTTTGTCTTTTTCTCGGACAAAGCATGGAGCAAATTGCTACGGCGTTTACGTTCGTTCAGCGATACGGTATATTCTATATCGAGCATCTTCGTTCCAGCACGTTCCGAATAGGTGAATACGTGCAGTTGCGATATATCCAGTGAGTCAATAAACCGGCAGGATTGCTCAAAAAGTTCGTCTGTTTCACCACGAACGCCCACAATAACATCGACCCCGATAAATGCGTGAGGCAGAAGTTCTTTGATAAGCTCTACCTTATGAGCAAACAGTTCCCGGTTATATTTGCGTTTCATAAGTTGGAGTACCTCGTTAGTTCCTGATTGCAACGGGATATGGAAATGGGGCATAAAACGATGGCTTGTAGAAATATAAGTAATTATCTCGTCGGTAAGCAAATTAGGCTCGATAGATGATATTCTGAACCGTACATCGGCTGGAATTGTATCAAGGGCTTTTACGAGGTCAAAGAAAGATTCACCCGTACTTTTCCCAAAATCACCTATATTCACGCCCGACAGTACAATTTCTTTAGCTCCGGCTTCGACAGCTTGCATAGCCATGGATACCGTTTCGGGGATAGTTGCATTCCGACTCCGTCCACGTGCATAAGGAATGGTGCAATAGGTACAGAAATAATCGCATCCGTCCTGTACCTTTAGAAAGTAGCGCGTACGGTCGTCGCGAGAGCAGGACGGTTTAAATTCCCGTACTCTTTTTATTTCCGAACGATGAATCTCACTTTTTTCAGTCCCGTCCAGCTTTTGTATATATTCAAGGATATTGAATTTTTCATTAGCCCCGAGTACTAGATCCACCCCTTCAATGTCAGCTACTTCTTCTGGTTTTAATTGAGCATAACAACCGGTTACAATCATAATTGCATCAGGATGTTGTCTGTTTAAGCGATTTATGGCCTGACGGCATTTATGGTCAGCCGTGTCGGTTACTGAACAGGTATTTATGATGCAAATATCGGCCTGTTCTCCTGTTTTTACTTTAGCAAATCCTTCGTCGGTAAGCTGCTTTCCAATAGCCGATGTCTCGGCAAAATTGAGCTTACAGCCTAAGGTGTGAAATGCAACTTTTTTATCGTTAAATATAGTGTTGTCAATCATTTTTATATACAAGTTTTCGGGTGCAAAGGTAACAAAAAACAATAGATTGTAAATGCCATGTTCTGATGTAGGTATTTATCATATACATAAGTCAAAAAAAGCAGCCCTAATCTGTTTGTTATGGTTTTTTGATTATTATGTGAACTGTTTAAAATCTGTATTTATTAGTAATACACATTAAAAAAGTACTACTTTTGCATTATAATAAATTACAGAGCTAAAACAACGTAGTTGTCTGATAAAAAGTGTTATATCTTTTTTGTCGACTTAATTTTATTGCTAAAGATTAATCTTAAATGGAATTCAATACAGTTATAAAGCCACAAAATAAGCTTTTAGAAGTCGATTTTAAAGAAATCTGGCAGTATCGTGATTTGTTTTCCATGTTTGTAAAGCGCGATATTATTACGCAATACAAGCAAACAATCCTGGGCCCGACCTGGTTCTTTATTCAACCGGCTTTAACGACTGTCATGTACATGCTTGTATTTGGAGGTATAGTCGGATTTTCTACAGATGGGCTGCCGCAGCCCATGTTCTATTTGGCAGGTATAGTTTGCTGGCAATATTTTTCCGATTGTTTGAATAAAACGTCTTCAACCTTCACTACCAACCAGGGAATATTTGGAAAAGTTTATTTTCCGAGGATGATTGTGCCGCTTTCTACTGTGGCCTCTAATTTGGTGCGGCTGGGTATTCAGTTTTTGCTTTTTGTGGTGGTTTATATTTATTATCTGATTATGGGGATACATGTTGCTCCCAATATATATATCCTGCTTCTACCGTTGGTAATTATTATGTTGGCTGGTTTGTCATTGGGCTTTGGAATCATTATTTCATCCATGACTACCAAATACAGGGATTTGACTATACTGTTTACTTTTATTGTTCAGCTCTGGATGTATGCCACACCGATTATTTATCCGTTGAGTACAATGTCGCTAAAACGTCAATGGATTATGGCTTTAAATCCGGTAACATCGCTGGTGGAAACCTTTAAATATGGCACCATGGGAGTAGGAACTTTTAGTTGGGCTCAATTGGGCTATAGTTTTGGCTTTATGGTTGTTCTTTTGGCTATTGGCATAGTTGTATTTAATAAAGTGCAACGCTCTTTTATGGATACTGTCTGATTTTAGTGATATGATAGCAACAAAATTGAATGGATTGAAAACAGCTTATGAAAAACGATTAAACTCTTAATTTTAATTTACACATTCCACCTTACACAATAAACCCATTTATGCGTTATCTATATATATTTGCAACACTTTTTTTTACCGTTTACGGACAAATGATTCTCAAGTGGAGAATTCTGAAGTTGAACTGGACTATGCCTCATACAGGTATTTGGGACATGGTGGTTTCATATACCAAATTTTTGCTTGACCCATTTATTTTTTCCGGTTTTCTCTCGGCTTTTATAGCTTCGGTTTGTTGGTCTATGGCTATGACTAAGTTTCAAATCACCGAAGCTTATCCGTTTATGAGCTTGGCCCCGGCAATCGTTTTTTTGCTGGGTGTGTGGTTGTTGGGCGAAACATTTACGATCGGGAAAGTGGTAGGTTTGGTATTGATAATTATTGGACTTATAGTTACTGTAAGATTCTAAGATGAAGAAATTAGCTATTATTGGAGCAAGCTATTTGCAGTTACCTCTTGTGCAAAAAGCTGCAGAAATGGGCATCGAAACACATTGTTTTGCTTGGGCAGATGGTGCAGTTTGTAAAGATGTTGCCGATTATTTTTATCCTATTTCCATTCTTGATAAAGAAGAAATCCTAAAAGTTTGCCAACATGTACAGATCAATGGAATTACTACCATTGCTTCGGATGCTGCCGTACCGACGGTTTGTTTTGTTGCGCGAGAAATAGGATTAATTGCGAATGATTTTGAAGATGCATTAGCTGCAACGGATAAATACATGATGCGTCGTCGGTTTGCCGATTTTTCGGTTTCATCACCACGCTTTGTTATTGCGGATGAAAATTATAGGGTCGAAAACTTTCGTTACCCATTAATCGTAAAACCAACGGACCGCTCGGGCAGTCGTGGTGTAAAGAAAATTGAGAATTCTGCAGATTTACCCGAAGCTATAAAACGAGCTCAAAAGGAATCGTTTACACGTCATGCTATTGTAGAAGAATATGTTTCAGGTTCGGAGGTGAGTGTCGAAAGTATTTCGTGGAAAGGGAAACATTATATTTTGGCTATTACCGATAAGGTGACAACCGAAGAACCGTATTTTGTAGAGTTGGAGCATCATCAACCCAGTTTGTTGAGTCCGGAGATACAACAAAAAATAAAGTCGGAAACACTCAAAGCGCTTGCTGCTCTGAAAATAAATTATGGTGCCAGTCATGCTGAATTTAAAATAACCAGTGCCGGTGAGGTTTTTGCCATTGAAGTAGGAGCGAGGATGGGCGGTGATTTTATCGGGTCGCATTTGGTAAAACTGTCTACCGGATATGACTTTGTACAAGGAGTCATTGATATTGCATTGGGAGAGTTTGAAGAGCCTCATTTGCATAATCAGCAAGCAGCGGGAGTTTATTTCCTTTGTAAGGAAACCGAGCATCTATTACCCGTAATTCAGCATCCGGAGAAATACAAAGAAATTATTGAATCAGAAATAACAGATACGACGCTTCATGCTATTCAGTGTAGTGCCGACCGAAGTGGATATTTTATTTATCAAGCCGAAAAACGTTTTAGAACATGAGCAAACCACAGTTATCAATTGTAACCACACTATATAGATCGGAGCGCTTTCTAGATACTTTTGTAGCGCAATGTGAAGAGGCAATGGCCTCAATTGAATGTAGCAGTTACGAAATAGTATTTGTAAACGATGGGTCTCCCGATAAATCGTTGGATAAGGTTTTAAAGCTAAAGGAGAAAAACAACAATATAGTAGCTGTTGACTTGTCGCGCAACTTCGGACATCATTATGCTATTATGGCCGGTTTGACATATTCTACAGGTGATTATGTTTTTTTGATCGACTGCGATCTGGAAGTTCCGCCAACACATATACCTACCTTTTATCACAAAATGCAGGAAGAACAAGGTTGTGATGTGATTTATGGTGTTCAGGAAACACGCAAAGGTTCTTTTATTGAGAGAACAGTCGGCGGGTTATTCTATGGTTTCTTTAATCGTTTGACCGATACTCGCATTCCGGAGAATCTGCTGACCGAACGGTTAATGAGTCGCCGTTATGTAGACGAGTTGATTAAGATGGGCGATAAAAATATTTTTATGGCTGGTATGATGCAATGGATTGGATATAAGCAAATACCGATAACCATAAAAAAGGGACAACGGGAAGGACAAAGTACCTACACGCTGGGCAAACGTATTGCATTGAGCATGGAGGCTATTACTTCATTTTCGTCTTATCCGCTTATCGTGTTATTTAAATTCGGCTTTTTTATCTCTGCTCTGAGTGTTTTCACCGGGATTTTCTTTGTGGTAAAGAAACTGATTAACCCGGAAATTGTGCTTTCAGGATTTACCTTTCTGATTGTTGCGTTGCTTTTCTCCGTAGGAGTGATCGTAAGCTCATTAGGGGTTCTTGGTATTTATATTGATAAGCTTTTTAATCAAACAAAAAACAGACAAACTTTCATTGTCAGAGATATTTACAAATAGTTGATAGTTTTTAGTAAGCAGTAAGTAATTTGTTTATTCGATGAAAAAGGATTATAAAAAGATTATTATTTTTGGTGTCAGCGATTTTGCCAGTCAGGTAAGCTTTTATCTGAAGAATGATTCGGACTTTGAAATTGTAGCCTATACGGTTAACGCAGAATATAATAAAACAAAGACTTTTTTAGATCTTCCGGTGGTTGATTTTGAAAAAGTGGATGAAGTTTATCCGCCAAGTGACTACGCTATGTTTATTGCCATTGGGTATCATAAACTAAACTCCACACGCGAACTGAAATTCAGAGAGGCTAAAGAAAAAGGTTACCATTTGATTAGCTATCTTTGTTCGCGAAACTCATACTGGAATGATTTGCAGGTAGGCGAAAACAGCTTTATTATGGAAGGCAACATTTTTATGCAAAACGTAAAAATTGGTGATAACGTTATAGTTAATGTGGGAAATAGAATCGGGCATGATTCCGTAATTGAAGAAAATTGCTTTTTGACATCGAATGTTATGATAGGAGGTTTTTGCACAGTCAAGAGAAACACTTTTATTGGCATGAGCGCAGTGATAAAAGATAAAACTACTATCGGAGAACAAAATATACTGGGTGCAGGATCTGTTTTGCTGAAAAATACCAAAAACGGAAGTTCTTTTCTGACAAAATCGACCCCGCTTACACCTGATCCGAATAATCTGATTCAGGATTTTATTTGATAAAACATATACAATAAACTATATTAAAACGAACATAAAATGGATGCTAACGAATTTATAAAAAACTTTGCTGCACAATTTGATGATACAGATGCTTCTGAATTCACATTTGATACCCGTTTCAGAGAATTAGATGAATGGTCGTCGTTGAATGCTTTGGCAATTTTGAATATGATTGGGAAAAAGTACTCGGTAGTGCTAAAACCGGAGGAAATGAAACCAACCAATACCGTTCAGGAATTATTTGATCTGGTACAATCCAAACTTAGCTAAGATGAATCCGTTTTCATTAGCCGCCAAAACTGTTTTGGTAACCGGTGCATCGTCGGGTATAGGAAGAGCCATCGCTGTTGTTTGTTCGCAAATGGGAGCGACTCTGATTGTTACAGGGCGTAATGAATCTCGTTTATCGGAAACGGTTTCCATGCTTGAAGGAGATGGACATCTGCAAATTGCTGTCGATCTGACCAATCTTCTGGAAATGGAAAAGCTGGTGGAATCGTTGCCCAAAATTGATGGATTGGTAAACAATGCCGGTATTGCAAACCCCTTGGTACTTCAGTTGACCGAAGAAAGCGATGTAAATGATATTTTTCAAACCAACACATTGGTTCCGGTTCATTTAACGCGTTTGGTGTTGCAACATAAAAAGCTAAACAAAGGCGCTTCGTTGGTGTATATCTCGTCCATAAACGGTAATAATTGTGCTTATATCGGCAGTTCCATCTATGCAGCTTCGAAAAGTGCATTGACCGGATTTATGAAAGCTGTGGCATTGGAACTATCTCCACGAGGTATTCGTGCCAACTGTATCAATCCGGGTATGATAGAAACTGATTTATTGAAAGCGGGAAGTATTGGCGAAGAAGAACTGGAGAAAGACAGATTGAAATATCCGCTAAAACGTTACGGTAAGCCCGAAGAAGTGGCTTATGCAGTTACATATCTATTGTCGGATGCAACCCAATGGATGACTGGTACCAGCTTACTTATTGATGGAGGTTATACGTTGCAATAGACCCCAAACCTCTAGAGGGGCCTCATGAAGCAGTTTTGGAACAGTAAAATTTGCATGTAAATTCAGAATGAAACTAACCTAATTCCCCTTTAGGGACTAGGGGTTGTTTAAATAATACAACAATGAAATCATATATAAAAGCCATATCCTACTTTTTACCGGAGAAAGTAGTTACAAATGAAGATTTGGTAAAGGAATTTCCCGAATGGACTGTTGAGAAAGTTGCCGGAAAAGTAGGAGTTCATGAACGACACATTGCTTCGGATGATGAAACTGCTTCTGATATGGCAACTCAGGCAGCCGAAAAACTTTTTGCCGAGCATGGCATTGACCGTTCAACAATTGACTTTATTCTTCTTTGCACGCAAAGCCCTGATTATTTCTTGCCAACTTCTGCCTGTCTGATTCAAAATCGTTTGGGCTTGTCCACTTCGTGTGGTGCGTTGGACTTTAATCTGGGTTGTTCGGGTTTTGTTTACGGGCTATCATTGGCCAAAGGCCTGATAGCCGGTGGAATTGCCAAGAATGTATTGTTGCTCACTGCAGAGACTTATTCGAAACACATTCATCCTACAGATAAAGGAAACCGAACCATTTTTGGAGATGCTTCGGCTGCAACATTAATTTCAACCGATGGTTTTGCATCTATTGAAAACTTTAGCCTTGGTACTGATGGTCGTGGAGCCGAGAACCTGATAGTCAAAAATGGAGGAGCGCGTCACTCGAAAGGCTTGAATGAATTGACCTTTGACGAAGCAGGAAATCCAAGTTCTTCCGATTATTTGTATATGAATGGTGGGGAGATATTTAATTTTACTTCTGAAGCCGTTCCCGTTTTGGTCGATGAAGTGCTGGCTAAAAATCAACTCTCGAAAGACGATATAAATTTATTTGTATTTCATCAGGCCAATAAGTACATGATGAATTATTTGCGAAAACTAATTGATATAGATCTGGATAAATTCTTTTTCTTCCTCGAAACAGTTGGCAATACGGTCTCCTCTACTATTCCTATTGCTCTTTGTGAAGCTCAAAAGGAAGGTAAATTAAAAGGAAATATATTGATTGCCGGTTTTGGTGTAGGTTATTCGTGGGGAGCAACGGTTTTGAAAGAAGGAGTAAGGAGTAAGGAGTAAGGAGCGACTAGTAATCATCTTATTATCACATTACCATATCATCACATCATCTCATCGCGTTAGAATGAACATCCTCAAGAAGTCTGAAATTTATAAACTGAATAAGACTCAATTGTCTTTAAGTTTATTGTTGATTGCTTCGCCGTGGATAATCTTGTTTATTACGACTAATGTTGTTGCCCGCCATTCGGTATTTAATTCAGTACCTTGTTGGTCCGATGAATTATCTTACTGGCACGAAATCCTCTCTTTTTCTCAGAAAGGACTGAATTTTGGTTATTACACCATAAATGAATCTTTGCCCAAGTACCTTTCGTTTGGTTCTCACGGATTTGGAGCAGTTTCAGTCTATGCTTTATTTGGCAAAATCTTTGGGTGGAAAACTTATTCAATTGTCATAGCCAATGCATTTTTTATGTCGTTGGCTTTTTTGTTTCTGGCTATTGCAGTCAAAATATCTTCTAAAAGCTTACTTTATATTCTTTTGTTTAGCCTCAGTTATACACCGTTGATTCTGTTTTCTTCCACTTCCATGACTGAGTTGCTGAATTATTCAGCGCTAATCGTATATTTTAGTGCACTTTATGTTTACTTCAAAGGTGGAAGTAGGAAAATGCTTGTATCGTTACTGTTGTTTTGTACGGCAATCTCATTTATTCGCATTATATACATTGTACTATTTTTGCCATTACTCTTTAAAAGAAAAACGGAATTTCAATTTGATCTTAAATTTCTGATTTATATTGTTCTGTGGATTGTGTTTAGTGCATTGCTGTTTGTATTCAATAATCTCTTTGTTTCACCTTATCCCGACTCTTTCCTCAATGAATTGCTTTCCAGCAAAGGTTTTTCTGAATTTGTTAGTAATTTTGCAACTCATTTTTTTCAGAATGCCTGTAATCTGATTAATCTGGTTTCGGAGGATATTATTCAGGTGTTGAGCCGATACTTTATCATTTTTGTTTGCTTGGTCTGTTTGGTTAAGTCGAAGGCTATTCAAACTCGATTTAAAAAGATTGAAATTGAATATTTTATAGTATTTTTGATTTTGTTTTTATTTCTGTTGATTAATATTGCTGCGTATGATGTTTTTGATTGGCGTGACTATAGAGTGATTGCTCCTGTTTTGTTTGGCAGTATTCTGTTTTTGATATTGAATGCTAAACGTTTTATCATCTGTTTTTCACTCGCAGCAAACCTGTTAGGAATTTTCTTTCTGTTGATTTCGCCTCAAGTGTTGGAATCATTTAATAATGGTCGATATGCAAATCGGGTTGAAAATAAGATGTTGAATCATATTAGTTATACTAAATTTTCAAATTCTCGTTTTACAAATACAATTGTTGTCCATCAGTTTAGTTCGGATGTTGTTTTGAGTATTCCAGCAGGAATAGGAATTACGTATTCGGATACTTTGACAGACAAACTCAATTCAAAATATATTTATTCCAACAATAAATTACACTTATCGACCTATAAAATCATTGCTTTCAACGAAACAGGGTATTTATATCAAAAAATAAACTACTAACTACCAACTAAAAATGATTCCTTTTAATAAACCATATCTCACGGGTAAAGAAGCTCATTATATGTATGAAGCTGTTTTTACCGGTAAACTTTCAGGCAATGGGATGTTTACACAACGTTGTCAGGCCTATTTCGAAAAACGCTACGGCTTCCAGAAGTGTCTTCTGACAACTTCATGTACCGATGCATTGGAAATGGCTGCTATTCTATGCGACGTAAAACCAGGCGATGAGGTCATTATTCCCAGTTATACTTTTGTTTCTACTGCTTTAGCTTTTGTTCGTCAGGGAGCTACAATCGTTTTTGCCGATAGTCAATCAGAACATCCGAATCTCGATGCTGATAAAATTGAAGCATTGATAACTCCCAGAACCAAAGTGATTGTTCCGGTTCATTATGCTGGTATGGCTTGTGATATGACTAAAATCATGGCATTAGCCGACAAATATAATTTATTAGTGGTGGAAGATGCTGCACAAGCGGCGGACTCATTCTACACAGCACCAAGTGGTAAGCAGCAAGCGGCAAAAGCACTGGGAAGCATCGGACATTTAGCTGCTTTTTCTTTTCATGAAACAAAAAATATCATTTCCGGTGAAGGTGGAATGTTGGCTATCAATGATGAACGCTTTATTCATCGTGCCGAGATTATTTGGGAGAAAGGAACAAACCGCGCCGAGTTTTTCCGCGGCGAAGTGAACAAATATGGATGGGTGGATATAGGCTCCTCTTTTTTACCTTCCGAAGTAATTGCAGCTTTCCTCTGGGCTCAGATTGAACACCTGGATGAAATCCAAAATAAACGTAAAGAACATTGGAACAGGTATTATGAAGCTCTGAAACCATTTGCAGACAAAGGATATTTTAAATTACCTCAGATACCGGCATATGCAACTAATAATGCGCATATGTTTTATTTAGTTTGTTCTTCGTTGGAAGAAAGAACCAAACTGATAAATGCATTAAAGCAAAATGAGATATTAGCTGTGTTCCATTATCTGAGTTTGCATAGTAGTCCGTACTATGCCGAAAAACATGATGGACGAGAATTGGCTAATTGTGACATGTTTGCCGATTGCTTGGTGCGTTTACCGTTGTTCTATGAGTTAAGTATTGAGGACCAGAATAAGATTATTGAGACTATAAAATCAGTTTATAATGATAAATGATAATTATTACCAAATTATCACATTATCATATTGTCACATTATATTCTATGAATAAAAATAAGTTTATTATTCCCCTTTTGTTCTTGCTCTTGTTTGCTGCATATTATGGCATTTTAAAAGTAATCCCTGCCGATTATAACGATATGCATGATCATGCTGCATTTGCTCGTCAAATGTGTACAGGCGAGATTCCATATACCGGAAACTTTCTGGTTTATTTGTTGGTGAATGTATTTTCGTTTTTTACAGCAAAGATAACAGCTACTGAACTTAGCTTGTGTGGTTTATTAGCTTTTGCAGGGGTGTATCGGTATTATTTATCTCAAAAAATGATTTTAGAAGTAGTCAAGAGTCGTACCAGAAATACATCGAATTACGCTTCAACAGCATTTTATGCACTGAGCATGTTATTCGTTTTTGCTATTCCTATTCCAAGTTATTTTTCAGATGATTACTTTATGTATATTGGTAATTATGTTCCTAATGTGTGGCATAACTCTACCATTCTCTTTTTATTCCCTTTTGCAATGTTACTTTTCTATCAATCATATAAACAATTGCAGGATTATGACGCAAAACGCAATCTGTGGATTTTCTTATTGATACTGCTGAATTTATTCATCAAGCCAAGCTATTTCTTTGTATTTCTTTGTGTTTATCCTCTGATGCTATTATTCAAATACAAGTTTAAGAAAGAATTTTGGTATAGTATCCTTCCTTTAATTATAGGTTTTTTCTTTTTGATACTGGAGTATTGGATTATTTATAAAACCACGACACCAACAAATAAAGAAGCTTCATCTGTTATTTTCTTACCATTTTATCGTAATCCAGAGTTTGAAGAATTCAATTTAATACCTGTTGCGATGTTGTTTTCTGTGTTTTTTCCACTTTTTTATACTTTTCTCAACATACCAAAAGTAATTAAGAGTCAGGTTTTTTGGTACACATCGCTTTCATTTGTAGTATCGGTGCTGATTTTCTTTTTTATATCAGAATCCGGTCCACGGGCTTCTCATGGAAATTTCTATTGGCAAATCGTTATAACTACGTGGTTATCTTTTTTTGTAGCCTTATTAGCGTTACTCAAAGATATAAAGCTGGAGGGTAAAACGATAAAAAATAGCTTGCTATTATTGGTGTTTTCAATTCATGTTTTAATGGGACTGATTTATTTTGTTCGACTTTTAATCACCGGCTACTATTATTGATAGCACAGTGATAAACATAGACAATAAATAACTATTTTTGAATATTCATTTCATTATTATTTTTTTTACATACATTTGTAATTAAAATAGCCCACTAAATATCGTTAATTGTAAATTGTTCGAATTCATGCATAATAAATATTAAACTACTATTTGTAATAATTTAAGCTGAAAAGAAAAAATACTTTTTGAGAATTTGCGAAATTCGTGGTTGAAATAATGATATATTTAATTCGTGATTCAATTATTTTGCAATGTAATTCGTGGTTGAATTATTATATTTATTTTGTGGTTTCATGAATATCTGATACAATTTGTAGTGATAAATTTAGAATATGCCAATAGCAATAAAATTTGAGAATATAAGTAAACAATACCGCCTCGGGCTCGTCTCCACGCAAACTCTTAGCCATGACCTGAACCGTTGGTGGAAGATGAATATTCGTGGTAAAGAAGACCCATACTTAAAGATAGGTGAAGTAAATGACCGTGCTCACAAGGGAGAAAGTGATTATATTTGGGCACTGAAAGATATAAACTTTGAAGTGCAACAAGGTGATGTATTGGGTATTATTGGTAAAAACGGAGCAGGAAAATCTACTCTGCTAAAAATTCTTTCAAAAGTTACAGCTCCTACTACTGGAACCATACGTGCTGCAGGTAGAATTGCTTCTTTATTGGAAGTTGGTACTGGCTTTCACCCGGAAATGACGGGGCGTGAGAATATATTTATGAACGGTGCCATTATGGGTATGACTAAGTCTGAAATAATCCGTAAGTTAGATGAAATAGTAGATTTCTCCGGTGTGGAACGTTATCTGGATACTCCAGTGAAACGTTATTCAAGTGGTATGACCGTACGTCTTGGCTTTGCCATTGCTGCGCACCTTGAACCGGAAATATTGGTTGTTGATGAAGTACTTGCTGTAGGCGATGCAGAATTCCAAAAGAAAGCTATTGGTAAAATGCAGGATGTAAGTAGAGGGGAGGGGAGAACGGTGTTGTTTGTGAGCCATAATATGGCAGCTGTTCAATCTTTATGTTCCAAGGGGATAATTCTCAGCGATGGTTGTTGTGTAAAGCAAGGTAATATAATAGATTGTATAAATGATTACTTAGAAATGGAAACTGATGACTCAGATACAATAGTTAATAAGATAACTTATTTAGATAATAGATTGAATATCAGCAATATTACAATTGATGGTGTTGAGACTAATACGGTTAATATTTCTAATCAAAAATCGTCGATTGAGATTTCATTGAATGGATTTATAAAGGAAAATATGCAAATGTCATTTGAATTGAGACTTTTTAATAGAAATGAAATTCCTTTGGCTATATTCTCACCAGGTCACTTCGAGGACAAAATAAATGTATATAAAAAAGGATCATTTTCGTTATCTAAAACAATTGAGTTTCCCAAAAATATGAATAAAGGTAATTACTACGCAGACATTTATTTGACTTTTCCAAATGAGACATATTATTTAATTGCAAAAAAATGTTTACACATTGTAACTGATGGACTCATGCATAAAGGGATGATATTTGATTCAACTAGAGAAGGTTGGTTAGTGTTGTAATAATATTCTAAAAGTAATCAATGAAGATAAGTATAAATGATTTGTTACGGCACCTAAAGCTTCAACTTATTCGGATTAAATCAGTAGATACTGAATCTGAATTTCTTTCCAATTTGAGCGAAGAGTTACGTGCTCGTCAGCTTTTTTTAGATTATTATGGTATCAATTTGTTATTGGATGTCGGTGCAAATTCTGGTCAATATGCTACTTTAATGCGACGTATAGGGTATAAAGGAAAAATAATTTCTTTTGAACCTCTAAAAATTGCTTTTGCAGAATTAAAAAATAATGCAAAAGGGGATAGATCTTGGGAGTGTGAAAATTTTGCTCTGGGAGATAATGAACAAGAAGCAGTCATTCATGTGGCTGGAAATTCCTACAGTAGTTCTCTGTTGGACATATTGCCATCTCATATAGACTTTGATGCTAATTCTAAATATGTCTCAGATGAAGAAATTCAGATTAAGCGTTTAGATGATGTGTTTCATAATTATTGTGATTCAACTGACATTGTCATGTTAAAGATTGATACTCAAGGGTTTGAAAAGAGAGTTTTGGAAGGTTCTCGACACTCTTTGAGAGATATAACGTTATTGCAATTAGAAATGTCTATAGAACCTTTATATGAAAATGAGGTTTTATTCGTAGATATGATAAATTACTTGCATGCTGAAGGATTTGACCTATTTGCACTTGAGAATGGCATCCGAAATCCTCGTAGTGGGAAATTATTGCAAGCTGATGGTGTTTTTTTGAATAGAAATAAAACGATAAAAATACATGTCTAACTTTCCAAAAATATCGGTTATAACTCCATCTTTTAATCAGGGTCAATTTTTAGAACAGACTATTTTATCTGTTTTGGGACAGAATTACCCTAATTTGGAATACATAATAATTGATGGTGGAAGTACCGACAACAGCAAAGAGATTATTAAAAAGTATCAGGATAAGCTTGCATATTCGGTGAGTGAACTGGACAATGGACAATCGCACGCAATAAATAAAGGATTTGAAAGAGCTACCGGAGATATTTTGTGTTGGTTGAATAGCGATGATATGTTCATGCCTGACATTTTAGGATTTGTGTCTGAGCAATTAAAGCTAGATACTGCTCATATATTAACCGGGAATTGTATACACTACTCTGAATCTGAGATAGATGGTGTTAAATCACAAGGTTGTAATACGATTCACTACTTTGAAATATTTAGTTTGTTAAATGTTGATTTTATAACTCAACCTGCTACTTTCTGGACGCGGAGAGTCTGGGATCGTGTTGGGAAATTAAATGAAAACTTCCATTTTGTATTTGATTGGGAATGGTTTCTAAGAGCCAGTAATTCAGGAGTTATATTCACACCTGTAAATAGAACTTTCGCTCTTTATAGAGAACATATAGGACAAAAAACAGGCACAGGTGGTGATAATCGACAGCAAGAAATAATTGATTTGTACATACAATTTGGCCAACTTGAGAATGCAGAAGTATTTAAAAGCATGATTGTTGATTTGAAAAAGCTCAAAAGCAGAACTATTCGTATCCTTAGGAAAATTATTGCTTTATTGCTGCCTAAATTGTCAGATATACAACTACTAATACTACTTTACCCATCAAAATACAAAAGGATAGACATTAAGAAACTCACTAGTTTGTATTATGTCGCCAACAACAATTAATTGAAAGAAATAAAATTATATAACTAAGATAATGCTTACAATAATCACTATCAATAGAAATAATGCAGAAGGTTTAAAAAAGACCATTGAAAGTGTCTTTTCACAAACATTTCTAGACTTTGAGTATATTATTGTTGATGGTGATTCAACCGATGATAGTATCGAAATTATAAAACATTATGATGATTCAGTAATTGAGCGATATATTTGGATTTCTGAATCTGATACCGGAGTTTATCAAGCCATGAATAAAGGAATTAAAATGGCAACCGGAGAGTATATTTTATTTTTAAACTCTGGAGATTTTTTAGTAGGTAAATCTGTTCTGAAAGAAGTATTCAGTTCTGAACATTCTGCAGACTTTTTATTAGGAAGTTGCAATATATCGGAGAATGGAATAGTAATTCATACAACTACTCCACCTCCGAAAGTAACATTTGGACATTTATATGGATCAGGTTTAGCTCATCAAGCTACTTTTATTAAACGTGAATTATTTGAAAAGTTTGGTTATTATCGGGAAGATTTCAGATATAATTCAGATATTGAATTTTGGTATCGAACTATTATTCTCCAGTTAGCTACAACAGAAACTTTGCCTTTGATAATTTCAGACTATAATACAGATGGAATTTCAAGTAAAGAGTCTGGAAGTAAAGCTTATCAAAATGAAATGGCTGTAATATACTCTCATCCTCTTTTACAATTGTTTATACCTGATTATGATGCGTTAATTCAGGAAAAGAAAGAGATGCAGCTACTGTATTGGTATAAAGGGAAGAAAGCTTTGTATAATATTTTATTGGTTATATATAAACTAATTCATTGGTTGACGTTAATAAATAAGTTGAGGGTAAAAAATGCAAAACAATTAAAACGAAGAATAAGAAATATCATTCGAATGATATATTATATATGGACAAAGCCAATATCAATATTCGCTTGTCATCAAATATCGCAAACATTTAATCCTAAAGTTGATAGTTATTCAGATTGGACTTTGACTGAAGAATTTGAACGAAATATAGAATGGCTATCTCGTAATTATACATTTATATCATTAAATGAAGCAATTAGAATTATAGAGTCAGGCAAAAGACGTATGAAGAAATATGCTGTTTTTACTTTTGATGATGGATATGCTTCTGTGTTGAATGCTCTTCCCATTTTAAAAAAACATCAAATTCCGGCTACTATTTTTATCAATTCTGCATACCTAGATGATAAAATGCTTAGTCCTGTTAATGCAGTGAATTACATAAATAGTTTATCAACTGTAGAATTAGAGAAGATTCCTTTAGACTTTCTAAAAGCTGTAAGAAGACTTGATGTAATAAGCACAGATACTGAGTATGGCAAATACATTAAAGTTTTATATGACAATATAGATGTAGTTAAATTAGAGAGCCAAATTTACCTGACACACGATGAATTATGGAGTATATCTGATCCATTATTCACAATTGGATTGCATGGCCATGAACATTTGGTTTCTACCCATCTAGCTGATGAGCGCTTTGAAGATAATATTCAATTAAATTATAATGTGCTTAAAGATCATCCAAATTTTATTCCTTTTTATGCATTTCCCTTTGGTTGTTCGGATGATTCAAAAATTGATATCGTTAGAAAGATGGGCTACGTACCTTTTCTTTGCAATGGTTTAAGAAATTACAAGGAATCTAAAGCATATAATAGAATATCAATAGATGGAGTTGATTTGACTGCATATTATTCACAAAAGAGCTAAATATATTATGTGTGGAATTTCAGCTATATTCAGTTTTACCCAAATTTTGGATTCAGATAAAGCAAAATTGGCTTTTATGAACCAAGAGATGTATTATCGTGGACCCGATGAAAATGGAGTATGGACTGATGATAAATGTGGTTTAGCTCATACAAGATTATCTATCATTGGACTTGAAAATGGGAAACAGCCTCTTTTTAATGAAGATAAATCCTTAATACTTGTTTGTAATGGTGAGATTTACAATTATATTGAGTTAAAGCAGACTTTGATTGATAAAGGACATATTTTCAATTCTGATTCTGATTCTGAAACTATTTTACACTTATATGAAGAATACGGAGAAAAGTGTTTAGAACACCTACGTGGTATGTTTGCCTTTTGCTTATGGAACAGCGTAACTAAAAAACTCTTTGTAGCACGTGATAGAATTGGTGAAAAGACGATTTATTTTGCTCAGTTGCAAACAGGAATCGTATTTTGCACAGAATTGAAAGCCATACTAAAACACTATCTGAATAAAGTTCAAATCAACGAGCATGCATTAGCTGAATCAATAAGATATAATTATCCTATTGATTTGAGGAATACCTACATAGAGCAAATAAAACGCGTTCAGGCGGGTGAATATGCAGTTGTTGATGAAGATGGATTAGAAATTCACCGTTATTGGAAACGTGATTTGAATCCAAATTTTCATGGAACTATTGAGCAAGCTAAAGAAGAGATATTAAGGCTCATGCGTGAATCTGTCAATATTTGCTTGAGAAGCGATGTCCCGGTTGCGGTGTTATTAAGTGGCGGAATTGATTCCAGTGCTATCGCAGCTATGGCTAAAGAGACCGGGCGTGAAGTACATGTTATTACTGCCGGCTATAAAGGACAGCACGATTGTGATGAACGGCAAGTGGCAAAACGGTTTGCTGCTGAGAAAGGGCTTATTTATCATGAAATAGAACTTGACTCTGCGGATTTTCAGGATATATTTTGGGAGTATTCTCAATACATTGATGAACCGGTTTGTGATATCTCTTCAATGTCTCAATGGGCATTATATAAGAAAGCGAAAGCTATGGGTTTTACCGTTTTATTAGGAGGTTTGGGAGGTGATGAGCTTTTTTATGGTTATTCAGAATCAAATCAATTTGCAGAATCATTAAAAATCAAACATCAACATCAGAATTTGTTTCCCTGGAAAGGAGTGAAGAAGAAAAAAGACTTTTTGAAATTTATCTTAAACCATTGGAAGTATGTATTGTATGCAGGATATCCTAATAAAATAAATGACAAAGCAACTGTTGATTGGACTTACGACGATTATATGAATTTTGCTGAAACTGCAAAGTTGAACTTTTTAGGAGAACTGATTTCTTTCAAAGATATTGATGTCCATTGTTCTTACGAAGACGGTAAATGCGAAATAGATCAGGTTTACAAATCCATTTTCGATACGTTTATGACTACGCTTTGTCTTTACTTGGCTGATAGACAGGGGATGGGAAATTCAGTGGAAATCCGTTCGCCATTAATTGATTACAAACTGGTAGAGTTTATTTCGGGTTTGCCACTCGAAATGAAGTATAACAGTTCAAACCCGAAAAGCCTTTTAAAGGAAGTACTCAAAGATATTGTTCCTGATTACATTTTATCAGCTCAGAAGCGAGGGTTTACTCCACCCATTGCGTTTATCAATGAGCTTGTAGAAAAATATGATTACCGCTTATTGAAATCTGATACAAAGTTTTTCAATAGTGTCTTGGCCGATCGTTTATTATCGATCCAACTTGATAAAATCGTAAATAGAGAAATGTATGGTCAAATCTAAAGCTTACGCCCCGATAGTTCTTTTTACGTACAACCGTCCTATACATACAGAAAAGACAGTAAATGCGCTTAAGATGAATGATGAAGTATCTGAAAGCGATTTAATCATTTTTTCTGATGGAGCAAAATCTGAAGATGATGAGCGAAATGTAAATTTGGTGAGGTCGTATGTTAAAACTATTATTGGATTCAGATCAGTTAGCATAATCGAAAGAAATACAAATTTTGGATTAGGGAATAATATTATTGACGGTGTCACTACAGTGGTGAATAAATATGGGTCTGTTATTGTACTTGAAGATGATTTAATAACTTCGCCATATTTTTTGAAATATATGAACGATGGGTTAAGTAGATATGCTTTAAATAAAGAAGTAATAAGTATAAGTTCATATATATATCCAATTAAAAAGAAGCTTACTGAAACGTTTTTTATTAAAGGTGCTGATTGTTTAGGTTGGGGTACGTGGAAAGACAAATGGGTATTATTTGAGCCTGATGGAAAAAAACTGTTGGATTTGATTTTATCAAAAGATCTTGCTGTTGAATTTGATTTTAATAATGCATATCCATATACTCAAATGCTTAAAGATCAGATAGCAGGAAAAAATACTTCGTGGGCGGTAAGATGGTATGCTTCTGCATTCTTGCAAAATAGGTTAACCCTTTATCCTGGAAAATCATTGGTATATCACAATGGAAATGATGGGAGTGGGACTAATTTTGGAGTTTCAACTTTTTTAGATGTTAAGTTATCAGACAAACCTATTGAGGTAAATAATATAAAGATTGATGAGAATAAATATGCAAGGAAGCGTATAGAGTATTATTTCAAATATTGTAATGCGAATAAAATCAAAGTTTTATATAGAATACTAAAAAAGTTGCTCTAATGTTGTTGCGAATATATGAAAACTATTCTTAAGAAAAAGATAAAAAGATTTATTCCTCCATTCTTATTGGAGTTTTTTAGTGCAATTAAACAACCAAAGCGTGAATCAGAATATGGTTGGTTTGGAGATTATGCCACATGGAATGACGCAAAGCTTAAATGTACAGGTTATGATAGTGATATAATATTGGATAAAGTAACTGAATCACTATTAAAGGTAAAAAATGGAGAAGTAATTTATGAGAGAGACTCAGTATTATTTGATGAAGTCCATTATTCTTGGCCACTATTGTCAGGACTTTTGTCTGCAGCAGTCGAAAATAATGGTAAACTTAATGTTATAGATTTTGGGGGGTCTTTAGGAAGTACTTATTTTCAAAATAAAAATTATTTGTCTATTGCTAAAGAACTATCTTGGAACATAGTAGAACAAGAGCATTTTGTAATAAAAGGTGAACTTGTTTTCCAGAATGAAGAATTAAAATTCTATGAGTCAATTGATAAATGTTTGGAAAAAAAAAGTTGTAATGTATTACTTTTATCTAGTGTTTTACAATATCTTGACAGACCATTGGATTTTTTAGAAAAAGCTATTAATTATAATTTTGACTATATTATTATTGATAGAACTTCATTTATTAAGGGGCAACAAAGTAGAATAACTATTCAGAGGGTACATCCCGAAATCTATGATGCCAATTATCCATGTTGGTTCTTTAATGAAAATGAATTGACGGATGTTTTAAAAAACTCATACAGGTTATTGGCTAGTTTTGAGGCACTAGATAAAAGTAATATTCCCGAAACATACTTTAAAGGATACATTTATAAACGAAATTGATGCTGAATTTTTGTACATTGTTTGACTCTAATTACTTGGCCAAAGGGCTTGTAATGTACCAATCATTAAAAAATGCTTGTCAGGATTTTCATTTGTTTATATTTTCTTTTGATGAAAAGGCTCATTCAATTTTATCAGATTTACAGTTGGATAACGTAACGTTAATTTCATTGTCTGAGTTTGAAGACATAGAATTACTATCAGTTAAGGCTAGCAGAACAAAAGCAGAGTATTGTTGGACAAGTACTCCATCTGTTATTCTTTATTGCTTGAAAAATTATAATCTAGATCATTGTACTTATATCGATTCAGATTTATTCTTTTTTGATAATCCAATGTTACTTATTGATGAAATGGGGAACCATGAT
>Ga0302208_10000355_pt1 | contig 23034 bp, 8 predicted proteins | sample II_Fen_E2_3_FD_194577 | JGI IMG/M metagenome (GOLD analysis project Ga0302208, IMG submission 194577) | Peat permafrost microbial communities from Stordalen Mire near Abisko, Sweden - II_Fen_E2_3 | ecosystem: Environmental > Terrestrial > Soil > Wetlands > Permafrost | place: Sweden: Abisko...
AAGCTGAAATCCATCTTCCTTTTTAAAATGAACAATTACCTTCTGAATCGTTGGATCCCGGTTAAAAATACGCACACTTTGAGCATGACTGAGCGAGTATCCGTCTATCTGTAACGATGGGTTATCCGGTGTAACGAGTTCGATGCCTTCCCTTCCATCGATCATATAAACAAATGGAATGGAGCAATAGGTAAATGAAAGCCAGGGAAATTGATCCCGGGCAGAAGCACCGGGTTGAATAAATTCACTGTATTGCAACATGAGAGGTGTGATGAGCAGTTTTCCGTCCTGCACCGTCACCCCCAGTTCAAAAAAGCGGCTGATAATATCTTCCTTTACCTGCCCCGTCATACCCGGCTGCTGGACACCTGCCCTCATAGGGGTATGGGAATAGGGATCAAAAGGAAACGAGCCATAGTCGCCAGGGGATTTATGGGAGCCTATTCCGTGCTGGACAGCAGCATAGTGTTGCATCAGACGGTGCATGATGTCAGGACCGGCATGAAGTGATGCAGCCTTATGAATGCCTTCGCCAATAGCCAGCAGCAGTTTGGACACCATGTGCCAGTAAATACAGCCAAGGCCTTCGTATTTGTAAAAGGTACCCGAACGCCCGGTGAAGGATTGGTGGTCAAACAACCGTTCGTACAGCCTTTCAACAGCTTGTTGATCGGTATCGGTTATTGTAATGTCCGAGGATGCTTTCAGGCGGTTTAACGCGACAGTGAGAAAGCCGGCATTGTTGAAACCGGCATTGAAATGATAACATCCTTTTTTATCAACCGTGATAATGTCAGTATTCCCGGAGACAATGAAATCATGAAGCAGGCTGATGCGTTCCACATCTTCTTTCGGGATCAGGTTTTTATCCAGGAATAAAGGCAACTTTTTATTCGGATACAGGATATAGCTTTGCTGATCGGGACGATAGAGCGAACTGGAACGTAAGGCATCGAGCAAATCGAGCGTTTCATCCGGGGATAACTTGCCTGAAGTCAACACAGCCACCTGCCCTTCGAGCATTTCATAGAGGTTGCGAATGGTAATGGCTTGGTCCGTGAAACTTACCAGGTTATAGGCATGGTACATGTTGTCGGCACGCTTGTTTACATCCATGGACTGGTCGACATACCGCAACGTCAAGGTAAAGAATTCGATTAGATTTGTGTTGGAAACCATGCTTTTTGATCCGGAGAAGCCACTGTATATGCTGTCGCGATAGTCACTGCCCGCCTGGCCCAATTCGTCAGCCAGGCTTCTTCGTGTTTGATTACCGAAACCGGAATCCAGTTGGTTGGCAAAGTGTACGAATGACTTGTTGAGATTATCCAGGAAACCGGAGACTTCGCTGGAAACCCGATAGGATGCTGCCGGAGAATCCTGAAACAAATCGATGGAGAAAGCCAGGAACCGCCGCATGTAATACAGCGTAACCATTGAGGCTCCCGATCCTACCAGGGCATTATTGGCATCGTTCCATTCGGGGCGCAAGGTATTCATCCAAATGCCGGCTTCGGGAATAAAATTACTCAGCTTAGCCAACAGGGTAACCAGTATCTTTTCAGTAAAACTAACCAACAGGACTTCCCCCCCGGCGTTAAGGATCAGTTTGGCATCGGCACCATAAGTGGGTACCAGCTTTTCAATAGCCTGATGAAGCGGTGCATCGAACCGTATCGAGTCCTTCGGATGTGCTACAATCTCCGGATAACTTTTCAACCGGTAAGGAACGTTGGCATAGGCAAATATTTCTTTGTCAAGCCACGAAACGAGACTCTCGGGATAGTGATTCCGGGAGACTTCCATCAGCTTCAACAGATAAATAATCTGGTGATCGCCCCAATATCCAATGTTCGACCAGGGATTCTCCGGCTCTATCACTTCCCAGTCGATACCTTCGTCGGTCACCTTATATGGATTGTATCCATCGGCTGTGGAAGCATTCACAAATTTGGCAATAATCCCGTTGATGTACCCCGGGAAGGACAACGAAAGGGCTTCCCAGTTTTGAAAGATATCACGCCAGTTTCCCTGGTAGGAAAGAAGCTTGTTGCCGGCATCATCTTTAACTTTAATCTCGAACAGGTTCCAGGGCCGGCTTGGATCACCATGCCGACGGCTGAAAGTCAACGGCAGGTATTCCTGAAAAAGGCGGTACAGACTAGCATCCTTCAGGTCTAGAATCTCCCTGTCAAGGGCAGCATACTCTATGGATTCGGGCAATCCGTCGAGAAAACTCCTGTTCTTTTCCCAAACTTTTACATTGAAATGTTTAACATGTTGACTGAAACCGGCCGCATGGATGGTGTAATTTTCATTGTAAATCCCGCCCCGCATGGTATTGAACAAGACATTCGAGAAATGGCGCGCATTGTCATTCTCATCATTGGTTAGCTGTACCCCGTCAGCCTGTGCAACGATGGACTTTAATGCGGCAGTCCCTTTTGCTATATTGGCTTCGAGGATACCTGCAGGATCTTTTGTATTTTGAATAAAATCAATCAGGTTATTTACCCGGGCAGCATCCTGATTGGTTTCAGCAATAAAATACCATGTTTTGGTTTCAGCAACTCTCAGAGAGAATCGACTAGCAGCAAAAAAAGCCCCCCTGACCCCTTTAGATTCAATTTCCGGCATGATAGCCAAGCCCGTTCTAAACCGATCCAGTTGAGATGAACTAAGCAAAAAAGAGGCGCTATGGAGGCCGCAATTCCAGACTGTGTTCACGCGCAAGGATTCACTGGGTTCAGCCCGATCGACTAATATAGCTTCCATTCTAAAAAGCGCCAGACAGGCATCTTCGATAAGTTCGGTTTTCTTATAGCCATCCACCAGGGTTGAGAAAGTATTTTGAGTCTGGCGGTCAATACCGGAAGGAAGTATATTCTGCAATCCATCGACCAACGACACTTCAAGTAGTTCGTTGCTGTCGTTTACCAACCAGCTTTTCTTTACCCACCCGAAATCATCGGCATTCATCCAGGCATAGTAAAAGGTGAGACCCAACAGCCGGTTCTTTTCCCCAAATATCAACTTATTGCCGGTAGTGCTTTTTGAAAGGGTTCGTTCTATTGGATACACCCCTTTGTTCCTTTCCGAAAAAGGTTCCCATAAATAGGTCTTGCCATTTTTACTGACCTGAAGGATCGTTTTGCTCCCGGTAATCTCAGCAGATTCGTTGATCTTATCGTCGGTATAATACGGAAATAATGCCTGGTCAGGATTCTTACGGCCAGCTGTTAATCCACCGGTACTTGAAATGTACATCCAGTGGTTTGAATCACTGGCCAGACTGATAAAGAATGGTTGCATGGAATCATAATTCCTGATCTGATAGAACTTCTCATCCCCTATCATGACGAATTGACCGGTAGCGTTCTGTTGACCGGGAAGAACCGGGTTATTTCCTATAAAAAAGTTATTCATAATAAATAGTACCCCCTGCCCCTAAAGGGGTGACCGGGCTGGTTTAATTGGTTTATATAAAAAATGGAATATTATATATCGCAGATTTAATTCCCTTTAGGGGTTAGGGTCATTCCAAGGCTCTTTTTGCGTCCAGTTCTTTCTTCATTAAGTCAGTTGTTTTGGAATCAATCTTATAAAAGATCATGAACAAAGCACACGACATATACAAAATCCCCGGAATCACTGAAACCAACAGCTTAATGCCCGTAATGGCTGTATCATTCTGCGTTACGTTCGGCACAAACTGTGAAATGGTAAGAATCCAACCGGCAATTGCTGCCCCGATACCCCACCCGGCTTTCTGGGCAAAAACAGCTGCCGAGAAATACAATCCGGTAGCACGCCTTCCGGTAGTCCATTCACCATAATCAGCAGAATCGGCAATCATGGTCCAAAGTAAGGGTACTGCGGGAGCATAGGCCATTTTAGCAATTATATTAAAGACGTAAATGGTCGTAATATCCGTAACCCCGGGAAGATAAATCAAGATAAAGAAGACACCGGAAATCAGCGAGCTGCCAATAAATACATTTTTATTGCCGAACCTTTTGGCCAATGGTTTGGACAAAGGCAAGGCAACAATCAGAGCTACAGTTCCAAGGACATTAAACAACTGCACATTATTTTCCCTTCCGAGGTAGTATTTAAAGTAATATGCGATGGCCGCATTTTGCATGGCAAACATAATAAATGAGATGATGCCTACAATCGCCAGAATTCTCCAGGCTTTATTGGCAAATAAATTCTTCAGGTCTTCCTTCAATGAATTCTTCTGCGCTTTTGGAGGTTGTACCCTTTCTTTTGTAGTTTTAAAAGTAATAAAAAAGAAGATCAGACTTAATATGGCAAACATGAAAACGGTATATTGAAAGCCCTGGGCTTTATTTCCATGGCCAAAAAACTCAGCCAGCGTCAGAGCCAGTCCGGTAACAATAAACTGGCCTGAAAATCCGGCAATAAAACGGTAGGTATTCAATCCGGCGCGTTCGTAGGTATCATCGGTCATTACCGCCCCTAACGCTGAATAGGGGAGATTTATAGCGGCATAGGCAGTCATCAGAAGCACATATGTTGCCCCTGCATAGAGTATTTTACCAAACTCCCCAAAGTTTGGGGTTGTAAAAGTCAGAATGGCCAGTACGGCATAGGGAAGGGCACCAAATAAAATATAAGGGCGGAATTTTCCCCAACGGGTGTTCGTTCTATCTGAGACGACACCAATAATCGGGTCGACAGCCATATCCCAGAAACGGGCAACCAGCATGATAGTACCGGCTGCTGCTGCAGAAATGCCGTAGACATCGGTATAAAAAAACAGAAGCCAGAAGCCAACCATATCCCAGACAAAGTGGGAAGCTGTATCACCTAAACTGTAACCGACCTTCTCTTTGAAGGATAATTTTAAATTTGAATTGTCCATAACGTTTACTATAAGATATTTTCTTGCATTGTATTCTAATTCACTTGTTTTAGTCAAAATACAAAAGCATTGCCCGAAGCAACGCTTTTGTAATCCGAATCTTGAAACTATTTATTTTTTTATCACTTTTCCATGCTGCATTCCCTGCGTATTTTCAACCCGAATAAAGTAGACACCGGTTTCGTACGTACTCATATCCATATTAAAAGTGGAAGGCACTACCCTGTCGAATACTTTTCTACCCATCATATCCATCAATACTACCCGGTTACTATCATCCAGCAATTGAAAATGTAAGATATTCTGAACAGGATTCGGGAAAAAGAATGGCGTGTCTTCCATTAAATTATCAACCCCGGTACCCGAGCACAAATTTCCTACCACGTACGGGAAAGTTTTAGTTACAGACATTCCACCTGCATAGGCGAATTTACAGGCAACCTGGATGGTAGAACCGGCAGTCTTTCCGGTTAGTTTAACAGTAAACTTCTTTCCACTTACATTGGTCATTGATGTTTCAGCAAAACCTGAAGTATAATTCCACAGATATGCCACCACTCCGGTCTGAGGATCCAGCAGTTCAAAATTAACGGTCACATCGGTTCCTGCCGTTTGGAATGAATACGCATAACCTATTGAGAAAGTTCCCTGAGTGGCAACAGCCAGCGACCCGGCACATTCGGTATTTGTATTTGCAGACGTGGTAGCCGAAACAACGATTGGATTATTCAGTGCTTTGTTCCCCGTTAAATCACTTGCCGTAATACTGAATGTATAGGGGGTGTTGGGGGATAAGGCTGAAATAAGAAGTGATTTTTGGACACCCGAAGTAGTTGAAGTACTGGCAGTAGCAGTACCATAAGCGACATTATATACCACCGTTCCGGAATTATCTGTTGCATTTAGCAGCAATTCAACGGACGAACCGGTTATGGCACCGATTGTTGCTGTAAAACCAGTTGGAACCTGGGTATCATTGGTTGTGCTGCTACAGTTTGAACCCACTACATAGGTCATATATTTTGTAACTGACATACCCCCGGAGTAAGAGAACTTACAGCCATAACTAATGGTTGTACCCGCTGTTTGTCCACTAATGGTTGTAGTAAAAATCTTACCACTGACATTGGTCATGGCCGATTCGGCAAAAGGGGATTCTTTCCATAAATAAGCAATGACTCCGGTCTTATCATCCAACATTTCAAAGGTAACCGTCACATCAGTGCCCACAGTTTCGTACGTACACTTGTAACCAACCGTAAATGATCCTTGGGTTGCCACCGTTGAGGTAGTTGTGCACGACATGAGAGGAGAAACAGTCACATTGGATGCCATTGAGGTACTGACTGCACCCCCATTATCTGTTGCTTTCGCAGAGACAGCATACGATCCTGCAACAGGGCTCCATTGTATACTGTAGGGAGGAGTTGTAACCGTCGAAATCAAGGTATTATTCTGGTAGAAGTCAACTTGCTGAATGGTTCCATCAAAGTCACTTGCACTGGCGGAAATAGTCACAGCTTTGCCTTCGGTAAAGGTTGAATGGTCAGATGGTGTTGTCAGGGAAACTGAGGGTGCCACATTTGAGGTACCGGTAACCATGACCAGGACTTCATCATCAGATGATCGTAAATCAGGATTGGTCACTGTCAGTTTTAATTTATACATTCCTTCTGCTAATCCAGTGATGAGCGGTGTTGAGATGGTGGAATCCGAAAACAGAATGACAGTAGGTCCATAAAGTTGTTTCCATTTGTAAGTCAATGGTTTTCCTCCCGATTCGGTACTGGATGAAGCATTAAGCTGTGCAGACGTTAATGGCAGGATTACTTTCAAATCTATTCCTGCATTGGCAGTCGGATAACTGAACGGTAAATCAGCTGTTCGGGCAAAAGTCATTTTCCCCAGATTAAATTCACCGGCTGTGAAGCCCAGGCGCAAAACATGTTTCCCCTGTGTGAGTGGAATGTCTGCTACTGTTTTAGTAGCCCAAAGCGTCCATACCGTTGAAGAAGTTGAAGGCACTGAAATATCGCCCGAAACAACCCGTCCATCTACTTCCAGATGGAAAGGTCCACCACCTGCTGAATTTCCGGAGGCATAGCGGAAAGCCAAAGAATACAGCCCTGTTTGAGCTACATCAACTGTATATTCGAGCCATTCGCCGGAAGCTATCGTTCCTATGGTAGCTCCTTCGTTTGTATCGGTATAGGCATCGACATATTCATCCATCCTAAAATTACCCGCATTAGCAGTTGTAACATCAAAGCAGGTGATATTCTGCCCATTTCCTCCTTCAAAGACATCATATTTAGCAGCTTCAATTGTTCCCGGAATTACCATGGCAGTAGCTCCGTAAGGAATCTGATTGCCAACTACAACCTGAGCACTGTTGGTAACATTGTATTTATCACCATCAAATACTTTAGCGTAAAAATTATGAATCCCCAACTGTAAATTGCCCGCGGTAGTAATATAAGGGGAAGCAGTACTCGTTCCAAGCGAAGTGGTACCATCCATAAATTCCACTTTTGTTGGTATTCCTCCCGTGACGGTAGCATTTAACTTCACACTTCCACCTATAAAAGTCTGTGGGAATGAAGATGTGATGACACCTGAATATCCTCCATCGAGACTGGTAACCATCTTTCCGGCTGGTACTACCAACTGGTATCCTGTTGAGAAAGTAACTGTAATGGGGGCACTTGAATAATTTTGTGCCACATAATTAATCTTCCCGCTCTGAATGAAGGCAGCTGCAATCGGATAATTAGCGGTAACTGCTGCATCTACCCTTCCCAGAGCATTCATGGCGTGTAACCAATGATAGGTCTGAGCATCGGAAACACCAAATTTAATATCGCGATTTGGATAGGAATTGTACATTTCAATGGCTTTGGCAGGATCAATAAATGCCAGGTATTCCCACATGATATCGTGCCACAGGTTCGGATTAACCTGATTACCGGAGATACCTGTATTCGCTACAATTTCATTCCAAAGTTTTTTTACATACACAGTATCCTGTCCTAGATAAAGCGAACCGCCCTGGATTGGATACATTTCAATACCATACGAAGCTGCAATATCAGCAGTCCAGAATGTGCCATTATCAATGCTGTTGGCCCAAACACGGGATACCAGGCTGTATTTCTGGTTAGCAGGAAAATTGCGGTGATGAATATCCATGTAGTATTCTTCAATTCCGGTTTGTTCGGTAGTATAGAGGTAAATTCCCAAATCTCGGATAGCCTTGTTCCCAGAAACCTGTCCCCAATGAATCAGGGAGGCATTGAAGACCATACTTTCAGAACTTGATTCCTGATTATTCCCTTGTGGGTTATTGGCAAAGCCATCCACCCAACTATGACCTTCATATGGACTAAAATTGCGCAAATAAGGAAACATGGTATCATTGTGGTCGTAAGCCGCAGCATCACGAACCAGCATATTTACCATACCACCCCATTGAGCAGCCCAACCGGGAGTAAACTGTTCTACAAAGGCTGCTGCCTGAATAAAATAGCCCCAGTGAAATTGTTTATCATTTAACCCATTATCCTGACCATAACCGGCAGGATACCCAATCATCGAGCTCCAGGTTACATTATAATAAAACAGGAAAGCCACTTCCCCATTTTCAGCTTTAAACCAGTTTTCAAGGCGAGTTTTTATAGTACTCAACATTTTATCGCGGGCAGTTGTATTCCCCATTTCATTGGCAATCCGGGCTGTCTGCATTAATTGATTAAAAATCTGCCCTTCGTTATAGGAATCGGTCCAGGTAGCGAGGGTGCTATTTTCCAAGCCGGTAATTTTACCTGCTAAAACAGCTGGAGTAAATCCTTTGCTGTAATTGTCTACGTAGGGGAGAGTCGGTAATATACCATGGAAAGTATTTTCAACACTAAAACTATTCCCGGCCATGGTTTTCATTTCACCTCTAATAATGGCATAACTGTATTTATCAGGGATCGGGGAATTGGCGGCCAGATGTCCCCATTGGTGTGGAAGAAGTCCCAGCAACATATTGGTTTCTGTGCCTTCCTTTACGACGGTCTGTACATTAAAATCGGTACGCATAACCGAAGTTGCTTCATTGTAGGCATAAGTTGCGGTTGCTTTTACAGGAAAAACATACGCATATTTTTTATATTCAGTCGCGACTGTTGCCACATTCGTTGCAGTCATTGGAATAAAGGCCATTGACCAGTAGTTTTTACCATTTAATGTCGAAGTGTAAACAGCACCATTTTGAGTCCAGGTGCTTCCCATTGGGGCATACACTGCAAAGTCAGCTCCGTTTTTCACGTTGGTTGCAACCAACATTTCATTGGATATCACGACAGATCCTGAGTTTATAGTAACCTGTGCTACATCGGTGGACTTTTTTGTAAAATAGAGGAAGGGCATGCCAACACCCGAAGTGGCCTGGAACTCGTGGGAAAGATCGCTCCAGCGCATGGTTACTGTCCAATCGGAATAATCGGAGACAGTAGTGTTTGGGGCAGTCAGGCCTGTGACTCCAACAGAGATTGGAATCAGGTCATCAATAACACCGGATGGAATATAGCTCACTACCAACCCGGAAGTAGTAGTTTTCATAGTATAGGGATAATTGAAAAGATTGGATGCCGTACCGTTTTTAATTAGTGCCGACCACCAATCACTGGTAGGTACAGGCTTCCCTACCGCATTTCCACTTAAATAAGGAGTACCGGATGGATAAGCATTTCTACCGGCTACATCAGTTCCTGGAAATGTAGTTGTATAACTTCCGCTACCGACGGGTACAAGCTGCGCGTAACTGTTTACACATAGTAAGTTCAAAAGTATAACACAGGAAACAAGAAAACTTCGTTTTTTCATGGAAAGAGCTATTATCAGGAAGTTGGAAAAGAAATATGAGAAGTAAAGACTGAGGAAAATAATCCGCGAAGTATACAGTACTCCGCGGATATTCAAGTTTATAATTTCACTATCTTTTGTGTTGAAAGCTGACCATTAGCCAATTTCACGGTTATGAAATAATTACCTGAAGCTACATCGGACAAATTAATTGATTTTTCTAAACCGTTGACCAATACAGTTTTCATAGTTTGACCTACCAAATTGCGAATTATCACTTCACTAATTTCTTCTTCAGATTTGATATTCAATTCATTTTGAACCGGATTAGGATAAAGTCTTGTAGTTACAGCATTAATCTGATTCACTCCCTGGATATTTTTAAGTGCAAGACGCATCACAATACCAAAAACAAGATCGGAACTGTTAGCAGTTATATTCTTGACTATTCCGGAAATTTCATTATTGCCAATGACTAAATTGGTAGTTGGAAACGGTCCGGCATTTAAAACCCATGCCGGGCTACCAACAGTAGTAGTTGCAAGAGAAGCAAAAGGTGCTCTTGAAAAATCAGTAAAAAAAGATGTCAATTCAGATGCATTGTTTAGATATAGCATTGCTCCATCATCAACAAGATGATCAATATACAGATCGTAATTTGAAAGAACAGTCCCTTGTGGAATCGTAAAAGCGGTTTTAAAATAAGCAGTAATCAGCCCCGAACCTTTTATAAGATTTGTTTTAATATCTGCGTAGTTGTTGGTGTATGCACTGGCATAACCAAAAGGAGCTTGTCCTGTTTTCCAACTAGAAAAATTATAGGTTGGTATATTCCATCCTGTACCATCTAAACTCGTGTTTGAGTCATTGTAACTCCACACCTTATTTTTGCTTATGAGCAGATTGGGATCTTCAATGATTGTAGTTGTAGCTGAAATAACAATTGGATTATTGACGGCCTCATTACCGGCAGCATCTTTGGCTACAACTGAGAAGTTATACGCAGTTGTAGGTGACAATCCCGGAATTATATATGATTTTTGAACACCAGAAACTCCGTTAACAATGAGTGTAGTTGTTCCGTAAGTTATAGTATATACTACTGCTCCGGAATTGTCGCTGGCATTGAGTAATAATTCGACGCTGCTACCTGTGACGGCACCTTTGACAGCAGAAAATAAAGTTGGGATTTCAGTGTCGGGTCCGTTTGTTACTCCACAGTTGTTACCAACAGTATAAGTAAGAGTTTTTGTTACAGCCATTCCACCGGTGAAAGCAAATTTACAGGCTACTTTGAATTTTGCATCCAGCGTTTGTCCTGTAAATGTTTTTGAAAATTTATTTCCATTTACAACTGTTGTAGAAACTTCGGAAAAATCAGGATTATAGGTCCATAGAAATGCCTGGACTCCGGTATTTTTATCCAGTAATTCGAAAGTGACTGTAACATCCGTACCTGAAGTGGCAAAGGAATAATTATAGCCATCGGTAAATTGACCTTGTATAGCATCAGTATAACTACCCGCACATTCGGTGCTTGTATTTGTTGAAGTAGTGGCATCAAGTGAAGTAGGACTGTTTAAAGCTACATTATCACTTACATCTTTGGCAACAACCGAGAAAGTATATGGTGTTGCAGCATTTAAACCACTGATGGGAAATGACTTTTCAACACCTGAAGTACCTGTAGTAATAAATTTATTGGCTCCATTGGTAATTTCGTAAAGCACAGTACCTGAATTATCAGTGGCATTTAATAACAGTTCTACACTATGATAAGTTACGGCTCCTTTCGTTACTGTAAATGAAGTTGGCGATTCGGTATCGGCAGGGGTGTCGCTGCAACTACTTCCAACCACATAGGTAAACATTTTTGTAACCGCAAGACCACCTGCATAGGCAAATTTACAGGCCACCTTAAATGTTGCCCCTACTGTTTGGCCCGAGAATGTCTTTGAGAACTTCTTCCCACTCGTATTTGTGGCTGCAACTTCTGCAAAATCCGGATTATAGGTAAAGATATAGGCAACAAGACCTGCTTTATTATCCAATAATTCAAAAGAGACAGTGACATCTGTTCCTGAAGTTGTAAATTTATATATATAACCATCGGTAAAAACACCATCTAGAGCTAGTTTACTGACACCTAAACAGTCCGTATTTTGTGAGAATGTGGCGTTTGAGAATGCGAAAACAGCCGCAATGATAAGAAATAATTTTGTAAGTTTTTTCATGATGAAGAATTGTTTTTTTAGAAGAACTTTTATTTACAATACAAAGGAGGTTAACTTATTGTGTTTACAACCTGGAATTTAATGCCAAAAAAGAAAGTAAGCCCGCAGAGAGAATTTTCGCTGCGGACTTGAAGGAGTTACAATTTCACAATTTTATAAGTTGAAACCAGGCCGGTAGTCAATTTGACTGTTATAAAATAATTACCGGCAGAAATAGCGCTTAAATCTATCGTCTTTTCTAGTCCTGTGACAGTTATAATTTTCAATGTTTGTCCCAATAAATTACACACCAATACCTGACTCATTTCTTTTTCAGATTTGATATTTAAATCTTTTGATACTGCCGTTGGATAAATTTTTATCGATTTATCAGCATAAACTTCATTAACAGCTGTTGTTCCATCATGGAAATACAGATTATCAATATACACGGTTTTAACCCCTGAGCCAACAAATTTAAACTGGAATACATCCGACATAACTACTCCTGTAAACGAAGAAAGTGGTATATCATAACTGTTCCATTTATTTAAAACCAAAGGAGACAATGCAACTAGAAATTCTTTACCTGTACTGATTGGGGTAACCTGCAACGCTGTTTCATTTTCGGTATATACATCAATGTGTAATTTGGACATCGCACTAGCATTTACATGCGAACCAAGTTCTATTCCCTGATAATTCAGATTAGCATATTTAAGCGATGAATTATCGGGTGCCAGTTGGACTTGAGTTGCAACAGTGGATTGTCCCCAACCAGGGAAAAAGTTGGTATTGGTGACATTAGTATAGGCATCACTAAAAATTGAAATAACATTGGCAGCTGGTCTCGTAGGAGTTGGTGCGGCAGCTATTGAAGTTGCTGTTTTTGCCGTTACAATAACTGCATTAGCAGAAGTGTTTCCTGTAATATCCTTTGCAACAATAGAAAATGAATAATCTGTTCCACCAAGTAAACCGGTTACAGTATACGATTTTTGGACACCTGATATTCCACCTACGGTTAATTTTGTAGTTCCGTAAGTGATTTCAAAATTAACGGCTCCCGAATTATCGGTAGCATTTAGAAGAAGCTCGACTGCATCAGAAGTCACTGCTCCTTTTATTGCCGTAAGGGCTGTTGGAGCTTCAGTATCAACTGTAGCTGTATTGTCATAAAGATACAGGTTGTCAATATAAACAGTTCCATCTCCCACAATTTTAAACTGAAAGATTTCAGAAGTCACAACCCCGGTGAACTGACTCAAATCTAAGTCATAACTATTCCAGGCATTTTTTAATAAGGGTGTCAGCGTGATAAGATTTTCTTTTGGTCCGACACTGATCGGTGTGATTTGTAGTGTGGTCCCATCGGCTGTCCAGACATCAATGTGAAGCTTATTCATTGTAAGGGCATTTACAGACGGGAATTCAGTTCCCTGATAATTCAATCCGGCATATTTAAGAGTGTTGTTACCGGCCACCTGAATGGTAGAGACAACTGTGTTCTGGCCCCAGCCTGGATTGAAATTGATTCCAGTCACAGGAGCATAAGCATCACTAAAAAATGAAATAACTTTAGCCGCAGTTCTTGCCGGAGGAGTTGGCGCTGCTGTTGTCGGATCAGCTAATGAAGCTGCATTTACCACATTTTCCGAAGCTACTATCGCAGCTATCAGAAGGAATAATCGAGTAATTTTTTTCATGTTTGTAATTTTTTAATTGATTAAATAATAAGAAATTAAGTTTAATATATTTGAATAAGTAATTTTATACTTCCATGCATTGCTACGGAAATCATGATCTCAATTATTAAAATCGGTTTAATGTTCTGTTGTCCTTGTTTATCGGTAAGTTTATTTCTTTCCTTCTTCAGCCATAAGCCTTGGGCTGTAAAACTGCTCTGCTGTATTCCCTTTTTGATATACTTTCACGTAATCAATATACATTTTAGCTTCACCATCTTTCAATGCGGTAATTTTATTGACATGCGTGATTCCTGTGAAGTTACCTCCTACTGCCAGGTTAAAAATAATGAAGAAGGGTTTATGAAAATAGTGTGCTGCATTGTTTGATTCATTCTTTCCATTAATAGGCATTTCAAAATACGGTTCATCTTCTGGAAATTTATCTAAGTCAACGTACATTTTTAAAGCATTTTCATCCCAAATCAATGTATATAAGTGAAAGCCATCTTGAAGGCAATATGGATTTATTCTTGCTTTTGCATAATTTGGATATTTACCATGATTGAAACGTTCACCCCAATGACAAGCTCCATTGAAATACCGATCCTGTATTCCTCCATCTATTCCCTTTTTGTTGCCCATCTCCATGATATCGATCTCTCCGCATTTTGGCCATTCCGCTTTTGGGTAATCACTGCCCAACATCCAGAACGCAGGCCATAATCCATCAGCCGTTTTAGGCATTTTGATCCGTGCTTCTATTTTTCCATATTTGAAACTAACCTTGTTTTGCGTTGTCAATCTTCCGGAAGTATATTTTTTTAGAAAATGGTTTTCTCTCCGGGCTGTTAAGACAAGACAATTCTCTCCGCTGGCAGGTTCTTTCCCTAACATAATATTTTCACGTCTGTAATATTGCAGTTCCCGGTTACCTCCTCCTTTTCCATTTATGATGACATTCCAACGATTTGCTTCATCCAGTTTCGTCCCATTAAAAGTATCCTGCCATACTAATTTGTACTCATCCCCACCTTTGCCTTGCTTTTCATCGATTATATTCTTCTGAGCTAATAATCGGGGAACTAACGACAACACAAGAAAACTTAAATATAAAATCCGGTATCTATTCATCATAAAATCTCTATTAAACTGTGAATTCTTAAAAAAACTAGTAACCTCACTTATTTTCTGATTATTAATAACTATACTGTCCGATATCAGATTATTCTATCTCATTGTAAATCGACAAGACAAATTTAGTTGTATTTCGATTTTATAAAGAATTTTTCACCTCACAAAAATACAATTGACTTCAAATGATACTACTCAAAGTTACGACAAATAAAATATTAGGTCATTGTATTTCAGGACCTTGTCTATTTATGTGTTTTTAAACATATTTCAACTATAATTTCAACTGAATTAAATGTGTTAACATTGGGTTTATTAAATAAAAAGAGTCATTCACAATATTGAAATTATGAAAAAGTACATTACACTTCTACTAGTTATAAATTTAGGTCTATCAGCATTTTCAAAACAACCACTAGTCCGGAATTTTACCAGATCAACATATAATGCAGGCACTCAGAACTGGGATATTGCTCAGGATGCATCAAATACAATGTATTTCGCCAACAACTTTGGGTTGCTGGAATTTGACGGTAAAAAATGGACAACCTTTCCTATCAAAAACGGTACAAATGTCCGGTCAATCCTATATACTAAAGATGGGCGGATTTATGCCGCCACGTTCAATGAATTTGGTTATTACAAACCATTAGAGAACGGACAGCTGGAATATCATTCGTTGATGAAGAAATTAAAGAAGAATTCAATCAATTCAAATGAACTCTATAACATTATCCAGGGGGAAAAGAAAATTTACTTTCAGGCTAGTAGAGCTATTTATCAATATGATGGTAATACGATAATTGGATATGCTTTCAATGATAAAATAGATATGGCTGCCTTAGTACATAATGTACTTTTTGTTGCAAGCTCCCAGAAGGGAATATTCATGCTGAACGGCCGGTTATTTGTCCGTATTTCAGGGTCGGAGTTGCTTATGGGTAAGAAAGTATGTTCTATCCTACCATTTAAGGACAATAAGATTTTATTTGTAACCAGTTTTAATGGTGCTTATATGTTTGATGGGGTATCCATAGTTCCTTACAATACAGGGATTGACGGGTTCTTGATGAAAAATCAGGTTTTTTGTGCAACCACCAATGGAAAGAAACTTGTTTACGGCACAGTACAAAATGGTATTGCTGTTCAGGATTTAGGCGATGGAAGCGCCATTTTTGTCAATACTTATTCCGGCCTTCAAAATAACACAGTACTTAGTGCTGCATTCGATAACCAACAGAACCTTTGGCTGGGACTTGATAAAGGCATTGATTATGTGATGCTGAATAGCCCCGTACTAAATATGTTTGGCACTAACAATTTATATGGAGCCGGATATACTTCGTTTTTAAAAAACAACCTGTTATATTTTGGAACCAACCAGGGTCTCTATTCGACTTCGTACCCTCTGCCAAATAACGCTCTGCCTGCTCAGTTGAATTTAATGAAGGGAATGGAAGGCCAGGTATGGTCGTTAAATGAAATCGACAATACCCTCTTCTGTGGGGATGACCAGGGAGCTTTCATCATTTATCCCAATCGTGCAGAAAGAATCCCTGAGCTAACAGGCACCTGGTCGTTTAAAGGTCTGCTGCATCATCCTGATCTTATTCTGGGTTGCTCCTACCAGGGATTATTTATCCTGAAAAAAGAAGGTTCCAAATGGAAATTTGCCCATTTCATCAAAGGAAAGTTTAATGAATCCAGCCCTATGTTCGAAGAAGATAGTGAAGGAAACATATGGTTCAGCCACTGGCAGAAAGGGTTATTCAGGTTGCATTTTAACAACAGCATGGACAGTATTATCCACGTAGATATTTACGATACGAAAAAAGGGTTTCCCAGCAACCACAACAACACATTGTTTAAGATTGGGAATGAAATCATTTTCTCTTCCGAACGTGGGTTTTATCAATACAATAAAAAATCCAACAGAATGGATCCATACGACAAATGGAATAAATTGTTTAATTCTCCCCCCAGTTACATGCGGTTGCATGAAAGTAAAAACGGTGATGTCTGGTGTGTGTCGGGTCGATTTGTCGGACTTGCAAAAAAAATATCTGACAGCAAGTACCAGATGGATTCTTTAACCTATCGGATTCTTCAACCGAAACTGATTATTGGATTTGAACATTTTAATTTTATTGATCATGATAATCTGATCCTGAATACCGAAGATGGTTTTAGCTGGATAGATACCCGTAAAATGCCCACCACAAAAAGCACTTTTAAAGTTCACCTTCATTATGTTGTTATTACAAATAACAGGGTTACTTCTATCACAAGTCCCGGGATTATTGAAAAGATTAATTTATCAGATACCTATAGTCACAAGCAGAACTCTATCCGGTTTGAGTTTATTTCTCCCGAATATAGGAATGAAGGCATGGTTCATTACAGTTACATGTTGGAAAATTATGATGATACCTGGTCAAAGTTCAGCACTGATAACATGAAGGAATATACCCACTTACCGAAGGGGAATTACGTCTTTAAAATAAGGGCTAACAATATCCTTGAATCCAAGGAAGCTTTAACTTCTTATTCGTTCACCATCCTGCCTGCCTGGTACGAATCAAAACTGGCAATATTCATCTACATCATCTTGTTCCTGGCTCTTTTATTCTGGACTGTACTTTTTATTAATAAGCGTTCAAAAAAAGGAGCATTAGATATGGAGCGTATGAAGGAAATAGAATTGAAAGAACAAAAGAAACATTTTGAGGCAGAAACATCTGAAAAGAAGAGGGAAATTAAAGAACTGAAAAATCAGCAATTACAATATGAGCTTAGACATAAATCACAGGAACTGGCGAGTTCAACGATGAATTTAATCCGTAAGAATGAAATATTACTCGATATCATGGATAATATTACCAAGGTAAGCGATGATATTAAAGCCAGTCATGATTCAAACACACTTTTATCACGTCTGAATAAAATGGAACGAACTATCAAGCAAAATATTGAGAATGATAATAACTGGAAACGATTTGAAGAGAATTTTGATTTGGTATATGAAAACTACCTGAAGCGATTGGGTGATATGTATCCCGATTTAAATACCAGTGATAAGAAGCTATGTGCTTATCTTAAAATGGATCTATCTTCCAAGGATATAGCCCCATTGCTGAATATGTCTGTCCGGAGCGTGGAAATGAGTCGTTATCGTTTACGTAAGAAAATGGATCTTGACAGGGAAGTAAACCTCGGTGAGTTCTTGCAACGTTTCTAAATACACACAGACAGCCCCGGATTTGAATAAATCCGGGGCTGTCTGTGTGTAATACTATTTTGGTGTTCTTTGACAACCTGATTCCCTCAAAAAGAATTGTTCAGTGATTTATATTAGGTTGTAAAAATTTACCGCAAGGGGAACGGCATCAATAGAAAAAGCATTTATTCATCGTTTACAATCCGGGGTATGCACAAGTTAAAACCCTACAAAAAAGAATCTTCTTCAATAACATATCTTCAGATAGAAAACACCTGACTGACTTAACACATTCAATCAGGTACAATAAATCCTACCATTCCTATTGAATCAGGATCTTTTGCGCGGAGACGCAGCCGTCAAGTGACAGTACGCGAACCAGACAGATCCCCTTGGACAGTTGGGTTGCAGGAATGCTTGCAGTGCCTTCAGGTACATGTTTGGAATAGATTTTCATTCCGTTCAACAGGTAAATTTCAACCGTTGCAGCTTTACCATGGATATAAAGTTGTTTGCTGGCAGCAGAATAGCTTACCGATACATCCGGAATTTTGACTATGGGTGTGGCAGTAAGGTTCGGATTATATTCGTAGGCACCCAGGTCGGCGGCTAATCCGTAATAGGCAAACCCTACATTCGTACCTTTATCAATCAATCCGCTTGTTGGTGTTAAATGCAACAGTGTGATTTGCGGCAAAGAACCATCAGCCTGACGTTCATTAATCATCTGCGTATAATCCAGGCTGACAAAATCAGCCGCTACACATGTAAATCCGGCATTCCAGGAGTTAAAAGCCTGGGTAACCGACTTGGTGTTGAAACTATTCGATGCTTTGCTGTTAAGCGATGCACAGTTTTTGATGATCAAAGTCCCATAGGTGCTGTTTGAAAAACCGTAATTTGTTCCGTTGGTATAACTGGTGCAATTGTAAATGGTCATGTTACCGTTGTTGTTGTTCTGATCGAAACCTTTCACCGGGTTATTTACTGAAATACAATTATGCAGGGTTGCATTATTTGCTGTATAATTTCCCCCGAGTTTGAATCCATTTCCGTTGCCATAATTCCTTATTACATAACGTCCCGAGGAATTTTTAAACTGATAGAACCACGAGGCACTATCGGTCTTAAAACGAATGTGATTGGTCATATCAAATGTAGCAGGTGTCATGGAAAAACACCAGCAACTATCGTACACTGTGTTCCCTATTTTTTCATAACTATCCCATCCATCATCCCCGTTCCTCCAGGATCGACATCCTCTGTACGTGTTGGTTCCTGTGTTGGTATATTGTTTATCGGCAAAACCATCAGCATTCCCGCCAAAATCAGGAGTCGATATGCCTCCCGACTCATAATCAAAATTCTCGTATGAGTCACAATTCAGAACCAGATTATCACTCCCTCCCTTCAGTTGGGTACCTGCATCACAATTCCAACGGGTAATGCAACGTTCGATGATGTTATTGCTTCCTGTCACCTGTAAGCCATTATCACCGGCTCCCTGGATGATGATCCCCTTAAGATGGACATAATTTCCCGACAACTTCACCCCTTGGTTGCTGCTATTGTAAGGTTCATTGCGAAAATCCAGTATAGGAGTTTCATTTTGGAAAGCCACAATCTGGAGGTATTTTACAGCTGAACCTGACTTTGAAAGTGTTTGTAAAGAGGAAATATTGTAAGTTCCTCCACGTACAATCAATGAATCACCGGCAGTGAGTGGTTTCCCGATGCCGGTTGTAAAATCATACGGACTTACCTTACTACCGTTGCCTGTAGATAATCCTGCTGGTGAAACATAATAAGTGGTTGCCGAAATCAGGCATGAAACAGTTGTTAAAAGTCCTGTTAGCAACGTTTTAGATGAAAGGTGGATCATGGGATAGGAGTATTTAGTAAAGACTGATTATTCTCTCGAAATGTTTAATCGAATTTCAATACTGCAAATTTACCTACTCTTTCAGGTTGCGGAGGTGGATTTATCTGCGGAATAGGGGGAAAATCTGAATTTTTGATTTATTTTAAATTAAATATCTATAAGAACTGTTCTTTCTAAGGTGTAATAGAGCTATTTCCTAATATCAATCATCAGTTTATGAGAATATCACCAGGATGTTGTCATCGTGTCGGATAGATGTTCTTGTTGCACGTTGAGTGTTCCGTGCTTGAGTAGTTTGAAAGCATTTGGAAAAAGGTCTGAGTCTATGCAATGGATTACTTTTTCAAAAAAGAGAATCGAAGAATCAATGGATACTTGAAGACACATTTCATAAATAGCAGGTATGAAATTGTCAATGCATACCGGCTTTTAATTATATAAAATCAAGCAACTCGATGAACTTAAGATTAAAAAAAAGCCTAAAGTGATGGAATGTCACTTTAGGCGTATAATCTTGTGTAAATTAGGACAGAACCGAATGAATAGGTCGAAAAATTATTTTTTAGTCATTTGATGAGTTTCAACCTGCCCATTGTTGCCCATTATTTTCACTAAATAGTTTCCCGAAGGCAAGGCTGAAGTGTCAATAGTTGTAGCATTTGCAACACTCATCACTTCCTGTCCGGCCATATTCACTATGATAACACGGGTTGGCAGGTTAGTCGGTACAATCTGTATATGATCATTTGCTGGGTTGGGATAAATGCTGAATTGATCGCTTGCTTTCACCTCTCTCACATCCGTATTCTCCAAAGCGGGACCTGAGTATTCTTCATCCGATACTCCTTGTTGATAGACCCTAACATAATCCACGTACATGTTTGAAGTGTAATTATTGGCGGCATTTAATGCTGTGACGTTATTGATAGCATGAATCCCTGTAAAATTGCCTCCAATTGCCAGATTGAAAATAGCATAAAATTGTTTGTGGAAATAATGGGCTGCATTTCCCGCAACATCTGCCCCATTAATAGCCATATGTGCGAGAGGCAGAGCTGACGGATTTACATCAAGGTCTACATAGGTTTCTATAAATTCAGCGTTCCAGATCAGGGTAAACAAATGAAAATTATTCTGGATACTGCTTGTCGCAGTAGCATCTTGTCCCCAATTAGGGTAGGAACCTCCATTCCAGCTTTCACCCCAGTGGTACCAGGTACTGTAATACTTGTCTTGTGTTCCCCGGGTTATACCGTTGGCATTTCCCATTTCCAGGATGTCAAGTTCCCCACATTTTGGCCACCCCACCGTTGGGTAATCAGAACCCATCATCCAAAAAGCAGGCCACAATCCGTTAGCTGTTTGAGGCAGTTTGATCCGGGCCTCAATTTTGCCATGTTTGAACGACATTTTACTAATCGTTTTAAGACGGCCCGAGGTACAGGTTTTATCGCTAAAGTTTTCTTTCTTTGCTGTAATGATTAAACAATTGGCACCCGTGACAGGCTCTTTCCCAACAGTTATATTTTCACGGCGATAATATTGCAATTCGGCATTTCCACCTCCATCACCATTTACTTCTACCACCCAGTTTTTGGTTTCATCAAGCTGAGTTCCATCAAAATTATCCTGCCAGACCAGTTTATATCCATTCACTTCACCTGTACCTGTCTCCTGCCATATTACTTTCTGCGGAACCAAGGGTTTGTTTTGAGCAAAACATCCGGCACAAATAGAGCTTAATAGTACCAAAGAAGTTAAATATTTAGGTAGTGATATTTTCATTAAATTGTTGAGTTTTATGTTCAGTGATATGTAAATTGAGTGAATGAAGAAAAGGTTCTTCATTTAGTTATTTGTTTATTTTTATCCAGTTCAGTGAGGTTCCTCCATAGGTGCATTTCAGACGAATAGTATGCTTGCCTAAAGTCATGGGGAGGCTAGCACAGAAAGTAGTCCAGGCATTCTCAGCACCAGTTTTAGGCAGCGTGACAGTAGTTTGTACAATCCCATCAACCTGTACATCGCAGGTCGCATTGTATAAAGAAGTATAGCGTAGCTCTATCTTTGTGTTTTTTAACGTCGAAATATCAACCAGATACTCGAGCCATAAGTCACTATTGAAGTCAGTCACATCAAGTTCTCCATCCACATCTGTTGTTACCCGAAGATGTACCGGAGCCGACCAGTTACCAACCAATACATCAGGTTCCATGCTTAATGAACTATAATTCTCAGCAGGGATAACTTGGAACTCATGATAATAAACCGATTTATCAAGTGTCGACATGTTTACAAATACTTTTCCCAAGGACGATAACTCGTAAGGTGCTGTTTTGGTCAACAATTGCATGTAGGGATATGAGTCAACAGCTCCACTGCTCCGGGGTATAAACCAGGCATAGCGGGCTACATCAGGATTGCTTTCTAGGTAATTTAAGGCTTCGGACATATAGAACATTTGAGCGCTAATGCTGGATATGTTCTTTTCCCACCCACAAAATTCGGTCAGCCATATGGGTTTTCCGTATTTTTTAAACCGTTTAACATAAGAAGCCATAGCACCAGCACTGCCCATATAACAATGAATAGCTATGCCATCCAACGATGAGAGCGGCACCAATGTGAAGAACTCATCAAGCCAGACTATCGGGTCGGTATAATTTACTAAATTCCCATAATTCATTGCCGGTGAAATCAATTTCAGATTCAGCTCTTTGGCTAAAGCTGAAAATGCCACCCATTTTTGTGCTGCCACAGTAGGAGTCATATTCGATTGATCCGTCAGGTTGGGCTCGTTAAACCCAAGTAAGTATTTACATTCAGGGTGCAGGAGTTTAAAAGCCCGTATTCGGTTTGCATCAAAGCTTCCATTCCAGGCCATAGGTATAAAATCAATTTTATTCTCAGTCACCAGCTGGTCTAGTGTCGAACTGATATCAGGTCCCCAGTTATAAAACCAGGAGGCTCCGGGTGATAATAAGTTGGCATCGTCTGATATTGAAAATGAATAGGACACTCCTCGTTTAGTACTCCGGTGCTGGTGTTGTTCGGTCAATTGAGTTTCATCTGCCTGGTTGGTAGTAGTACAGGAGAAGCATAGGAAAAGTATGCCATTCAAAACCAGGTTTCGAATTAAAAGTTGTGTTGGAAACATATCCTTGTTG
>Ga0302208_10000358_pt1 | contig 22990 bp, 25 predicted proteins | sample II_Fen_E2_3_FD_194577 | JGI IMG/M metagenome (GOLD analysis project Ga0302208, IMG submission 194577) | Peat permafrost microbial communities from Stordalen Mire near Abisko, Sweden - II_Fen_E2_3 | ecosystem: Environmental > Terrestrial > Soil > Wetlands > Permafrost | place: Sweden: Abisko...
CCATGCTTTTTGACCCATTTTTGGGAAGCACCGACTCTCAATTTTCGAAAACGGTATGACGGGCGTATTATTGATAAACATGGGATCGCCTCTTTCAAAGAAAGAAATGAGACAATTCCTGTTTAATATGTTCAGCGACAAAGCTATTCTCCCCTTTCCAAAAATACCAAGAACGCTGCTGGCCTTTATGATCAGTACATTTCGTCATTCCGGTTCGTGGAAAAAGTACCAGCAAATCGGAGGTTCGAAACTGAAGGAATCGATGAAGCTTGTTAACGAACAACTTGCTTCGGAAATTGGCAAAGATTATTTGGTAACATCTGCTTATTCCTACAGTAAACCCGGCATACAACAAGGCGTGGAAATGCTTCGTGACAAAGGAATCAAGGACATCAGAGTTATTACGATGTATCCTCACTCGGCCTATTCTACTACCGAAAGTGTGAAAACAGATCTGGCAATAATTCAGAAGAAATATCCCGAACTGAAAATGACAGAACTTGGCACTTATGGCGAGAATGAATTATTTATCAACTACTGGATAGATAATATTCAGAAAGCCATTGATAAATACGGATACAAACATCCAACGCTCGTCTTTAGTGCTCACGCCATTCCTCAATACAATGTGGATGATGGTGATACGTATGTAGACGAAATCAAGGCTTCGGCTAAGTTGATTGCCGATAAGATAAAATTGTCCTACAGAGTAGCCTTTCAATCCAAAATTGGGAAGGTAAAATGGGTAGACCCCGACACCAAAGATTGTCTGAAATTGATGAAAGCTGAAGGCATAGACGAAATAATGCTCGTGCCGATAAGTTTTGTAAACGAGAACCTTGAAACCGCCTACGATCAGGGTTGCGAAATAGTTCCTTATGGACAAAATGAGCTCAAATTTCAGTATATTTGCAGAGTAGAAATTCCGGCATCACATCCGCAGCTGATAGCCACATTTATGAACTTACTCGCGAAAGCATGACACAAAAAAACATCCAAACGACTGATGTGGTAGTTATTGGTGCCGGATTAACCGGGCTAACCGCAGCATATTACCTGCAAAAAAATCGAAAAAAATTCGTTGTACTGGAAAAACAATCCTGCGTCGGAGGTGTAATTCATACCACGTGTGAAAATGGGTTCTTGTATGAAAACGGACCTAATACTGGCGTAGTAGGAAACACCACAGTGGTAGAATTATTCGAAGAGTTGGAACAGGCAGGAAAGTGTTTCCCCGAACTGGGAGGAAAAAACGTAACTAAACGCTTTATTTTGAAAAATGCCCGTTGGGAGTGTATGCCGCTGGGGCCAACAGATGCGATTACCACACCGCTTTTCTCACTTTGGGATAAGTTTCGCATACTGGGTGAACCTTTCCGCTCCAAAGGCAAAAATCCGAATGAACCCCTTGCTGCTTTCGTAAAACGCAGATTGGGACAAAGTTTTCTCGATTATGCAATCGATCCATTTATTGGAGGAGTATATGCCGGTGACCCCAATTACCTGATAACACGCTTTGCTGTACCGAAGATATACAATCTGGAACAAACTTATGGGAGCCTCATTGGTGGTTCGGTAATGAAACCCATGAAGGAAAAGAAAACCGAATTGGAGAAAAGAGTAAACCGTAAGACATTCTCAATACACGGTGGACTGGCAAACCTCACGTCTGCACTCTACGAATCGGCTGGTACGGAGAAATTCGTACTGGGAGCAAATAATATTCAGGTACAACCAGCCGAAGGTGGTTATTGGGTTTCGTACACAAACTCCAACAATGAAGCGATTGAGATTTTGGCTAAAAACGTCATTTCCACTACAGGAGCATTCGCCCTTGAAGAAACGATGCCATTTATAGAAATGGACTTGCTGAGAAAAATTGATTCATTGATTTACACCAAAGTAATTGAGGTTGCACTGGGATTTAATCAATGGAACGGCATCAAACTGGATGGATTTGGCGGACTGATTCCTTCTAAAGAAAAACGCGATATTTTGGGCGTACTGTATATGTCTTCCCTGTTCCAAGGTCGGGCACCCGAAAAGGGAGCATTATTGTCGGTCTTTTTAGGTGGGGTACGCCGTCAGGATTTGATGTTACTCAACGATGAAGGTGTAAAACAAATCATAGAACGCGAAATAAAAGCGTTGATGGGAATAAAAAAATTTAGTCCTGACATGATAAAAATCATGCGCCACAACCATGCTATTCCACAGTACGGAATAGATAGTGCCGAGCGTTTTGCCAGTGTAGAAAAGCTTGAGAAAATGTACCCGGGATTACAAATAGGTGGTAACCTGAGGGGCGGCATCGGCATGGCCGACCGAATTAAACAAGGCAAAGAGTTGGCTCAAAATGTATTGTGAGCAGCTAACAGAGCTGCCGGCACACTAACTTTACGACGTGAAGAAACCACATAACCAATAATGATAATGATGGGTGTTGGATATTTTGTTTCTGACCGGCTCAAGCTTTCCAGATCGGTAATAAATTCAGTCTGATCGGGGAGAGATACATTATACACCAACGCAACAGGTGTTTTGGGGTCTCTACCTTCGGCAATGGCTTTGGCAGCTATTATATGAATGGTGGAACCTGCCATAAAACACACCAGCGTATCGGTGTTCGGCAACTGCAAATCGGTGGTATGTCCGGTGATAAAAGAAACCGATTTGGCAATGCCTCGCAACGTAAGTGGAATTTGAGTGAGCGAAGCAACAGCTAAACCGGTGGAAATACCCGGAATGACTTTCACAGATACACCATGACTCTTCAAAAACTCAATCTCTTCACCACCATGCGCAAAAATCATAGGATCGCCACCTTTCAGACGTACCACCTCATTTCCGGCTAAAGCAGCATCCAGTATCAGCTGATTAATTTCTGCCTGTTCATGGCTATGGCAATGCTTACGTTTACCAACGTACACTTTTTGCCCGTTATATTTTTCCAAAAACGCCTGATCTACCAAATCATCATGAAAAATAATATCGGCTTTTGCCAAAGCTTTATCTCCGGCAATAGTCAGTAAATCCGGATCGCCCGGGCCAAAACCAACCAACGTAACGTTGCCAGATCCATTTTTATATTCAGCACTATATTGCTTCAATTTACTCATCCTAACTTCTTCAAAATTTCCAATCCTTGTTGCCATTCGCCATAACCCGAGAGACTATTTATGTGTCCGGCATCTCCAATGTTTATAAATTCACTCCCCCAGTTTTGGGCATAATATTCAGCTCTTTCTATTTTCATCCAGGGGTCGTTTGTACTTGCTACCAGAGTTGTACGAAATGGAATTCGCTGCGTTGGCGTTTCTCTTACGATGTTATCGTCCACCTTTTCACGTATCACATCTACATCCGGTGGAGCCACCAGCAAAGCCGCTTTTACACGTCGATTGTAACGTTTCACCCATTCAGCCACGGTAATGCAGCCCAGACTATGTGCTACCAGCACAACAGTTTCCGGATCATAGCCGGATATAGCTTTATCAATATTCTCAGCCCATTCCTCTATATCAGGGTTATCCCAGTCTCGTTGTTGAATTCTATGAAAATTAGGCTGAGTTTTTTCAATCCATGTTTGCCAGTGGTCAGCGCCTGAACCCTGATATCCCGGTATTATAAAATAGTTTGTCATATACTTAATAAAAATTGAGGGTTTAGATGTCCTCTTTGGACGATACAAAATTCCTCAATTATTTTTATAAATACAATCGCACAAACATGGTAAATTCATACCTTAATCGTGGTATGAAAAGGGAAAAAGCATTTTACGGAAATAGCACATTCACCAGTCAGTGAAGAGTCCAAACCCGAAACTACACTAAAATGGTGATGTGCTATATGCTGAAATCGATGATTTAGATACGGATAGTACCATTATCAATTAATTCTTTAATCTGATTCCGTATATCAACGGATTGATAAACATTTCGGGCATTTGACCCAACGGAAATAGTAATATTGCCTTCTTTGTGAATAGCCGGCGAAACAAAGTCGCATAAAAGCGGAGCATCGCATACACTGGTAAGAATTCCCAGTTCCTCAGCATCCGTTTTAATTTGAGCGTTTAACTCGTGGTTGCCAGTGCATACATATACCAGAAAAAAGCCTTCAAGATCGCTTTTTTCATATTCCTTTTGAATAAAAGTATAAGGCAATTTCAGAATTTCATCGGTAAACTCGGGAGCAATGACCGTCACATTGGTCACAAAGCGAGCCATTATAGTTCCCTTGTGCGTTGCCACTTTTCCTCCTCCAATCAGAAGTATTTTCTTGTTGGTTACATTGATGGAAATGGGCAGAAATTGTAGGTCTTCGCGGTTCATTTCTCTATTAATCATGAAAGTTCAAACCAGCTGTTGTGGCTTTGATATAGCCCTTTCGGATTACAAAATCGCCAAAATGCTCATCTGCTTCCTTGCTTTTGGCGTAATCTGCCAAAATCGGTGTCAGAGCTTCCACTATTTGTTCTTCGGAAAGCATTTCCTTGTAAAGTTTATTGAGTCTTTCGCCCGTGAAGCTGGCTCCAAGGTACAAATTATATCTTCCCGGGGCTTTACCCACCAAACCAATCTCGGACAGAAACGGTCTGCCACAACCGTTTGAACAACCCGTCATACGAATGCTGATGGGTGTTTTCAAAAGTCCGTTTGCTTCCAAGATTTTATCTATCCTATCAACCAGCGTTGGCAAATAGCGCTCAGCTTCGGCAAACGCCAATCCACACAATGGCAAAGCGGCACAAGCTATAGAATTTTGGCGAAGCGAAGATAGTTTATCTGCGTTAATAACTTTATATTTTTTCAGAATAGCTTCAATCAGGGGTTTCTGAGTTTCAGAGACCTGAGCAATAACCACATTCTGATTACCGGTAAGAATAAAAGTTCCTTCGTGAATTTTGGCTATTTCGCGTATAGCTGTTTTGGGATGATAGCCATTTTTATCGACAAGTTTACCACCTTCAACAAACACGCCGTAATGCCACAGTCCGTCCTCACTTTTTGTCCAGCCGTATTTATCACCCAAAGTTTCAAACTTATAGGATTTAGCCGATTCAAACTTTATTCCTTTAATACGTTCAATTTCTGCACGGAAAAAATCCAGTCCAAGTCGGTCAATCGTATATTTCAAGCGGGCATTTTTTCTCTCCGAACGATTTCCATGGTCACGCTGAAAAATAAGAACAGCTTCGGCAACGTCGACTATCTTTTCTTTTGGGAAAAATCCGACCACATCGGCTACGCGCGGATAAGTGGCATTATTTCCAAAAGTAAAAGCCATTCCACCACCAACCGTAAGATTGTATCCCACCAGTTTTCCTTTTTCAACAATGGCTATAAATCCCAAGTCGTTGGACAAAACATCGGTATCATTCCGCGGCGGAATAGCAATAGCCGTTTTAAATTTACGGGGCAGGTAAGTTTTGCCATACAGAGGTTCCGAATCTTTCTCGCCTCCACCCACCAACTCACCATCCAGCCAAATTTCGTGATAAGCGCTGGTCTGTGGAGTGAGGTGCGCTGAAATACGCTTTGCATCTTCTGCCACTTCGCCATGCACCGACGACTCGAAAGGATTAGCCGAACTCATTACATTTCTGTTTACATCGCCGCAGGCTGCAATCGTATCGAGCAAAGACTGATTAATCTCCTTTATCGTTGTTTTCAAATTTCGTTTCAGCACACCATGAAACTGAAAAGCCTGACGGGTAGTCAATTTCAAGGCTTTATCTGCATATGTATCGGCAAGTCCATCCAGAGCCAACCACTGTTGAGCAGTAGTAACTCCACCCGGAACACGCACACGGATAAGAAAACTGTAAAGCGGCTCCAGTTTCTGGCGCTTACGCTCATCGTCCAAATCCCTGTCTTGCTGCTGATACGTTCCATGGAATTTAATCAGCAACTGATCATCCGGCTTTATTGATCCTGTCAACGGATCTTTCAGGCTTTCCTTAATTGTTCCGCGCAGGTAATTACTGTTCTCTTTGAGAGTTTCAAAAGAAGATAGCCCTGTTCCTTGAGGGGAAACTGAGTTATTTGCCTTTTGTATATCTTTATCTTTACTCATTTTATAAACTTTATTAATCAATACTACTATAGTTCCCCTTTAGGGCTTGCCTACGGTAGGCAGGGTCAGGGATCTTCTAATACACATCCAGCTGCAATCGTCTTTCTTTTTCCAGGTTGGCAACATATTCCTGCGCATTTTCTTTAGTCATAACACCCTCTTTTTCAACAATTTTCACCAAAGTATCTTGTACATGTCGTGCCATATTTTTCATATCGCCACAAATGTAGAAATGTGAGCCTTCTTCAAGCCATTGATAAACTTCTTGGGCATTCTCCAGAAGCCTGTCCTGCACGTATACTTTCTTATCACCATCGCGCGAAAAGGCAACATCCATTTTTGTCAAAGCGCCTGATTTTATAAAACCTTGCCATTCTGTTTGGTACAAGAATTCAGTTTCGAAATTCCGGTTGCCGAAGAAAAGCCAGCTTCTACCTAGTTTCTCTGCCAACTCCCTATGCTGTACAAAAGCCCTGTACGGAGCTATTCCGGTACCTGCACCCACCATAATGATAGGAGTTTCATCGTTTTCGGGAAGTCTGAAACTCGGATTACGCTCGATAAAGATCGGCACTTTCTCATCCTCTACCGCCACTTCCGAAAGGTAAGTGGAACAGGTGCCACGCTTCTCGCGACCGGCATTTTCATAATTTACCACCCCAACCGTCAGGTGCAATTCTCCCGGATATGCTTTAGGGCTGGAAGCTATTGAATAATACCGAGGTTGTAGTGGGCGTAGTATTTTTATCAGATTCTCAGCAGTAATTTCACTCGGATAATCCTGCAAAAGATCAACGATATCCCGACCATCCAGATATTCTTTAAATTTATCAGTATCTTCGGAAAGCATTTTTAATTTCTCATTGGGGTATGTTTCTAAATAACGACCCACTACATCGGTCGTAATTTTAGACAGTTCAACATTCTTATGAAGTGCCGTTTCCAGTTTTTTCTCTACTCCGTTGAATATCACAAAATCACCGGCATTAAGTCCCGTAACTGCCAGAACATCGCTAACCAATTCGGCCGAATTAAGCGGGTATACTCCAGCAGCATCTCCCGGTTCATAGTCCAGCCCTAGAGCATTTTCGGTGCTTAACTCTATGTGCAGCGTTTGTCTTTTAGACCCTTTTCCGTGAAGCGATATTTTTTCATACACAGGTGCCATGAATGGATTCTTTTTGGTGTGTGCCTCTAGTTTCTTTTCGGCTACGGCTGCTTTAGCCGGGATATCCAATCTGAATTGAGGTTTAGCTTTATTTGCCGCCTTACCATCACCAAAAGCAGGCAGTGTTGTTTTCAACCAGTTTTCGGCAGCTTCTTCAAAATCAACATCACAAGCTACGCGTGAAACCAATCGCTTAGCACCCAGTTTTTCTAACTGTTCGTCAAAATCTTTTCCTGTTTTACAAAACTGGAAATAGCTGGAATCGCCTAATGCAAGAACTGCAAACGTAGTATTTTCGAGTTTAGGTGCACGCTTGCTGTATATGAATTCGTGTAATTCGCGTGCTGCAAAAGGAGGTACACCTTCGCCATGTGTAGAAACTATTACCAACAGATTTTTTTCCGACTGTAAATCCCTGACTTTGTAATCGGACATGCTTTTGAGGGTAGCTTTCAGCCCTTGTTCTGTAGCCATTTTCAACGTTTTTTTGGCCAAGCCTTCACCGTTTCCGGTGCGCGATCCATATAAAATGGTCAATGTATCCTGTGTGGTGGTTTCAGCAACAGGTTCTTGTATTTCAAGAGAAGCCGAAGAAACACCGCTTGCTGAAAACCCTGCCAAATAGCCCGACACCCATGCCAATTGCTCTTTATTGAGTGAGTCAGTCAGGCGTGTAAAAAGTTCAATCTGATCATCCGATAACGGAGAAGTATTTATATTCATCTTTTAATTTTAAAATGTTTAACTGTGGAACCAACAGTTATCTTTTATGCAATCCACATTCTTTTTGTTCCGGATTTTCCCACCACCAACGACCGGCACGTATATCTTCACCGGGCTCTATGGCTCTTGTACATGGCTGACAACCAATACTTGGAAATCCTTTATCGTGTAATTTATTGTAAGGTACAGAATTCTTTTTGATATAATCCCAGACTTCCTGTTCGGTAAAATTAATCAATGGATTCAGTTTTATCAATTCGTTATTTTCGTCCCACTCTACCAATTGAATGTCCTGCCGGGTTACCGACTGCTCACGTCGCAGTCCGCAAATCCAAACATCAAGTCCTTTGAAGGCACGTTTCAGCGGCTCCAATTTACGAACATTGCAACATAGTTTCCGCTGATCTATTCCGGCATAGAATAAGTTTACACCCTCAGCTTTTACCATTTTCTCCACTTCTTTATAATCGGGAAAAAGAACTTCCAGTTTGATATTGTAACGCATATTCGTTTTGTCAATCAAACTATAGGTCTCAGGAAATAGTCGTCCGGTATCGAGCGTGAAAATCCGTGCACCTTTGTCTATTTTCACGACTAAATCTGTCAATACCTGATCTTCAATACTCAGGCTGGAAGAAAGTGCAATTTTTCCTTTGTACTCACTCAGGAAAAACGACAAAACCTCTTCGGGAGATTTTCCCTGAAATTGTTGGTTGAGTTGTTCTATATTCATGATATTAATTTCATTGATATTTGCCTTTGGCGATATTACTTTCAGTGATATTAACTTCGTTTTATTCAAATCATATCGTCAAAAGGACTAAGATCTATGAATATCAGCGAAGCTTTTATCAATTTATTATATCGTAAACGTTTCGTCTTCCAGATTATGAACAATCATACCTGCACCAACCGTTTCGAAAGTATTTTCGTCGATTAAAACCAGACTTCCTGTAATTCGGTTTTCACCATAGGAATCGTATTTCAACGGTTTCAGCGTTTTGATAGAGATATGCGCAATATCATTCATTTTCACAGTTTTATCATCCAGAATATTTTCCAGCGTGTTGATATTTACTTTGTAATGAACTTCCTTAATAATAGCGTGGGTTTCTTCGGTAGCATGGCGGATAATGTATTTTCCTCCTTCATTCAATGGTTTATGGTTGAGCCAGCAAGTAAGCAAAGATACATTGGCACTGACCGTTGGTTTAGTATCTGAATTCTTTACAATAATATCACCCCTGCTAACATCAACATTATCTTCCAGACGTATAGTAACAGACTGAGGTGTAAACGCTTCATTCAGCGATTTTGTTCCCTCGTCTATTGCCACAATTTTCGACTGAGTCTTCGATGGTAAAACTGTAATTTCATCGCCAACCTTAAAACTTCCACCCGAAATCCGACCGGCATAACCTCTATAATCATGAAAATCATCGCTGTGCGGACGAATCACGTATTGCACAGGAAAACGAGCAGGTAAGTTAGTTTCGTCTTTACGAACCGGCAACGTTTCCAGCAGATGGAGTAAGGTTTCGCCTTTGTACCAGGGTGTTTTATCAGAAGCATCCACCACATTGTCACCATCGCGGGCTGAAATAGGAATGAAAATCACATTCTTCAGTTTCAATATTTTGGCAATGTCTTCGTATTCTTTTTTGATTGTATTGAATACTTCTTCGGAGAAATCCACCAAATCCATTTTATTGACAGCCACCACCACATTGGGTATTTGCAACAGCGATGCCACATACGAATGTCGTTTACTTTGCTCGATAATACCATTGCGGGCATCAATCAGAATAATCGCCACATCAGCTGTAGAAGCTCCGGTAACCATGTTTCGGGTATATTCGATGTGTCCCGGAGTGTCGGCTATGATAAACTTCCGCTTGGGAGTGGCAAAATAGCGATAAGCCACGTCGATGGTAATGCCCTGCTCGCGCTCGGCCCGAAGTCCATCGGTAAGCAAAGCCAGATTCACTTCATCGCCTCCACCCAGTCGTTTACTGGCATCCTTTACCGCCTGAAGCTGATCTTCGAAAATGGACTTACTGTCGTAAAGCAATCGACCGATAAGTGTACTCTTTCCGTCATCAACACTTCCGGCAGTACTAAACCGTAGCAGTTCCATATCCAGATAACCCCCAACCCCTGACCCCTGAGAAGGAACTGAATTTGTATTGTTTTCTATATTTTGAATTTTATTGCCCATAATTTTGCATTTTTATTTATCTGTAGTTATTTACCTTTTCCCCCTTTAGGTGGTTAGGGGTTTGTTATATCAAAAGTATCCTGCTTTTTTCCTGTCTTCCATAGCAGCTTCCGAGCGTTTATCGTCAGAGCGACCTCCACGTTCAGTAATGCGCGAGCTGGCTATTTCATCAATAATATCTTCCAGCGAATTAGCAGACGAAAGCGTCAGACCGGTACAAGTAATATCACCAATGGTACGGCAACGGACTTTTTTTACTTCTACTACTTCAGTCGGTTTGCGGGGAATGGCATCCAATGCGGCATATATTACACCATCGCGCTCAAATACTTCGCGTTCGTGAGTGTAGTAAAGCGATGGCAACGGTATGTTTTCCTGCAAAATGTATTGCCAAACATCCATTTCCGTCCAGTTACTGATAGGAAATACGCGAAAATGCTCGCCCAGCTGTTTCTTTCCATTAAAAATATTCCATAATTCCGGGCGCTGATTCTTTGGGTCCCACTGACCGAATTCATCGCGGTGTGAGAAGAAACGTTCTTTGGCACGGGCTTTTTCTTCATCGCGGCGAGCACCACCAAGCGCTGCATCAAATTTATATTTCTCCAGCGTGTCCAGTAAAGTTACTGTCTGAAGTTTATTTCGGCTGGCAGTATATCCTTTTTCTTCCACTACCCTGCCCTGCGCTATTGATTCTTCTACGGAACCTACTATCAGCTGTGCACCGAGCAATTTTACAAGTTCATCGCGATAAGTTATCGTCTCTTCGAAATTGTGACCCGTGTCGATGTGTACGAATGGAAAAGGGATAGCAGCCGGATAAAATGCTTTGTAGGCCAGATAAGCCATTACGATGGAGTCTTTACCTCCCGAGAACAGAAGTGCCGGTTTCTCGAACTGTGCCGCCACTTCGCGCAATATAAAAATTGACTCTGACTCCAGCTCCTTTAAATGCGTAAGTTTATAATTGCTCATTATTGTAGAATTTTTAATTTAATGGATATGAATGAAAAGTAAGACCTGTTCCATCTTTTTATGTTGGCAAAATTACTTTATACACAAGGCCTACACCATACCGTTCAAGGGGTATTTTTATACCACATTTAGGGTAGATAATTCGTTAAAAACAGTGCCTTTGTATTTTTATTCTCAATAAACGCAGAAAAAGAAAAGTCCCCGCTATTTTCAGTTCAGAAAATAGCGGGGACAGCTTATGGAATAGTTCTAAAAGGAGTTACTTTTGAATAGTATCGGCTTTTACAACCTGTTGTATAATAACCACCTTATCGGTATGGATCTCTCGTGTGTGCTGGTCAGAATACTTATCAGCTGCGCAAATCGAATTACAATACTCAGTTTGGCAGAACTTATGACCACGATTGAAATGGTCGGCACCCAGACTCAACCAGAGAGTACCAAATGTGATAGCCGCAATTACTAAGCTTATCAAAAATCTTGATTTCCTGTGCATTTTATTTTTTCTTTTTATAAAATTAATTATTTGGTTGATTCTTCTTTCTTTGAATTGCAGCATTTCCTTTGTGCACGAACTGCGCCGCATCTACAATGTCCGTGCTGAGCAGTTGAGTAATGTACTCCACCCATATTGGCTTTGAACTCGGCATATTCTTCTTCGCTCATTTGACGTATTTTGTCTGCCAGATAAAACATTTTCCGGTGCCCCCGATAATGTCCGTGGCAACCCATGCCACAATGCAATAAATGAATAATGAAGCAAAAAAGAATAACTCCGATAAGAAGCTTGGGAACAAAAAACGCAATTGCTCCAATAAGGATACCAATCAATACCGTTCTTAAAATTGATCTCGTCATGTTGTTTTAAATTATAAATTTTATTTGTTAGTAGTCTTTACTTTATATGACGAGCAAATGACTCTTTTACTTTAAATACCTTGTCGTTTGTGTAATAAAAAAAGTCCATCGTTATCGGATGGACTTTCGTGTCTGTTTTTGTTCAGGGATTAGGAGTTTTACAACAGCGCTGCTTCCATTGATTTTTGAACTGCTGTCTTTCTTCTTCGTTCATCTCCATGAGTTTCTCTTTAAATTTTCCAACAAATGGAGCATGGTGGTGATCATGATGATGACCGCGACAATGAAAACCGCCAAACAAAATACGACTTAATACTAATAATCCCATGGCTTGCCAATAAGACAGCGCAGTGACGCTGCTGCATATCGATGGCACTATTGCATTCCAAAGGTACATTACAATGCCACTTACAGCAAATAAACCAATCACCATCAAAGGGAATCGAAAGTAAAAACGTGATGTGCAAAAACGTCGTTTGGTTGTTTCCATAATTATTTTGTTTTTATATGTTTTACTGTTATCATTATGAGTTCAGTTCTTCATAAAGATAATTCAGCTTATTTCGTAAATGTTTTACTGCATAGCCTTTTCGGCTGATAATGGTTTTCAGGTTTTCACCTTTCTGATCGGCAATTTGCTGCAAGGTCATATCTTCCATCTCATTGAGCAGAAATACTTCTTTCTGATTCGAGGGTAGTTCATCCAAGGCTACCTGAAACTCTTTCCAGAAAATCTCTTTAAAAAATGCCAGTTCGGCATTATTACTATCATCTAGCAACAGGATTTCTTTGAAGTTAAACTCGCCTTCATCGTTTTCATAAACGTATTCTTCCAGCGCCAGATTCGTCTTCTTACGGGATTTATCCGTTATCTTATTTCGTGCTACCTGATACAACCAGGCACTCACATTTTCAAGGTCATCTATATCAGTCAGATTACTCAGCTGATACCAAACATCTTGCAATATATCTTCTGCATCCTCTGTATTACTCACTCGCCCACGCACAAAGCCAAACAATCTCTGTCGAAACTGTTTTATTATATTGGTGATGGAAATAGCTTTTTGCTCACTCATCGATATATTGGCTGATGTCTCCATAATATGGGAGACGAATGAATGTTGCCTTTACTTTAAATGCCCTTGAAATTTTGAGAATAAACTTACAAAAAAAATCTGACACCGCCATAATTGCGATGCCAGACTTACTCTGTAGATAATTATTTGCTAAACCACTCAACCTATTTTGTACTTCAAACTTTGCCAACCTCCGCCATTGTACACGTTGGTAAAACCATTTGAAGTCAGAATGCCTTTTGCCGAAGCGCTTCTCATTCCCGAAGCACAGCAGGTGATTATAACTTTATTCTTGTCTTTAAGCTTGTTCAAATTTCCTGAAAGCTGATCAACAGGAATATTGATTGATCCTTTAATGTGTCCGCCGGCATATTCGCCTTTGCTGCGAACATCCAGTATTACTGCTCCCTGATTTACCAGTTCTGCAAAATCAGCTTTAGGTCCGAAGCCCAGCATTTTTTTTATTGTTGCTAACATTTTTATACTGCTTTAGATTTATAATAGTTTACATTTAACCACGAACCTCCATCCACGCACTCAATACCTTGCGATGATAAAAAATTAGTTGCCACAGCACTTCTTCTGCCGCTTGCACAGCAAATTACCAAAGGCGTTTTGAGGCTCTTTATTTCGCTCAATCGTTGTTGAATTTCCTGCAAGGGGATATTGACTGATTCATTTACATTTCCACCCATGAATTCTTCACGGGTACGCACATCCACTATTGTGCCTGCTTTTTCGTTGATAGCTTTTTCTAATTCCATATTGTAGTTTGTCTTGTTTGATATTTTTAAGTAAGATTCATCTCTATATTACAGGTGTTCCACAGTTGGTAACCACCCGAAAGATTGATAGTGTCTGCGTATCCATTTTGCATCAGGATGCGTTGAGCCAGATAGCCCCGCAAACCTCCCAGACAGTAAATGTATATCTTTTTATCTTTGGGGATTTCGTCCAGTCTGCTTCTCAGTTCGTCCACCGGAATATTGATAGCATCCAGTATCTTTCCCGCATTGTATTCGTTCTTGGTTCTTACATCAATCAGCACATCATCTGCCGTAATTTTATCGAACTCGTTCCAATAGAAAACCACAGATCTTTTCTGTAATATATTTTCAGCCGCAAATGCTGCCATATTTACCGGATCCTTTGCCGAAGAGAATGGAGGAGCATACGCATGTTCAAATTCAGTAAGTTCGTCAATCGTTCCATTGCGTTTTATGACCGACGATAAAATATCCAATCGCTTATCCACACCATCGTAACCCACAATCTGTGCGCTCAGCAACCTGCCATCCCCGGGTGTAAAAGCGATTTGAATGGTCATTTGTTTAGCTCCGGGATAATATCCTGCATGCGAACCACTGGTTATGGTCGAAACCTGATGCTTAATACCGGCAAGCTGCAAGTGTTTGGAAGCCGTTCCGGCAGTTGCCGCCGTCATATCAAAAACCTTGACAATGGCTGTGTTGATGGAACCGTTATATTTTTTGTGATGTCCGAAAACCAGGTTGTCGGCACAAATCCGCCCTTGTTTGTTGGCAGGTCCCGCCAGATATGTCACCATCGATTTATTCGTAATCGGATTCGTGAACTCTATGGCATCGCCTACGGCATAAATATCCGGATCGGAAGTTTGCATATATTCATTCACGTAAATTCCTCTTGCTTCGCCAATTTTCAGACCCGCTTCAGTAGCCAGTTTAGTGTCCGGTTTTACACCTATGGACAGAATTACCACATCTGCATCCAGCTCCTGACCATTATTCAACATCACTTTGAGTCCGTTTTCGGTTTGTTCAAATCCGCTTACAGCCGTGTTCAACAGGAGATGCACTCCTTTGGAGCGAATATGTTGTTGCAGAATGGCAGCAATCGGAAAGTCAACCGGTGTCAACACCTGACTGGCCATTTCAACGATAGTTACATCCATGCCAAGTGAGTGTAGATTCTCAGCCATTTCCAGTCCAATGAATCCTGCACCAATCACAACGGCTTTTTTGACCTGCTCTTGTTGCACGTATGCTTTTATATAATCCATATCAGCTACATTTCTCAGGGTAAAAATGCCTTTGCCGCCAATGCCCGGAAGTGGCGGACGAATAGGCTCGGCACCTGGAGACAATACCAGTTTATCGTAAGTTTCTTCGTACACTTCGCCGGTAGTCTGGTTACGTGCCGAGATAGTTTTCGCAGTTCTGTTTATGGAAATTACTTCCGTTTGTGTTCGAACATCAATATTGAATCGCTTATTAAACGAAGCTGCGGTTTGAACAAACAATGCATTCCTGTTGGTAATAACGTTTCCTATATAATAGGGCAATCCACAGTTGGCATACGAAATATATTCTCCTTTTTCAAAGATTACTATCTCAGCCAGTTCGTCGTTTCGTCTAAGTCTTGCAGCCGCACTTGCTCCGCCGGCCACTGCACCAATAATTACATATTTCATGTCTTTATTTGTTTTTATGTTGTTTCACGCTGCAAAGATATACATTGTATTTTGAATTACAATAGTATCACTAATAAATTATTTTGTTATCACTAAAATATTTTATTATCTTTGCATCATATTTCTCAATCAACAATAGAAATAGTCTGACAACATGATATTTAAAGAAGACATACCGCTGGAATTGGCGAAAAAATTTTATGAGGATAGCGAAAAAACGCTGAAATTCATTGCCGATGTAAAATGGAAGGAAGGATTTGTGTGCCGCAAGTGCGGTCATACCAACTATTGCGAAGGGAAAACACCTTCATCACGCCGCTGTACACGATGCAAAAAAGAGGAATCGGCAACGGCTAACACCTTGTTTCATAACATAAAATTCCCTATCAACAAGGCATTCTACATTGCCTACAACGTGTGTGTACTCGGAAACGATTTTTCGTCGTACAATTATTCCGACCAACTGGGGCTAAACCAGATGACCTGCTGGAAATTCCGCAAACGCATTACCGACTGTATCGTAAAACATGGTGCCGACAAGAAGAAAGTTGCCATCAAGACTATTTTATTGTCGGAATATTGATGTATATCGTTGGATTTCGGTCTTCGTACTAATGATTTTCTTTGACAAATACAACCCCGGCTGAATATCTTCACAGAAATTCAGCCAGAGTTACTTTGGGATAATTATTATTCTTCAATACTGAGTAATTTTATTTCGTAAATGAGTACTGAGTATGGTTTTATATCACCTTGCTTTAAGCTACCATAAGCCAGCTGTTGAGGGATATATATTCTAAATTTCGAACCTACTGGCATCAGTTGTATGGCTTCTATCCAACCTTTTATTGTTGCGGACAATAAAAAAGATACAGCTTGATTAGGCTTTGATGTGTCATCAATCACTGTACCATCTATTTTTGTACCAATGTAAGCAACTTTTACTCTACTTGTTTCTATTGGCAATGAACCTTTTCCTTTCTTCAATATCTCATATTGTAAACCGGATTTAGTGGTTATAACTTCCTTTCGAAGTTTGTTTTTTGCCAGAAATTCTTCACCGGCAATTTTATTCAACTCATCATCACATGAAATATTCTCCTGGCTGATTTTGACCATCGTGTTCTGCAAGTATTTTTGAGAATTTTCGGGAGTCATAAGAATGAGATTATCTTTCATGCCGTCTTCCAATCCTTTCCTTATAAGCTGAAAATCAAATTTAATGGTAGCATATTGCATTAATCCAGTTGTCAATTGTTTTTTTAATGAAGTTCCAACCTTATTACCAATTTCAATAATTTCGGCATTTTTATTTGTTGTTGAATCAGGCTTTACAAATTGTTTATCAGATGTAAATCCTTCATCCATGTACTTCATAAATACTTTGATGCTTTCATCTAAGTTCTTGTTCTTAAAAAAGTTGTTCTTTATTGCATTTCCATTTATGAACCCCAGTGCATAATTTAAGCTGTCCGTTTGAGAATGAAGAATGATTTGGTTTTGTGTTGTTATTGTCTGTCCAAAACAATTACTAGCAAAAATCAAAGATGCAATAGCGATTTTAATGTTTTTTTTCATGAAGATATTGTGTTTCTTGTTTTGTTATCTTTAAAAATACGTTGTCCTTTATTCATTCTTCCTGTACTTAATCATAGTCCTTCAGGCGAATGGAACGGCGGTTAGGGAATGAAGCGGTGGACATATATTATTTCTCGTTGTTTGAAAGCGTCTTTATATAGAAATTCTGACCGTCTGTAGTGAATTTGAATTTAAAGGTGTTTCCATTTGTCTGGACGACACCAAACTCTATACATTTATTCATAACATCTAACTGAAAAGTATCATCGTAAACACGTAGTACTCCTAATGAAAGTTCTTTAGCTTTTTGCATCAGATAATCAAATAAATCAGTTTTTTTATCTCTGACATGAATAATCGTTGTTTTTAGGAGTTTAAGCATTTCGGGATACTCCAAACCTGCATATAGTTGTTTTGGAATATAATTCATTGTTGACAATTTCTCTCTCAATTCAGAATTTTCATTCGTAAGCTTTGCAATTTCTTCAGCTAATAAAGCTGTATTTATATTATTATCTCCACGAATCCAGCCAATAAGTTCTTTGCGGTAAATAAAATCCGATAATGTCTTGAAAATTGCCAATTGAATATCTTTTTTATCATTCCAAAATTCGACCATATTGGATGTCACAATTGCTTTGAATTTATCAAGCTCTTTTTGATTTTGTTGTTCAATTGCTTCGACACCCATAATCTTCACTTTACTTTGAAGAGCTTCTGGGGTAATCACAATAGAGAATAGCGGTTTCTTTTGTTCAAGTGCATATTCAAATTCTAAATGTGTATAACTTTTACCGGACTTAGGTTCAATACTTCCATATCTTCCACCCAAGATCAATAAATAAATATCCGATTCATCAATCCAACGTTTGATTACCGTCATTTGCGATTCGTCTCCGGCTGAGAATAACTCCATACCTGCCGGTATATGTCCAGCCGATAAAATAGCCTCTACAGCTGCTTGCCTTTCCTCTTTTAAATCGGTGTAAGTTGACGATACAAAGATTTGAAATTTCTTGTCTTTCATGTTTTCTTATTTTTTAAATGCCACCCCGCCACTCTACCAGCACGACGGGATGGGGTGGGTTATAGAGTCTATTTAGTTCCCGTATTGGTGATAATTTATAGAACCATACACGAAAAAGCTGTTGCTATGTAGCGAAATCGTTTTACACGTTTGCAAGCTTCCTTCTCATAGTTGCGAAAGCATTTTCAAGCACTATCTCTCATATCCTCAGCATCGATAAAGATTCATTCTTTTAAAAATTAACTCGTCAAAGATAAAACTTTTTGATTTAAAGCAAAAGCCTTAGATTAAAAAAATTAATAAAAAGTTTTCAACAGGGTTAAAGTTACCTTTCGGTTAAGCAGACAAAAAAATCCCCTGCTGAAATCTACATTTCAACAGGGGAAATCTATAAGAGTAAAGAACCGGAAAACTTATTGCACGCCTTTTTTGAAGGCTGCCAGTCCGCTGTCCAGGTATTTTGTGAACGATACAGGATCATAATCGGCACCCTGAGGTTGTACCAACAGGTTTCCTTTGTTATCAAGCAATACGTAAAACGGTTGCGAATTGGCATTAAAGCGCGAAGCCTGCAAGTCGCTCCATTTATTACCGATGGTATTGATTTTTTTACCGCTATACTTCGATACGGTTTGTTCGGCCGCAGCCAAATCGGTTTTATCATCCACATAAAGTTGAATCACCACATAGTCGTTGGTCAGGTGCGAAAGCACTTCTTTATCGGGCCAAACCGAAGCTTCCATCTTGCGACAGTTTACGCAGGCATGCCCTGTAAAGTCGATAAATACCGGCTTATTCATCTTTTTGGCGTAAGCCAATCCTTCATCGTAATCGAAGAACACATCCAGCCCCAGCGGAGCGTGGAAAATTTCGGAGTATTTATGATTACCTGAATTGTGAGCAGCTGCCGGAGCACTACCAGCCGACATAACGAAGTCCTGAGTGCTCATAGGTGGCAAGAATGCCGAAATGGATTTAAGCGGCGCACCCCACAGTCCGGGAATCATATACATGGTAAACGACAGGGTGATAATGGCCAGTACCAATCGGGGTGTGGAAACGTGTTTTACATCACTGTCATTCGGCAATTTGAGTTTGCCCAACAAATAGAATCCCATAAGAGCCGAAATTACAATCCACAACGACAGGAATATCTCGCGGTCGAACCAGTTCCAGTGATAAGCCAGATCCACATTGGAAAGGAACTTGAAGGCGAAAGCCAGTTCAAGAAATCCTAACACGACCTTCACACTATTCAACCAACCACCCGATTTGGGCATAGCTTTCATCCAAGCCGGGAACATGGCAAACAGTACAAACGGAATAGCCAACGCAATGGAAAAGCCTAACATACCGATAGCCGGTCCGAGTAGTTGACCCATGGTGGCAGCCTGCACTAATAAGTTACCAACAATTAGACCTGTACAAGAGAATGAAACTAAAGCAAGTGTTGCAGCCATAAAGAATAATCCCATTAAGCCGCCTTTTTCCGACTTCTGATCCATTATATTCACCCACGAAGAAGGTAATACCAACTCAAAAGCTCCTAGAAAAGATAAAGCAAAAACAATCAACAACAAGAAAAAGAAGAAATTAAAAATACCATTGGTTGATAAATTATTTAGTGCATCGGCACCAAATAGAACAGTAATAATGAGACCTAAAGTCACATAAATAATAACAATTGAGAGTCCATAAATAAGAGCACTTTTTACTCCTTGCAACTTGGACTGTTCTTTCTTGGTAAAAAAACTTACAGTAAGTGGCACCATAGGAAATATACAAGGCATTATGAATGCTGCAAAACCACCCAGCAGTCCAAGTATAAAGATAGTCCATAACGAGGGGTTATCGGCAGTAGAGGTCGATGCAAGATCGAGCGGTTGAGTCTTTATCACCTTAGCTGCCGAATCTTTTACAACCTGCTGCACGGGTGACACAGCAGCATTGGCTGTATCGGCAGCAGGTGTCACTGCAGCCACCTTTGCCCCTTTCACACTGAATGAGAAATTGATGTCCTCAGGGGGCAGACATTGGCTATCGTCGCAAGCCATAAATCTTAGTGTTCCTTTTACGTTGGTAGCAGCTGTTTTTAATTTTATCTTTTGAGTAAAGACAGCCTTCTTTTCAAAAAAAGCAACCTTCATCTCAAACACCTTTTCGTACACCTCCCGAGGTTTAGGCGATTCGGCTACTTTTCCAACCAACTCGTAGTCGTGAGACTTAATAAATTTAAACGAAGTTGCAACCGGTCCGCCTTCACCGATAAACTGTGAGTACAGATGCCAGCTATTTGCGATATCAGCCGTAAGAACAAGTTCAAACTCCGTGTCCGAGACCTGTTTGTTCGAAAAACTCCAGGTCACAGGCTTCAGTATTTCGGCAGATAAAGCCGTTACCGAGAGTAGAAACAAAATCGAGAAGATTATTTTCTTTATCATACTTTTCTGTAAAATTATCTATAGAATAGTTACAACATGATTTTCAAACAATATCAATCTTAATTCGTTCATCAGCGAATTGTAATTAAATATATCTTGACATTCAAGAATAATTAAGCTATCCTGCATCACATTATTTCACCGCTTCCCACACAAATTCGCGATTCGGCATCGTACACCACTCCAAACTGACCCGGTGCAATACCCTGCAATCGCTCAGTCGAAATTAAGTGATAACCATCAGGTGTTTGAATAATCTTTCCCTTTGTGAAATCTGGCGTATGTCTTATTTTAAAGGTTACATCAATTTCAGATTGCCTATTTTCCCAGGGGTTATCGGTAATAAAATGAAAGTCTCGCATAGAGAATTCGTAACCATATTGCGCTTCGGCATCAAATCCTTTAGAGGCATACACTATATTAGCCGCTACATCCTTCTTTATCACATACCACGGCCCCCCCGAAAGTCCAAGCCCTTTACGTTGCCCAACCGTATGAAACCAGTAGCCGTTATGCTTCCCCAAAATTTTACCTGTTTCAAGTTCCACTATTGGTCCTTGTTTCTCTCCGAGATAGCGACGAATAAAATCATTGTAATTCACCTTCCCCAGAAAGCAAATACCCTGACTATCCTGACGCTTGGCACTGGGTAAATTAGCTTTGGTGGCTATATCACGAACCTCATTCTTCATTAGGTGCCCAATCGGGAACATGAGCTTAGAAACCTGTAACGAATTGATTTGAGCCAGGAAATCGGTTTGGTCTTTTATCGGATCCTTGGCAGTTGAAAGGTAAACTTTTCCTTCCTTCTCCAGCGTAGTGGCATAATGCCCGGTAGCAGTTTTATCAAAATCCTTTCCTACGCGTTGTTCAAATACGCCAAACTTAATGAGCTTGTTACACATCACATCTGGATTTGGAGTCAATCCCTGTTTCACTTTTTCGATAGTATATGAAACCACGTTATCCCAGTAATCTTTGTGCAGATCAACCACATCAAGACTACATCCGTACTTACGGGCAATGAGCGATGCCATTTCTATGTCTTCTTCCGATGTGCAATGCAATAGTTCATCGTCATCCATACCTATCTTTATATAAAACAACGATGGTGTATATCCTGACTCCTTCAACATATGCACCACCACCGAGCTATCAACTCCTCCTGATAGTAAAGTAGCTATATTCATTCTAAATTTATCCTGTTCTTATAATGCATGGTTTATTCCATGCTTAATATCAAATATAATACTCAGCCATATCCACTATACCTGCGCGCATAGCATACTTTGTGGCTTCGTGTACATTATTTACTTCTATTTTACGAAAAATATTTTTTCGATGAGTCATAATTGTATGAACACTCACATGTCTTTTAGACGCTATCTCTTTGGTCGTTTTCCCTAACGCCATCTCCTTCAAAATCTCTTGTTCGGTAGCAGTCAGCAGATTTTTAAATCCTTGATTTTGTATATTTCTGCTATTATCTAGCAATATATTACTTACATGATTACAAATAAAACGATTTCCTTTTAGGGCTTCTTTCAATGCACTCAGTATTTCATCCTTCGAACTATCCTTCATCAACACACTAAAAGATTGTGTGTTATAAAGCAAGGTACGCATAAACTCATCGCTCAGCTCATCCGAAAATAATATCCAATCAGCGTTCTCAAATCTCGCCTGAAGTATCACTAACTCATTTACACTTTCGAAATCAAATAAGGTATAATCAAGTATAACGAGTGTATTTGGATAACTTACCAGTAGTGAGATTAAATCTTTTTTATCCGTTGCTTCGGCTATAACTTGCCCATCGGCTATACCCTGAAAGAGGTAGTACCAACCGGCAATAGAAATATCCTGATTATCTGCAAGAATTACATTTCTCATTTATAGATATTTGTTTAAAGTTATTCTCAAAAACGTAATGTATTAAACACTCACAATAATACAATTACGAATATTGCTGCAAAATTACTGTTTTCTATGTGTTTAAATCCTATTAGTATAAAAAAAGACGACAAACAGTCGTCTTTTTTTATACTCTATAATGTTTTATAATTTGTGAAAACAAATTTATACCATTAATACTCCCAAAGATCTTGTTCCACATTCATTAACTCAGTTTCAAGTCTATCTTGTTCTTTTTTAATCTTAACTGGATCAACCACATAATCTAAAAGCATTCTGTTGAACATGTTACTGTCACCCAACAGATAACTTGAATATAATTTTTGAGCAAAGAACTCATCATAAGTCAAGCGTTGAGTCTCATTTCCATTAGGAATTACAAACTGCTTTGCTAAATAAGGACGAAGTTCATCAAAAGAGAACCAACATAATACTGATTCTTGAAAGTATTTAATCGATTTTTTCGATTGAGTATTATCAGG
>Ga0302208_10000362_pt1 | contig 22851 bp, 16 predicted proteins | sample II_Fen_E2_3_FD_194577 | JGI IMG/M metagenome (GOLD analysis project Ga0302208, IMG submission 194577) | Peat permafrost microbial communities from Stordalen Mire near Abisko, Sweden - II_Fen_E2_3 | ecosystem: Environmental > Terrestrial > Soil > Wetlands > Permafrost | place: Sweden: Abisko...
GGTATGAAAGGAGGAAACTCGTTGCAGACTTTTGACACCGATTGCGGGAAAATAGGAGTGCTGATATGCTACGATGTAGAATTTCCTGAATTAAGCAGGTTACTGGCCGACGAAGGAATGGACATCTTGTTTGTCCCTTTCCTGACCGACACCCAAAACGGGTATTCAAGGGTCAGGTACTGTGCACAGGCCAGGGCCATTGAAAACGAATGTTATGTGGCCATAGCAGGCAGTGTGGGCAATCTACCCAAAGTTCATAATATGGACATCCAGTATGCCCAATCGATGGTGTTTACTCCCAGTGACTTTGCCTTTCCAACCACAGGTATCAAGTCGGAAGCCACTCCGAATACCGAAATGATCTTGATTGCAGATGTCGATTTAGACCTGATCAGGGAGCTGCATAGCTTTGGAACAGTCAAGAACTTAAAAGACCGCAGGCTGGACCTGTATGAAATTAAAAAGCGCAGATTATTAAATAAATAAGACAGCATAGCGGGTTGGGAAATAGACAACCGGAACAAAATAAAAGAAAACAAATAACACATATGTCCGATATTAAGAAAGTACATCCAACGGAGAAAACCGAATTACATCCACGGAATAAGCACCGGGAACGTTATGATTTCAAACAATTGACAGTGACTTGCCCCGAATTGGGGAAATACGTCAAGTTGAATCCATACGGCGATGAATCTATTGACTTTGCCAATCCAAAAGCTGTAAAATGGTTAAACAAAGCCCTGTTGAAGCAATATTACGGGGTAGACTACTGGGATATTCCAACGGGGTACTTATGTCCGTCAATCCCGGGGAGAGCAGACTATATCCATTATGCCGCCGATTTATTGGGCAGCAGCAATAATGGGAAAATACCTACCGGTTTCAAAATAAAATGTATGGATATTGGGGTTGGAGCCAGTTGTGTATTTCCTATCATTGGAAATAAAGAATATGGCTGGTCGTTTATAGGTTCAGAGTCCGATCCGGTAGCCATTGAGTCAGCCAGTAAGATTGTAAACTACAATGCTTTTCTACAACGGAGTATCGACCTGAGATTTCAGGAAAACACAAAAGATATTTTTCATGGCATTATGGAGCGTACCGAGCCTATTGATATTACCATCTGTAATCCACCATTTCATTCATCCCTGGAAGAAGCCCAGGAAGGCACGTTGCGCAAACTGAGCAGCCTGAACCACAAAAAGATCACCACTCCTACCCTCAATTTTGGGGGACAAAATACAGAATTGTGGTGCGAAGGTGGTGAAGAACGCTTTGTTCGGGATATGATACGCCAGAGCAAACAATTCGGATCGAACTGCTTCTGGTTCACAACCCAGATATCCAAGCAATCGCATCTTGAAAGCGTTTATGAAGCACTTAAGAATGCAGGAGCCGTAGAAGTAAAAACCATTCCTATGGGTCAGGGTACAAAGGTCAGCCGGATCGTTGCCTGGACATTTCTGAAAAAAGATCAGCAGATAGGATGGATAACAGCAAAATGGAACACTATTTTACATTAAACTATTTCCACTGATTTAGAGTTTAATTTCATTAACACCAGAAACCTATGAAATTCTTCACTACTACCCAGATGCGCCAGCTCGACGAGTATACCATCGAGCATGAGCCGATAGCTTCCATTGATTTAATGGAACGGGCAGCCAATGCACTTTACAGTGCATTTACGGCTTCTTTTCCATCCAACGTTCCGGTTTGTGTTCTGGCAGGGCCGGGCAACAACGGTGGTGATGCGTTAGCGTTGGCAAGGCTATTATTAAAATCGCAATACCGGGTTTCAGTTTATCTGATTCATACAGGATTGCTGTCTCCGGACTGTGAAACCAACAAGAAACAACTGCAATCGGTTCATCCTTCTTCTATCAGGGAATCAACAGATGAATTTATTGCTCCTGCCATTACCGAAGATACAATTATTATTGATGGGCTTTTCGGGTCAGGGCTTAGCAGGCCATTAAGCGGTATTTTCGAACAAGCAGTGGCCTGGATAAATCAAACTAAACGCCTGATTGTTTCGATAGACATTCCTTCGGGGCTCTCGGGTGAAGAAAACAAGTTAACCGATAAATCGGTTATCGTAAAAGCAACGGTTACGTTGAGCCTTCAATTTCCGAAACTGGCATTCTTTCATGCAGAATATGAAGCCTTTGTAGGAAAACTGAAGATACTCGAAATAGGCATTCTACCGGAAGCAATTGAAATTACACCGAGCAATTTGTTCTATCTGGAAGAAAAAGATATTGCCCCACTGTTGAAAAACCGATCTAAGTTTTCACACAAGGGCACTTTTGGACATGCTTTAATAGTGGCAGGGTCGAAAGGCATGGCGGGAGCCTCTGTATTATCATCGCTAGCAGCCTTGCGAAGCGGTGCCGGCCTAGTAACAGTTCACGGACCCGCAGCAAACCGTATTATTGTTCAGACCTCCATACCTGAAGTTATTTTCAAATCGGATACTTCCGATGAAATTATCAGCCATATCGACACTCCAGAAAAGTATAGCGCTATTGCTATCGGTTCGGGGATTGGAACCCATGCAGTCACGTCGGGGATGTTACACGAGTTCCTGGTGAAGACAAACAACCCCTGTGTCATAGATGCAGATGCCCTGAATATCATCTCCCAGCAAAAAGAGTTATTACAACACATACCAAAGAACAGTATCCTCACACCTCACCCAAAGGAATTTGAGCGTTTATTCGGGGAATGCAGTTCAGCATACGAAAGAATGATGAAGACACAAAAAGCTTCAAAGATTTACGGGATCATCATTATATTAAAAGGTGCCAATACTTTGATTGCCATTCCAAACGGGAACCTGTATTTCAATAGTACCGGTAATTCAGGAATGGCTACCGCAGGATCAGGCGATGCACTGACAGGAATAATCGTTGGGTTACTGGCACAGGGATATACCCCGGAAGAAGCGGCTTTTGCAGGTGTTTTTATTCATGGGCGTGCCGGAGATCTGGCACTAGGGCATCAATCAAAAGAATCCCTGTTAGCAGGAGATCTGATATCCTGCCTGGGAGATTCTTTTCATTCGATACGTGAAAATTATACGGGATTTAATTCTTAGGTAGTAGCCAACTTAGCCCAGGCACTATTTTCTTCATAATTGACTACTACCATCGTATTTTGCTTGAAATGAAAACTATTCATTAAACCGGAGATTTCCTGATGGAGCATATTCACAGCGCCATCAGCAAGGTCTTTTCTGAATCCGTTATCACCCATTTTCATCACTAAATCCATAGAGACAATACGGCTTAACACTTTTCCTAATTCAACCAGCTTCCGTTGAGGCATTTGCAGGTCTATATTGAAATTCATCATTTCTTTCAAGTGATCCACGGCTCTCAACGCCAGGGGATGGGTGAGTAAGAAGTCCCGTACGTTGACCTCCTTGGCTGATTTCATAAATTTAATCAGTGACTCGGAGATCTGGGTGTACAGGATATCATTAGCACCCTCAAAAATCTGGAATGGGCGGCTATCCACGATAGCCCGACCAGCAATATGGTTCAGCTTGTAACCGGCAGCACCTACCAACTGCAATAAAGTTTGAGCAGACTTTTGCATTAAATCGGAGGATACGGTTTTAATGATATTAGCCTCAAAACCAAGAGGCATTAGGTCATTGTGTATGTCGGCAAGTTCGCTGCTTTTGGTACAAAGTGCAGAGCAAATGGTGTAATTCGCCTGCAACCCCGCTAAATGTTCCTGTACCTGATCATACGAGAAAAGAGTTTTACCACCCACAAATCGATTCTGACAATGCAGGATTGCTTCGTCCAGCATGCGTTGGATAAAACCTAGGCCAATACCCGGAAATTGCATCCTGCTACGGTGCAACAAGTCGAGCAGCATTTGAACACCGGTGGTTTTAGGTATCAGTCGTTGTAATTTAGGGATCTGTACATCCAGCAGGTTTCGCCCATAAGGGATCTGATACAGGCCTAAGTTTTCGAAGGATTCGTCCACGACTACTTTCTGATAAGGAGCCCTGTTATCACAGACAAAGAGATCGACATCCCGTTGCAGGTTACCATCCTGTGCTTGTTTACGTGCTGTAAGCAGCCAGTAATCAGCCTGCCCTGTCAAGCCTGCCCAATGCTTGGTGCCACGGATATGGAAATGATCCTTTTCTTCGATATAGGATGTTTGCATGTTGAGAGCATCGCTGCCATAATCAGGTTCGGTAATCATCAATCCGCCCATATTCTGATTCTTAAGAAACCGATTAAAAACAGTAGATTTAGCATCCTCCTGTCCATACTTAGCAACTGGTTGAAGGAAAAGGGCGCTATTGATGCCAATAGTCAGGGATAAGGCCAATGATTCATACGATGCTGCTGATAAAAGGGTTAGGTTTTCCTGGACATTTCCCCCTCTCCCACCATATTCTTTCGGAATACAAAGGGATAATGGGTTTGTCGACATGATCTCATGCCATATTTCAGGAGGGAGACCCCGTTGTATACTTAACTGATCAATGTCATTTTCTTGATGAAATACGGTGTGCAGGGTAGTTTTGAATTTATTTAAGAAAGATTCAAAGGTTTTTTGAGGACTGGTTTTTTCGGGAGATAAAACTAATGTATCTGAAGAATTTAAGTTGTTTATTTGCATTATTTTATAAGTTGGTTTTTAAAAATTGAGATTGGACTCAAAGTAAGAACAATTACAACTATGTATTGTTTCTTTCTTATATAGAATGTGTTGATTATTTACCTTCTTTTTTATGTTTACTATTTTTTAAAGGGTTTATTATTATTTCAAGGAGCATAATTATCACCAACCACCCCGAATTTAATTATCATGGTTTACATTCTCAAAAGGCCCTCGATTCAACTTCCCCGCCACTCCTGACAAATGGAATTCACAATACTATTTCGCATGCTTCTTAAAGCATCTTCCTACCGTTACAGCCTGATTAATTGATCATTGTCATGTATTACGAATGTGAGTACATCAAGCCCTTTCACACACAGGATAATTTACAAAAGGTCATTCGGTGATTACAGGCGATATAATGTCTATTAATCAATAAAAAAGCTCTATAACAGAACAATTATTCGTATATTTGGGAGACGTAACAAAAACTGAAGATTGGATTAGAATATCTACCGGAAGTTGGGATGAAATCAAAAACAGAATAACATTATAAACTAAATATATTTTTGTAATAACACCCATAGATGCCTTCCGCTGAAGGTTGGGGAGGTTATAAATTAAAAATAACAAATCATGCAAGTAGAAGTAAATAGAAAAAAATATGTATTTTCACCGGATCCTTCGAGAATTATTGCTCGTTTTCTTCAAGTAGGTGATGAAAGGTCAGCAAATATCATCCGGAAAGTATTGGCCATGCCCGAAAAAGAAGTAAATATAGCCATGAGCCAATTACTGCGTGGGTATTCGAGGCGTCACAGAAATATCTCTAAGGTATTTGAAAAATACTTCAACAGGATGGCCCCAATATTCGATACCATCGAAGTGAATGAAGAAGATCTGAGTGCATCCCAAAAAGCATTAATCGGATCTTATTTTACAATGGAATACTCTATTGAGTCAGCTGCTTTTTTTAATCCATCCATTATTGAACATCCCGACCAGTCGGAAATAAGTGTTGATGAGAAAAGGGTTATCTTCAGTTTCCGGGCAACCGGTGAAGGGCATATTTCATCGATTGTATTCCGTTCAGGAATTCTTGACAAAAACAACAATCTCACCATCGAACCGGTTGGTAAAATGTTGGCTGAGGCTGATGTTATTAAACGGAATGTGTACGAAAAGAAAGCCTTTCTTAAAAAGCTCGATGAGATGCAGGATCACTCATCAGTCATTCCATCTGACCCTATTGAAAAGCCGAATGAAATCCAAGAACAGGAAAATACAATAGCACCTGTTATCATTGACACTAAAGTGGATGAAAAGGAAGAAAGCAATATCACTTCGTCGTCATTTATCTTAGATCATCTAAACGACAATTTCACATATGGCGAATTGATGAGAAATATCGATATGGCCCGGAAGGATCCGAATGTCACAGAAGATCAGTTAAATCTAACCATACAAATGATGTGGCTGGCATCCTCGCATTATGAAATTCATTTCTCGATCGATTCAGCTATTTCTGAAAGGGTTATTTTCCCGATCTCGGCTACCGAACAGAAAGGAATCGAGGATGCACGTTTTGTCAAATTCACAGACGATGATGGTGAAATAACCTACTATGCCACCTACACAGCCTACGATGGTATGGCTACAATGCCCAAACTAATCAGCACAAAAGATTTTTATGATTTTAAAATCTTACCAATAAATGGAGAAATTGCCCAAAACAAAGGAATGGCACTTTTCCCACGTAAAATAAATGGAAAATATGCCATGCTTTGCCGTATTGATGGGGTAAACAATTATATTGCTTATTCAGATAGTATCAACATCTGGCGTGAAGCTAAAATTATTCAGGAGCCTAAATACCCCTGGGAGTTGGTACAGATCGGCAATGCCGGATCGCCAATTGAAACAAAAGATGGATGGCTGGTTATTACCCATGCAGTGGGTTCCATGAGGGAATATTCGCTGGGTGCTTCTTTGTATAATCTGGAAAACCCTGAAATCGAAATTGGAAGGCTGAGCAGTCCGTTAATGGTACCAAATGAAACCGAAAGGGAAGGATACGTACCGAATGTGATTTATTCATGCGGCTCCCTGATCCATAATAAAGAACTGGTTATCCCTTATGCCATGTCCGATCATTCATCAACCTACGCCACTGTTGATCTGCGTGAATTGCTGGACGTATTGAAAGGTTCGGGTACTAACAAGTAATCTTCCGGAATAGAGTAAAGGCTTCTAAATACGGAATCATTCAATATAACGGATACAAAATCCGACATTCAAGGAATAGACTAATCACTTAGTCTATTTTTTTTGCCATAAATCAAAGGTAAAGCAACAGAAATCTTAAAATATCTCACGTTACAGAATCTGATCGGGTTTTTAAACTCTCAAAATTACTCATTCCTGACTGCATGCTCAAAAGGTGGAAACCAGATCTACATTTGTCGGTTGGAAGAAAGACTGCCTGAAAACGCAACCCTGCTTCAACCATGAATCAAAGAAAATCAACCGACACTTGTCCTATGCATAGAAGGGGTTGGTTGAAGGGGCAGAAAGAGGCTTCAATGAGGGTTAGGAGGGGTAAACCTCATTGAAGCCTCTTTCTGCCCCTTCTTTCAACCCTCATTGAAACATCATGAAACAAAGAACGAATTGGATTGAAATACAATACAATCTCCTGAGAGATGAATTGCAAGAAATGATTCAAATTTAGGAGTGAGTTGAAATCGGGTACTGAAAGGATTTCTATATCACTCCAACTCCCTCAGGCAAGGGAGGCTTCATTAAAGGTGAACTTAGCCTGGCAGTGCATCTAGAATAAGACAGGACCTGATTCAATCTTCTTATACAGGCAAGATCAGCGTTGATTCTTTAAAATTTCAACTATGCCATAAAATTATTCAAACTCAAGTATGTTAGGTGGTTTTAACTGTCTATTTCTATTATTTAGCATGGATAACAGGTGAGTCAACAAGAATCACCTTGGTTAATTATTCGTAATATTTAAGCGAATAGTCAAATTTATCCAACCAAAAGAAGTTATTTTGTGTTCGATTAATAAAGCTATTAAATAGACTAATTAAACATGGAGATTAAACACGATCAATCATTAGAACAATCTATTCTGGAAGTTGCCGAAAAACTCTTTCTGGAAAAAGGATTTGCATCCACTTCAACAACAGAAATTGCGAAAGAAGTAGGGTGTAACCAGGCATTGGTTCATTATTACTTTCGGACCAAAGAGAATTTATTCAATGTGATTTTTGAGCAAAAATTCAAATTATTCTTTCAGGGAATCTTTGAAATGAAAAATATGGGTGAGTTGAAATTCCAGGATAAACTGAAACACATTATCGAAACGCACTTCGACCTGCTTCGGAAAAACCCTAGGATGCCGCGATTGATTCTAAACGAATTATCCCGCCGACCAGATCAAATCAGCATACTGCGAGAAAAGCTGCACTTGTTACCTGAATTGGTATTTACAGAATTGAACAAGGACCTGCAAGCAGAAATAAAACTGGGAAACATACGGAACATTATCCTAATAGATATAATTTTCAGCATGTTATCTTTGAATATCGCATTATTCGTCATGCTGCCCGTAGCAGAAAGTCTGCTTCAATTGAATGAATTTCAGAAAGAGACACTGTTGGATCATAGGAGATCGGAGAATGTGGAATTTATTTTAAAGAGTTTAAGACCCTAAAAACACAAAACTTACAATTCAAAGAATATGAAGAAACTGATTATATTCCCTTTGTTGTTACTACTCTGTCAACCATGTATGAAAGCACAAAACCTGACGATTGATATATGTCAGAAGAAAGCCAAAGCGAATTATCCGTTGGTGAAACAGTACGGATTGATAGAACAGACTGCCCAATACACCATCAGCACAGCAAACAAGGGATATTTGCCTCAACTGTCACTATCCGCAAAAGCAACATACCAGTCGGCAGTCACTCAAATACCGGCATCGCTGGGGGATGTATTATCGAAACTAACAGGTAAACCATTCTCATTTCCGGAATTACCCAAAGATCAATACCAAGCGATGCTTGAAGCTACCCAGGTAATCTGGGATGGAGGGGTTATAGCAAACCAAAATAAAATAACAGGATTAAGCAAGGAAGTGGAAAAGCAGAAACTGGAAGTCGATTTATATGCTTTAAATGACCGGGTGAACCAGTTATTTTTTGGCATACTGCTCCTGAACGAGCAGCTGAAACAGAATGACATTCTGAAAAACGATTTGCTCACCAATTATGACCGGTTAGTTGCGTACAAACAGAATGGAATTGCTTATCAGGCAGATTTGGATGCATTAAGCGTTGAGCAGCTTAATGCGAACCAACGGGAGTCAGACATGAAGAGCACCCGTAAATCATTTTGCATCATGCTTTCGGCACTAACGGGATTAGTCATCCAAGATAATACCGAACTAACCAAGCCAAGCATAAGCCTGGCCATTTTAAAAGATAGTTCGAATCACCGCCCGGAACTTGGTTTATTTGAAGCGCAAAACAGTTTGTATGAAAGTCAGAAATCACTTTTATATGCAGGGAATCGCCCGAAGATTGGGGCCTTTGTACAGGGAGGGTATGGACAGCCAGGGTTAAACATGTTTACAGCAGGCTTTTCACCGTTCTATATCGGTGGAATCAGGTTAACCTGGAATATCAGTGGACTATACAGCCAGAAAAACAATCTCAATAAAATAGACTTAAGTAAAAAAACGGTGGATATTCAAAAAGAGACCTTTGAATTCAATAATAACATAGTCACCCGCCAACAGCAGACCGAGATAGAGAAACTGCAGTCCACCCTGGCCAATGATACTGAAATAATCAGGCTACGCCAGAATATCAAAAAAGCAACTTCCTCGAAAATGGAAAACGGGACAGCCTCGGTGAGTGACTTGATCAGGGAAATAAATGCAGAAAACATGGCTTTACAAGCAAAATCACTTCACGAGATACAGCTTTTAATAAATGTATTTCAACTTAAAAACAATATAAACAATTGACAATTAAGACAGTATCAATTTCCATTTGAAAAAGAAATTTTATGAAAACAAATAAAGTAACCGAAAGTAAGTTTTTTTGCACCGTCAGAAAATACCTTTTTTTAAGTATTGCAACACCCACCCTGCTTACCTCCTGTGGAGTTTCGAAAGATGACTATGATGCCTCCGGAACCTTTGAAACTACAGAAGTATTGATATCGGCAGAAGGAAGCGGTAAAATTTTGTCGTTTAATATACAGGAAGGACAGGCACTGGCAGCAAATCAAATTGTAGGTGTGATTGACAGCATGCAGTTGTATTTACGAAAGAAACAGTTAATAACGACTGAACGATCCATGCAGGTGCGCCGTCCGGACGTACAGAAGCAAATAGCCGCGCTGGTACAACAAATCACAACCGCAAAAACCGAAAGAAAACGTGTGGAAAACTTATTAAAGGCCAATGCTGCAAATCAAAAACAGCTTGATGATATAAATGCCCAGATATCGGTATTGGAAAAGCAACTCGATGCCCAGCATACAACCCTGGTAACTACAAATCAGGGAATCACCGATGACAGTGAGGGTATCAGACTTCAGGTAGCGCAACTGGATGATCAACTCAGCAAATGCAAAATCACAAGTCCGATTGCAGGAACCGTATTGGTGAAATATTCAGAAATGGGAGAAGTAGCTATACCCGGGAAAGCACTGTTTAAAATTGCAGACACGAACCAAATGATTTTACGGGCATATATAACCAACGATCAATTAACCGGACTTAAGATTGGTCAAAAAGTAAAAGTTTTTTGTGACTCTGAGAAGAAAGACATGAAGGAATATGTAGGTACATTAGCTTGGATATCTGATAAATCGGAGTTTACGCCCAAGACTATCCAAACCAAGGACGAACGGGCCAATCTGGTCTATGCCGTGAAAATAAATGTCAAAAACGATGGTTTTTTGAAGATAGGGATGTATGGGAATGTGAGGTTTTAAGAAAAGACAAACCCCTAGCCCCTAAAGGGGATCAAGAAAAGAAATAAACCCTTCTCAATATTGGTAACAAACAATTGAAGGAGTTTTTTACAAATGATAAATAATGAAAAGAACATACTGAAAGTCGAAAGAAAATGTTGGCAATTGAAGTAAAAAATTTATATAAGAACTACTATTCAACTAAATCGGGCAATTTTGCCGGAATAGGAAGACCCGACTTAACAGAAGATACTAATCCAAACTCCTCCGCAATTTATCCCGATTTATCGGGAGGGGTTGGGGGTATATCCTTTTCAGTTAATCGCGGAGAAATTTTCGGAATTATAGGTCCCGATGGAGCAGGGAAGACTACACTTTTCCGGATACTGACCACTCTAATACTGGCAAACAGTGGGACTGCCTCAGTGGATGGTTTTAATGTTGTAACTGATTACAAGGAGATCCGGAAAAGGGTTGGATATATGCCCGGAAAGTTTTCGCTTTATCAGGACCTAACCGTAGAAGAGAACTTAAATTTCTTTGCTACTGTATTCAAAACAACCATAGAAGAGAATTATGAATTGGTGAAAGATATTTACCAGCAGATAGAGCCCTTTAAGAACCGCCGTGCAGGAAAGCTCTCGGGAGGTATGAAACAGAAGCTGGCCTTGAGTTGTGCCTTGATCCATAAACCAAGCATTCTATTCTTAGATGAGCCGACAACAGGCGTAGATCCTGTCTCCAGAAAAGAATTCTGGGGTATGTTGAAGAAATTGAAAGAAAAGGGCATTACCATACTGGTTTCAACGCCATATATGGATGAAGCCAGCCTGTGTGACCGGATTGCTCTGATACAAGGTGGGCAGTTTCTAAAAATAGATACACCAAAGAACATTATCAGTCAATACGAAAATAAGCTCTGGGCAGTTCAAAGCGATACGATGTACAAGTTGCTGATGGATTTACGTGCCAACGAATTGACAAAAAACTGTTTTGCCTTTGGTGACAAGCATCATGTATCCATTGCCAACAAACAAATCACACTGGAAAATTTGAAAGAGTTAATTGAAAAGCTGGGACATAAAAATGTATTAATCCGGGAAATTGAACCTTCCATTGAAGATTGCTTTATGCAATTGAGCCAGAGCTAAAAGACAGAAAAATGAACAATATAATTCAGCAGAACTCCAACATAGTCATTACAGCAGAAAATCTCACCAAGAAATTCGGGCATTTCACAGCTGTAGATAATATTTCATTTGAAGTAGAACGAGGAGAGATATTCGGGTTTCTGGGAGCAAATGGTGCCGGCAAAACCACTGCCATGCGCATGCTAAGCGGACTAAGCATTCCAACAAGCGGAAAAGGTATTGTGGCCGGATACGATATAGAAACTCAGACTGAATTGGTAAAGAAAAACATCGGGTATATGAGTCAGAAGTTTTCGCTGTATGACGACCTGAAAGTTTGGGAAAATATTGAGTTATTCGGAGGTATCTACGGGATGAAAGACAAAGAGATAAAGGTAAAGACCGACGAACTAATGAAAGTGTTGAATTTTGAAAATGAAAGGGATAAATTAGTAGGTTCCTTACCACTAGGTTTTAAACAGAAACTGGCATTTTCAGTTTCAATATTCCATAATCCGCAGGTAGTATTTCTGGATGAACCAACCGGTGGTGTAGATCCAATAACCCGACGTCAGTTTTGGGAATTGATCTACGATGCTACTTCCCGGGGAATAACCGTCTTTGTAACCACCCATTATATGGACGAAGCAGAATACTGCAACCGGGTATCGATCATGGTAGATGGTAAAATTGAAGCACTCGATTCACCGAAGGATTTAAAAGAACAGTTTAATGCAGCCAGCATGGATGAGGTTTTCCAGCAGCTGGCTCGTAGATCTACCCGTCAAGCCGATTAACCATGAAGCAATTAGTATCATTTATTCGAAAAGAGTTTTATCATATTCTGCGTGACAAGACCACCATGATGATTTTACTCCTGATGCCCATCATACAAATCATTTTATTTGGGTTTGCACTGACAACAGAAGTAAAAAACACAGAAGTAGCCGTGCTGGTTCCTACCAACGATGAAGCAAGCAGCCGCATTATAGACAAAATAAATGCGAGTGCTTACTTTGATGTGGTGGAGAAAATACACCATACAGATGAAATACAACCTGTCTTCAGGGATGCTAGAGCCAAACTGATAGTCGTTTTTGAAGATCATTTTACCGAAAAGCTTCGTCAGACAGGGAAGGCTCACATTCAACTCATTGCGGATGCTACCGATCCAAATGCCGCCACATCATTTACTTTTTATGCCAGTAACATTATCAATTCGTATCAACAGGAATTGAGGGAGGCAACCTCTAATCCATATTTGATAATGCCAGAGATAAAAATGCTTTACAATCCGCAAATGATAGGTGCTTTCAATTTTGTACCCGGGGTACTGGGAATGATTATGCTCCTAATATGCGCTATGATGACTTCCATTGCCATCGTACGGGAGAAGGAAATGGGCACCATGGAGATATTGTTGGTTTCGCCCATGAAGCCCATTTACATCATCCTTTCAAAGATCACTCCCTATTTCGTACTATCGTGTGTAAATTTTGCGACGATCATGCTGTTATCGGTATTTGTACTTAAAGTACCCATTGCTGGCGGTTTTATAAGCTTAGTGGCAGTTTCCTTACTGTATATTTTCGTATCCTTATCACTCGGATTATTAGTTTCAACACTGACTAATTCGCAGCAGGCTGCCATGTTGATTTCAGGCATGGGACTAATGATTCCGGTCATGCTGCTTTCCGGGATGATTTTCCCGATAGAAAATATGCCTGTTGCACTACAATGGCTTTCAGACATTGTACCTGCGAAGTGGTATATATCAGCCGTTAAAGCTATTATGATTAAAGGGCTGGGGATTACCTCTGTGCTTAAAGAAATAGGCATTCTGAGCTTAATGAGTTTGGTTCTGGTCACAATAAGCCTGAAAAAGTTCAAAATCAGACTTGAGTAGTTCAGAAGTAAGAGGCTAGAAATAAGAAATGGATTTAATAGAGAAACAAACGATATCATGATAAAATATCTTCTAAAAAAAGAATTCAAGCAAATCCTTCGGAACTCATTTCTTCCGAAAATGATTTTCATATTTCCATTTATGGTTTTGATGGTTTTTCCATGGGCTGCCAGTTACGAAATAAAAAATCTAAATCTAAGTGTGATTGATAATGACCATAGCACATTTTCACGACAGTTAACTCAGAAAATCATCTCATCCAGATATTTCATATTAACGGATGTTTCGCCCAATTACAACAAAGCACTTACAAGTATAGAGAAGAATGTATCGGATATAATACTTGAAATACCTGCTGATTTCGAAAAAAGCATAGTGAACAGGCAGGGAAGTAAAGTCATGATTTCTGCCAATGCGGTGAACGGAATGAAAGGTGGAATTGGAATGACTTATCTGAACAGTATAGTTATGGATTTCAATATGGATATTATTCAAAAAATGATGCCTGCAAAAGCAGGAACTAATTCTACGCCTACAATTCAATTAGATACCCAATACCGTTTTAACCCCAATCTGAATTATCGTGTGTTCATGGTTCCGGCATTAATGGTGATGATATTGACCCTACTATGTGGCTTTCTGCCGGCAATTTCGATCGTATTTGAAAAGGAATTGGGGACTATGGAACAAATCAATGTCAGCCCGGTACCAAAATCATTATTTATTCTGGCTAAATTAATCCCATTCTGGATCATTGGATTTATTGTGATCACCATAGGGTTTATTATTGCCTGGGCGGTGTACGGCTTAATTCCTGCCGGGTACTTTTCTACGATTTACTTGTTTGCAGCAATCTATATTCTGGCTGTTTCCGGCTTAGGAATCGTGATCTCAAATTATGCCTCTACACTCCAACAAGCCATGTTTATTGTATTTTTCTTTATGATGCTTTTTATTATGCTGAGCGGATTATACACCCCTATTGACAGTATGCCCGAATGGGCAAAATGGATAGCCGCATTCAATCCTTTAAAGCATTTCATGGAAGTCATGCGGTCGGTCTATCTGAAGGGCAGCAATCCAATACAATTAATAAAAGAATTATTCGCACTGGTAGGGTTTGCAATTTTCTTTAACAGTTGGGCAATTTTAAGTTACAAGAAGAAAAACTAAGAGCCTATTAGTCTAAAAATTAAGGGTTAGCTCGTTCTGAGCCAACCCTTATTATTTTTTAAACAGAATGTAAATTATCTAACGATCATGATCGGAGAACATCAATTTAACACAAAATCATCTTTATGCAAACGTTTGCGTTAAACAGCTATTCCTTGTTTTTTAATGCTTTTCTTTGCGAAAAGCATCTACTGCCTTTTTAACTGAACCATGAATTAAGAGGATATTTTTAGCTTGTTCATATTCCAGCCCAAGTTCCTCCACTATCATTCGAGCACCCCGGTCCACTAATTTAGCATTCGAAAGCTGCATATTCACCATTTTATTTCCTTTCACACGGCCCAACTTGATCATTGTGACAGTTGTGATCATATTCAACACCAGCTTTTGGGCCGTTCCTGATTTCAACCGGGTACTTCCCGTTACAAATTCTGGATCTACAATGACCTCTATCTTGATTTCGGCTTCCTGGGCTATGGGTGAATCGGGATTGCATGCTACCGAAGCAGTCAGGATTCCGTTTGCACGGGCATTCCGTAACGCACCGATCACATAAGGAGTTGTGCCCGAAGCAGCGATTCCAATCACCGTGTCATTCTGGTTAACTTTATGTGCTTCCAGTTCTTCCCACCCTTTATTCAGGTCATCTTCTGCATTTTCCACCGGATTGCGCAAGGCCCGTTCACCACCTGCAATCAGTCCTACTACCAAATGAGGAGGCATGCCAAAGGTTGGAGGAATCTCGGAAGCATCCAGCACTCCCAGGCGGCCACTGGTCCCTGCACCCAGGTAGAATATCCTTCCCCCGCGCTGCATCCGCACCACAATTTTTTCCACCAACGCCTCGATCTGCGGAAGCGCCTTAGCAACTGCCAACGGAACTTTCTGGTCTTCCGCATTCATTTCAATGAGCAATTCTTTTACGGATTTTTTATCCAGATTGTCATGCAGTGAATTCTGCTCTGTAATTTTTTTAAACGACATACTCTATATTATTTAAAATGCAATAATCAATTTTAAACACTTTACCAGGTGTAACTCCTTTCATATTTCTTGTTGCCCCAACATCTAAAAAGAGGTATACTCCTCGAAGCAATCTGTCAACTCCAGTGGTCCTTCATCCCATCGCTATAAAAAGAGACTTTCGTAAGGGCTGGAAGAGGCCTTAATGAGGGCAAAGAGAAGTAAACCTCACTTTGCCCTCTCTTTACCCTCACTTTGCCCTCACTTTGCCCTCACTTTACCCCCTCTAGACCTAAAGAGGATACAAGGTCAGGCAAAAGTAAAAACCGAAGGAACCGGGATATCGGATATTGGGTATTGTATGTATAACTACACGCCCCATAAAAACGATTTCAAAGAAAATGGATAGATACTATCAGCGTGATATGATGTGTATTAGACCCGTTAAGGCTTCTCGATTTAGTTGATCCGCCCATTCAATCATTGACCGGGATTAGATGGAATGATAATTCACTAATCCATCCATGGGATTTTGAACAATCCGGGAAATTGTAATGCCCCGCTTGGAAGCTACCACCTCGAGTATTTCATGGAAATAATGCGCTATGGAACCTACAAATCCTACCTGTACATTCTCAAGCGGATATTGCATGACGTTACGGACAAAGAACGCATCAAAGCTATCGTATACAATGCGATAGATAGAAGGCTCGCTGATATTTTCGAGTAAGAATGGAGTTAATTTTGCAAGAAACCGGTTTGGGAATGGTTTTTTGTATACATTTTCGAGAATGATCTGTCCGCTCAACTCATAGGTGCTCAGCAACTTTTCTTTCAGGTTCACAGGCAATTGGTTTTTGAGACAATCAGCCACCAGGGTTTTACCCAATACCGCGCCACTCCCCTCATCACCCAGGATAAAGCCCAGCGGAGAAACATTTTCAATGATTTCAGTTCCATCGTACAGGCAGGAGTTAGAGCCGGTTCCCAGGATACAGGCTATCCCTTTGGTATGGAGGAACAAAGAACGGGCTGCTCCCACCAAATCGCTCTGGACTTCGATGGAAACATTCTTGAAATGCCATCCCAGGGCTCCGCTGACCAAAGCAATTTTATCGGGGAAAGCACATCCTGCCCCGTAGAAATAGATCTGATCGATCCGGATTCCTTTTAAAGAAGGAACCAGGGAAACCTCCAGGTCGCGGATGATTTCTTCTTCGGTCTGATAGAAAGGATTGATTCCTTTAGTGAAAATATGTTTTATGATTACCGAATTCTCGGCCAGGCACCAATCGGTTTTTGTTGAACCACTGTCAGCAATTAATATCATACGTGTATTTTTAACAGTTATTATTCATAATTACACGCAAATTAAAGCAAAATCATTGACCTGACCAAAGAAAAAGGAGAAAAAAGCAATATTTAATGCAAACGTTTGCATTAAATTGGAAGATTCCAAATTTTTGATTACTTTTGATCCCTAATTTACATGATTCGTAAAAAAGGAGAACAATAAAATGAGAACAAACTTAAGTTCACAAATTACCCTAACACGCGTTCCGAAAAGATATTATCAACCGGAAGATGTATTTGAATTATCACGTGTGACCAGATTTGAAAAAATCAATACCGAAATTTATGAGAACGATCTGATCGGGTCTTTAAAAGTAGCAGAAGAAATTGCACAACTGATCAAAGAGAAGCAATCGATCGGAGCGAAATGCATATTAGGATTAACCAACGGGAAATCGACTGTCAGCATCTATACCGAACTGGTACGCCTGCACAAGGAAAAACATTTAAGTTTTAAAAATGTAATTGTTTTTAATTTATTTGAATACTACCCGCTCAGCAATAACACGCAGGGATGCTTTCTGCAAATGAAAGATATTCTGTTCGATCAGATTGACATACCTGCCGAAAACATTCACACGCCCGATGGCACATTGGACAAATCGGAGATCATGGCTTCATGCCAGGCCTATGAACAAAAGATTGCCGAATACGGCGGTATTGATTTTCAGATATTAGGCATCGGACGTTCAGGGAATATTGGATTTAACGAGCCAGGATCACAGTCCAATTCCTCAACCCGATTAATTTTACTTGACAATATATCCCGTAAAGACGCAGCCGACTTATTCGGAGGACTCGATACGGTGCCTATCAGTGCCATTACCATGGGAGTAGGTACAATTCTGAAAGCAAAACGTATTATATTAGTAGGATGGGGTGAACACAAATCGACTGTCATCAAGGATTCCATAGAAGGGATTATGTCAGATGCCTTTCCAGCTTCATTTTTACAGACCCACTCGAATGTAAAAATGGTAATTGACTTACCGGCTGCAAGTGAACTTACCCGCATTAGCCGACCCTGGTCGGTGACTTCTTGTGATTGGGATGAAAAGCTGATACGCCGTGCGATTGTATGGCTTTGCCTGAAAATAAAAAAGCCGATCTTAAAACTCACGAATAAGGATTATAACGAAAATGGGCTGAGCGAATTGCTGGCTATATATGGTTCCGCCTATAATGTAAACATTCAGATTTTCAATGACCTGCAACACACTATTACCGGGTGGCCGGGCGGAAAGCCGAATGCAGACGATACAAACCGTCCTGAACGGGCAAACCCCTACCCTAAAAATGTATTGATATTCAGTCCACATCCGGATGATGATGTCATCTCCATGGGAGGTACCTTTAAAAGATTAATAGATCAGAATCACAATGTGCATGTGGCGTATCAAACCTCCGGGAATATAGCGGTTGCGGATGAAGAAGTGATTCGGTTCCTGGCATTCCTGAAAGGGTTTAAAGAGATTTACGACTCGAGTAATGATGTGATTGAGTCGAAATATGACGAATTTCGCAAGTTCATACTCCAGGATAAAAAAGAAGGAGATATGGACACCCGTGAAATACTGGATTTAAAGGCCCTGATCCGTCGAGGGGAAGCGAAAGCAGCCTGCCGGTTCATGGGACTAGCTTCAAAAAAGATTCATTTCCTGAATTTACCGTTTTACGAAACAGGGACAATTAAAAAAGGAGTGATGAGTGATGTGGATGTTCAGATCATCAAGAATCTGCTTGCGGAACTAAAACCACAACAGATTTATGTAGCAGGCGACCTGGCCGATCCCCATGGTACCCACAAAGTGTGCCTGGATGCAGCCCTGGCAGCTATCGATGAAATGAAAGACGAAGCGTGGATGAAAGACTGCAGGATATGGATGTACCGTGGAGCCTGGAAGGAATGGGAAATTGACCACATAGAAATGGCAGTACCTATCAGCCCGGAAGAATTACGCAACAAACGCAATGCGATACTACGTCATCAATCGCAAATGGAAAGTGCCCCTTTCATGGGAAATGACGAACGACTTTTCTGGCAGCGGTCGGAAGACAGGAATCATGCCACAGCGGAATTGTATTCACAGCTAGGGTTGGCCTCCTACGAAGCCATCGAAGCATTTGTACAATACATACCCGTTTAAATAAGCGGGGTGAATCTATCATTTCGTTGCGCAGGTAGCTGAAACATTGTAATGTCTTATATTATTCTTCCTGAAATATGACCTCTCCCCCTGCCCCTCCCAAGGAGAGGGCGATAGAGCCGAGGGTTGATTAAGTTATATTTCAAATAATCGGACACTATTTATTTCACATTACTTACTTTTAAAACAATAAAACTAAAGATATAATATTAATTCATTTATGAAACAAATTAATTGCTTTATAGCATACACCGATGTAGCTCAAGCAGGACATACCGCACAAAACCTATTAAAATCGAAACTTGTCAAATCAGTATTTCTACTTGCAACAACGGGAATTAATATACATGTCGAAGGGTGTGAATGCATCGAGATTGATTCAATTAATAGTTCAAGTACTATCCGTAAGATAGCTGAGAAATCGGACACACCCTATTCACTGATCTACACGAAAGAAACAACCCTTGAATTGGGGCAATATGCATTGGAACGTTTTTTCCACATTGCAGACGGCACGAAGGCAGGGTTGGTTTATTCGGATTATCACCAGATCATAAAAGGAGAACGTTCCAATTTACCTTTGATTGATTATCAAGAAGGAAGCTTGCGGGATGACTTTAATTTTGGATCAGTATTGTTTTATAATACTGAAAACCTTAAAAAAGCGGTTGCCGAAACAACAGAAGACTATAAACATGCCGGGCTGTATAACCTGCGGTTAAAAGTATCGCAGCAAGCGGAATTGATTCATATCAATGAATACCTGTATTCAGAGGTTGAAGAGGATACCCGCAAATCGGGCGAGAAGCTTTTCGATTATGTTGATCCTAAAAACCGTGCAGTCCAGGTAGAAATGGAAGCTGCCTGTACCGATCATTTGAAAAAGACCGGAGGATACCTGGCTCCACAATTCAAGGACATTCAGTTCAATGAGAATTCATTCCCTGTGGAGGCTTCGGTCATCATTCCAATCCGCGACAGGGTACGGACAGTAGAAGATGCAATTAAATCAGTACTGCTCCAGAAAACTACTTTTGCCTTTAACCTGATCATCGTTGATAATAATTCGACCGATGGGACCACGGAAATCATTGAGAAATATGCACTACTGGATAGCCGGGTGATTCACATAAAACCTTCACGAAGTGACCTCGGAATTGGCGGTTGCTGGAATGAAGGAGTGGATAGTCCTGCCTGTGGTAAATTCTCAGTGCAGCTGGACAGTGATGATGTATACCAGGATGAAAATTCACTTCAGACCATTGTCAACGCATTCTACGAACAAAATTGCGCCATGGTGATCGGATCGTATACCATGACAGATTTTAATATGAAAACCATTGCCCCTGGATTAATTGACCATAAGGAATGGACTCCTGAAAACGGCAGGAACAATGCCTTGCGCATAAATGGACTGGGAGCACCCCGTGCATTCTACACCCCAATTCTCAGGGATATTAAAGTTCCAAATACCAGTTATGGTGAAGATTACGCGTTGGGATTGTATTTCAGCCGGGAATACCAGATTGGACGAATTTATGATTCGGTGTATTTATGTCGGCGTTGGGATGATAATTCGGATGCATCGCTTGACGTAGTAAAAATGAATGGTTACAACCTGTATAAAGATAAAATCAGGACCATAGAATTGAAAGCAAGAAAAAACCTGAATAAAAAGTAAATGTAAATGCTATTTAAAAATGTCTTGCAGCTAATTTAACTAAAATCTTGCAAGGTGATTTTTTTCTTTTTTATATCAAAAACGATTATGAACAATCTAAACAATATTGTTTCATCCTTATTTCACGAGCAGGTTTCCAACTGGGAACTTGCCCGTGTTAATTATGAGGGTCTGAACACTGTAAAAACGAAATCATTTTCCTTTGGCAATTTTAAAGTCAACGTACAGTTTAATCCAGCACGTATCGTATCATCAGGAGCCAAAATGGATGCTAAAACGATAGCTGCACGGAAATGTTTTTTATGTACTGAAAATTTACCTGCCGAACAGAAGGGTATCGATGCAGGCAATTATACGATCCTGGTGAACCCCTTCCCTATCTTCCCGCAACACTTCACGATTCCACGCAAGGAACATATCGACCAACAGATCAAACCCTACTTTAAGGAAATGTTGGAACTGGCGGAAGCGTTGGACGATTATGCGGTATTCTATAACGGTCCACGTTGTGGTGCCTCTGCACCCGACCACATGCATTTTCAGGCAGGAACAAAAGATTTTCTGCCTGTCATCAGCGATTACAAGCGAATGAAGCCAGCACATGCCACCATCATCGATGAAGGTGTGAACTATCAGCTTTACCAGCTGAATGACTACTGCCGGAGAGTGTACTGCCTGGAATCAGATTCTATCGACTCTGCCCAGAAACTGTTTGAAAACCTGTATATAAAATGGCAAGACCCCTCCCTAACCCTCTCCAAAGGAGAGAGAATAGAGCCCATGATGAATATTGTATGTTCATTTGAAGATGGGATCTGGTATACGTTCCTATTTCCACGCAAAGCTTTTCGTCCTTGGCAATTTACTGCCGAAGGTGACAAGCAGTTGCTGGTGAGTCCTGCCACCGTGGAATTAAGTGGGATATTTATTACTCCCATTGAGAGTCATTTTGACAGGATTACAAAGGATGATGTGATCAGTATCCTGGAACAATGCAGTTAAACCCAATGATTGCATCTTCGTACAGGATATAAGGATTGAAGGGTGAACCCCTCTAAAAACAGAAATAAAACACAGAAATACTGTTAGGTACTTCGCACACTAAAAGGATCTTTTTAAAACAGCATGAACATGAAAAAGACAGAACCCATTGTACACGTCGGAATTTTATCCAACACCAGTATTGAATTTGTGTTAAATGGAGATTTCAGGACAACCAATGGAGCCGTATGGTCAGGGAAGCACAAGGCGGTATATAAAAAAGGGGAAGTGTTTTTCAAAGGCGAGCATGCCGCAGAAATTATCCTTTATCCCATCACTAAAAATGCATCCTTCGATTTAATTGATGTCGTCATAGGGATTAACTTTCATTGGGAACGCAAGGAGAACCAACGGTTCAAAGGAGCTTTAAAATTCATTGTGGAAAACAACCAGTTGACCGCAATCAACCGCATAGGAGTTGAAGATTACCTTACCAGTGTGATTTCGAGCGAAATGAGCGCTACTGCTTCAGAAGAATTACTGAAGGCACATGCGGTTATTTCAAGAAGCTGGTTGTTGAGCCCACTACAAGAGGTAAGTGAAAAGACAAAGGACAAAAGACTAAAGGCAAAGGACCTCGAAAAAGAACAACTTTCAGAAGCAGGAACCCCAGTCCCTACTACTTACTCTTTACTACCTACTACCGACTCATCACTATCTACCAACCGCTACATCAAATGGTATGAACGGGATGCCCACACGAACTTTGATGTTTGTGCCGATGATCATTGCCAGCGCTACCAAGGCATTACCCGGGCCAGTACCCTTGCAGTTGAAAGAGCAATTGAAGCAACCCGGGGTGAGACTTTGATGTAC
>Ga0302208_10000365_pt1 | contig 22708 bp, 22 predicted proteins | sample II_Fen_E2_3_FD_194577 | JGI IMG/M metagenome (GOLD analysis project Ga0302208, IMG submission 194577) | Peat permafrost microbial communities from Stordalen Mire near Abisko, Sweden - II_Fen_E2_3 | ecosystem: Environmental > Terrestrial > Soil > Wetlands > Permafrost | place: Sweden: Abisko...
CGGACAGTTGAGTCAGAGTTTTAACCAACCGAAAAGGTGATTCATAAAAAATCATAGTCCTTTTTTCGGAAAGTAAATCATTTATTTTTGTCTGGCGTCCTTTTTTCTGAGGTAAGAACCCTTCAAAGCAAAACCTGTTATTGGGTAAGCCAGAAGCCACCAGGGCAGGTACAAATGCTGTGGCACCCGGTAAACACTCAACATCAATCCCATTCTCGACACACTGACGCACTACTAGAAATCCGGGGTCAGAAATAGCAGGAGTCCCTGCATCGGAGATAAGTGCGATTGTTTGACCATTTTTAATCCGTTCAACAATGTTTTCAACTGTCCGATGTTCATTGAATTTATGATGGGATTGCATGGGTGTCTTGATTTCGAAGTGCTTTAATAAAAAGCCACTTGTACGGGTATCTTCGGCTAAGATTAAATCGGCATTTTTTAAGACTCTAATAGCACGAAAAGTCATGTCTTCAAGATTACCAACCGGAGTTGGGACTACATATAGTTTCATAAGGGATTATTAAATTGGTAAACTGATAAATTGATAAACTATTGTTCTGAAGTTGTTTTAAATTTTATGACTTCTTATAAAAATAGCTTTTTGATAATTTAAAAGGAGAATTTGTTGTTTTATCTTCATTCTCCGGACTGTAATTTGAAATAAGTTAGATTTTTAATTTATTAGATTAACCGCATATTTAACGTTCTGTTCATATCTTTTTTTTGAAAAGCAATTTCTGTACTCCTAATTTTTTTATCTTTGCAAGGTCTAAATAAAGCATAAATTAAAAGACATTAAGCCTAAATAAGAACTAATTTTCAAATGCAGTAAATTGTATTATTTAAATAAAAAATTAAAGGCTAGTGTGGGCTGTTCATAAAAACACAATAAAGATAGAATGACAGATGTTTTGTTTGTATCGTGAAAATGACATAAAAACTAATTTTAATTCCATTATTTACAGAAACAATTTAATTGTAAAATTATAATTCTGAATTTGGCAATTTAATAAATGATTGTAAAGGTACTATAATAGAAACAAAAACGAAAAAAACTTGAACTAATTTTCAATAAAACACTATGATTTATTCAGAAAGAAACCATCCAAATCAACAAAGACGTGGCAGTATTGAAGTAATTTGCGGTTCAATGTTTTCAGGGAAAACAGAAGAGTTGATTCGACGCTTGAAACGTGCTAAATTTGCAAAACAACAGGTTGAGATTTTTAAACCAAAAATCGACACCCGATATTCGGAGGAGGATGTTGTTTCACATGACAAAACGGCTATTCGTTCTACACCTGTAGAATCATCCGGTAGTATCTTGTTGATGTCGGGAGATGTGGATGTAGTAGCCATCGATGAGGCTCAATTTTTTGATGATGGTTTGGTAGATGTATGTACTCAATTGGCAAATCAGGGAATCAGGGTTATCGTGGCAGGTTTGGATATGGATTTTAGGGGTGCTCCTTTTGGACCCATGCCCGCGCTCTGTGCAATAGCCGAAGATGTTTTTAAAGTTCATGCCATCTGTGTCCGTTGTGGTGCATTGGCTTATGTTTCACATCGGTTAGTCGAAAGTGAAAAACGGGTTTTATTAGGAGAAATGAGTGAATATGAGCCGATTTGTCGTGAGTGTTATGCTAAAATACAACACAAATAATTTTATTTCATCCGGATTAAATTACTTACAGTTCTAAATTTTAAAATATCATGAGTATAACTTCAAGACCTTACACTTTCGACCGGGTAGTTCGACTGATAATTGGTTTGGCTATTTTGGTATTTATTTTCTTTTTGATTAATCGGTTAAGTGGCGCATTATTACCCTTTCTTATTGCCTGGTTACTGGCCTATTTATTGCAGCCTATTGTACGGTTTTTTCAGGTTAAATTGAGGCTGAAAAGCTTACTGTTGTCGATTATTTGTACCCTTCTGCTCGTTTTAGGCAGTTTGATAGGCATCTTTTGGTTTCTCACTCCCATGGTGAGTAACGAACTATCTAAACTTTCTCAACTCATTGTTTTATACACAAAAGGAATTAATGTGAATACCCTGTTGCCTTTGGCATGGCAAAATGATATCCGGTATTATCTGTCGCATTTGAATCTACAGTCCATCATGCAGGATCAGAATGTAATGGAAGTTATAAAAAAACTTACTCCTCAATTGTGGGATCTTGTAAATAGTTCGCTAAATTTTGTTTTGGGATTAGCCGTGGTGATCATTGTCTTATTGTACCTGGTCTTAATTCTATTAAATTATGATAAGCTTGCAAATGGATTATTCAAAATTATCCCTCCCAATTACCGCACTTTAGTGACTGAAATTATAATGGATATTGAAAGTGGCATGAACCGGTATTTCAGAGGACAAGCATTGATTGCATTAATTGTAGGGACACTTTTCGCTATTGGGTTTAGCATAATTCAATTGCCTCTGGCAATTATTCTGGGACTATTTATTGGGTTGATTAATATGGTGCCTTACCTGAAGATTGTTGGAATAATACCTACTGCAACCATGGGTTTGTTACGATCGGTTGAGACAGGACAAAGTTATGCTTCCGTTCTTTTGGGGATTGCTATCGTGTTCATCTCGATACAAGTGGTTGAAGATCTTGTGTTGACTCCCAAAATTATGGGAAAAGTGACTGGACTCAATCCTGCAGTTATCTTGCTTTCATTATCAGTATGGGGCTCTTTATTAGGCATTGTAGGAATGATAATTGCTTTGCCTCTGACAACTCTCATCATGTCGTATTATAAAAGGTTTGTGTTAGAAGCAGATCAAAACGAGCAATTGAAACAAATAGAACCTGATGACGCAATATCCCCAGATGAAGGAGTTTGATTGAATTTTATGCTGATATAACGAAGGACTTTACTCTTAACTTTGCCCCTGGAGAAGACAAATATCTATGTCAACCACTATTTGGGATTCTGTTTTTGCTAATTTCTATCTGCCAGTTGGGTATTCTGATATATAAATGAAAAAAGCCGTAGAACTCTGTTCTACGGCTTTTTTCATTTATATGCTTTATTAATTCTGGTCAATTTTGATATCTTTTATCATTAACTGAGTGGATGTGGTTCCGTTAAATGAATTTTCTTCCAGGGTATAACAAATATCCAGTGGATTTAATGCTTTTAAGTGGTCATTGTATTCATGCATCCGGAAAGCAATGCCATTCATTACATTCTCAGAACTAGAATCAACCAGTTCAAGTTTTAAATGCTCCTGTTCCTTTCCTACCAACCTGCTTGTTCCATAATCAAACACTTTTTTCGAAACAAAAACAGGTTTCATATTCCCCGGACCAAAAGGAGCGAATTGTTTTAACACGCGGAAGAACTTTGGAGTAATATCTTTGAACTCCAATACAGCATCAATGTCAATTTGAGGATAAGTTTGTTCTAACAGGATATTCTCTGACACGAACTTCTCAAATCTTTCAGTAAATGCCTCAATGTTCTCTTCTTTCATGGATAACCCGGCAGCATACATATGCCCTCCAAAGTTTTCAAGCAGATCACGACAAGAGTCAATGGCTTTGTAAATGTCGAACCCTGGCACTGACCGGGCGGAACCTGAAGCCAATCCGTTGGAGTTGCTTAAAACAATGCTTGGTTTATAGTATTCTTCGGATAATCGGGAGGCAACAATTCCTATCACCCCTTTATGCCAATCTGGTTTATGAACAACAATTGATCTTCTGTCGGCATAACGTTTGTCGGCAGCAATTAATGCAATTGCTTCATCGGTAATGTATTTATCCAGATCTTTACGGTCGTTGTTATATTCGTTTATTGTATCACTTTTTTCTTTAGCAAAAACCTGATCCGTAGAAACTAACAATTCTACAGCTTCATATGCTAATTTCATACGTCCGGATGCATTAATGCGTGGTCCGATTTTGAAAACAATATCACTGATGGTGATTTCTTTATCTGTCAGGCCACAAACGTCCAGTATCCCTTTTAATCCCACGCTGGGATTTGTATTTATCTGTTTTAATCCGAAAAATGCTAAGATCCTGTTCTCTCCTGTAATGGGGACTATATCAGAGGCAATGCTCAATGCCAGTAAATCGAGTAGGGGGGTAAGTTGAGAAAAATCTATGTTGTTTGTTATGGCAAATGCCTGCATTAATTTAAATCCAACTCCGCATCCTGAAAGGTGTTTATAAGGATAATTGCAATCAATTCGTTTTGGATCAAGAACAGCAACTGCAGGAGGTAAAACGTCATCAGGAGTATGGTGGTCGCAAATTATAAAATCTACTCCCTTACTGTTGGCGTATTTCACCTTTTCAATCGCCTTAATACCACAGTCTAGCGCCACTACCAATCTGTAATCATTAGCAGCAGCATAGTCAATCCCCTGGATAGATATGCCATAGCCTTCGTTATAACGGTCGGGGATGTAAAAGTCTACATTGGAGTAGAACTGTTTTAAAAATTTGTAGACTAATGAAACAGAAGTCGTTCCATCAACATCGTAATCGCCATAAATGAGAATCTTCTCGTTCTTTTTCATGGCTAAAGTTAATCGATTCACCGCGTTTTGCATGTCGGCCATAAGGAAAGGATCATGCAAATCACTTAAATCAGGTCTAAAAAAACTACGCGCATCTTCGAACGTCAGAATATCCCGCTGAACTAACAATTGTGAGAGAATCGGACTAATACTTAGCTCATCGGCTAATCGTTTTTGTATTTCAATTTTTTGTTCGGTAAGAGTTCGGTAATACCAGATATTTATCATTGTGTTTTATTTTTCACTACAGAAAGAAGAGATGCATCTCCTCATTGAATAAAAAGACATTATTTTTCAGATCAATAAAAATTGAATCTAAATCACGAATAACATGCTTATTCAGTGCTGTAAAGGTATAGAAAAGATTTTAAATCTACAAGATTACCCTGTAGTAAGTAGTATGAACAATACAATGTCTTGTTTTATTTTTTCATAAAATATGACCTCTACAAAGTAGAGGCTGATAGAGTTGAGGGTTGATGAAGCTTTATTTAGAATAGAAGAACACTATTTTTAAGTCATAAAAGCAATTAAATATTCTGTTTTAAATTGTCCGTTCTTTTTCTCTGCCCATAACACTTTTTATTTCTGCCGGCGTGCTTAGTAGGTGTGAATATTAGCTAGATTTTATGGTTAGAGATGAAATGGTATATAATTGCACCCCTTTCTCAAAATTAAGCCGTCTTCCAGTCTTTATCTGGTCGCACTTCAGAGGGGGTTGCCTGGGGGTTTCCTGGGGGTTGGCTGGGGGTTGGCTGGGGGTTGCGAGGGATGTATCCCTCGCAACCCCCAGCCAACCCCCAGGAAAGTCTCTCTGAATCCCCTTTATACCTAAAACGGATGCATAGTATGATCCCTGTTGGATTAGGATACAAAAGGAATGGATTATGCTGAAATTCAGAAGTGCAAATAAGGAGTGATTTGGAATCATGTTCAGGATCGGCCTTAATGCCACCCCGGGTCTGTCAGCCGGAATAAATGTAAGAAAATGTAAAAATACATGGTCTCTTTGTGCGAAATATGACATTAATTTATTCAACCTGCTTTTATTTCTGAAGTTGCATTATCTGAACTGTGAATTGCCGTAAATCTCAATTCGCAATCAGGAGTAAAAGAAAACATGCTGTAAAATTTATTTTGTTTAAGATTTAATCTCCTGAATATCTTCTGTCGATTAGGTTCATCACGCATAGGGGTAGTGCTGCTATTGCTGCTGCCGGTTTAAGAAATATTGGGAATGTAATGCCTAATGTGTTTGAAATAAGAGTAATGGAGATTGCTTTAAGTCTGAGATTTTTTTACCGGGAGAAGGAATTTTCAGAAAAGGAAGTCAAAAAGGGTTCTAATAAAAATTTATAGTATTATCTTTGTTTGAATAAAACATTTATGAGTAAGAAAGGAAATAATATGCGATAATTTGCGTTAACTTATTTTAGTGCTGAACTCAGGTGAAAACGGAAATTAGAAGTTTAAAGTTTATATTTATTGAAATGCAGGAAGAAATTAAAAAAATTATTGAAGTATTACGGGCAGGAGGGGTAATTCTTTATCCTACTGATACTGTTTGGGGTTTGGGATGTGACGCAACGAATGAGAAGGCGGTAAAACGCGTTTTTGATATAAAAAAACGAGCAGATGCTAAAGCCATGCTAGTTTTAATTGATAATCCCTCTAAGTTGCAATCGTATGTTGATGAAGTACCTGATATGGCATGGGACTTAATTGAGCTAAGTGAGAAACCATTGACCATCATCTATCCAACAGCGAAAAACCTTGCTTCTAATTTGATTGCAGAGGATAAAACAATTGGAATACGTGTAACAAAAGAAACTTTTTCTAAAAACCTTTGTGCTCAGTTTAGAAAACCTATTGTATCTACTTCGGCAAACATAAGTGGAAGTGCTACTCCTGTCAATTTTAGCCAGATTGCAGATGAGATAAAACTAGCTGTTGATTATGTGGTTAGTTATCGACAGGATGATCTCTCTAAGGGTTTACCTTCGTCCATTATTAAACTTGGAAAAGGTGGAGTTTTTCAGCTAATTAGAGAATAGTTAGTTATGGATAAAAGTCGACTCTATCAGAGATACATTCTTTACGACATGCTTGCTTCGCTTTTAGTCTGGGTAGCATTTGTTGTATTTAGAAAAATAGTTAATGATATCCAGATTTTTGATAGTGCGCGTATTTTTATACCTCATTACGATTATTTTACCAGCTTACTCCTTTTCCCTTTTTGTTGTGTCTTCGTCCATTATTTGTCAGGGTTTTATTTGAATCCTCTCAAAAAATCAAGGATCAATATTGTATTTAGTACCATTACATCTTCTGCCATTATTTCCCTTTCTGTGTTTTTTCTATTAAAACTCAGGGATGTGGTTGTTTCATACGAGTATTTTTATTTTTCATTGTTAGTATTGTTTGGACTTTTATTCTTCTTTACTTATTTCTTTAGAAACATAATATTTTCGCAGATACAGCACAACTATAAAATCAAGAAATGGACTGTCAATACACTTATTATTGGTACCGGTAGTAATGCAAAGAAGATAGCAGAGGATATAGAAAAACATGCCCACCAAAATACATTGACAGGATTTGTTGCAACAAATAAAAGAGTTGCTGTTCCTTTGGAAAGGATTCTGGGAAATATATCCCAAATTGCTTATGTAATTGAAAAGTATGACATTCATGAAACTATCGTTGTTCTTGATGATGATGCCGATGAACAGCAATTGTTTAAGATTATCAATTTGCTTTACCGGTTTAATGTTGACATACAATTTACTCCCAGGTTATATGAAATTTTAATTGGAAGTGCCAAAATAACTCATAAGGGTATTATTCCTCTGGTGAGTATAACGAACCCATCCATGTCAGATTGGGAAGTAAGTATGAAGCGTTTTTTTGATATTGTTATTTCTATCCTTTCTCTGATTTTGCTTTCTCCTTTCTTGCTTTACTTTATGTTTCACATAAAAAAAGATTCTAAAGGCCCGGTTTTTTATAGACAAGAACGAATTGGAAGATATGGACGACCATTCAAAATACTGAAATTTAGAACAATGTATCTTGATTCTGAGAGTGGAACTCCTAAATTGAGTAGTACAAATGATGATCGAATCACACAAATTGGCAAAACACTTAGAAAATACAGAATAGATGAAATACCGCAGTTCTGGAATATACTTAAAGGTGATATGAGTCTGGTAGGACCACGCCCCGAAAGACGTTATTACATTAACCGAATCATTGAAGTTGCTCCTTATTATTGTTTGCTGTATAAAATCAGACCAGGATTAACGTCCTGGGGTCCTATAAAAATTGGATATTCTGACACGATTGAAAAAATGATTGAACGACTTAATTACGATATTATTTATATGGAGAACATGTCGCTTCTCACTGATATGAAAATATTGATATATACCATTGAAATTATTTTTAAAGGTAAAGGAGTCTAATAATACTGTAATTTCTATATCTTTGTGAAAAGTTTTTTATAAAAGAGATGGAAAATAGAGGTTGGTATTTGAAAATGATAGCTTGGCGTGAGCAGCATATTAAACAACGTCATTTTATTCTTATTCTTAGTTTAGTTGTTGGTCTCTTTGCTGCAATAGCAGCGTTTCTTTTAAAATCAGCGATTCATTTCATTCAATCAACACTTACAGAAAGTTTTAGTAGATACCATGTGAATTTTTGGTATCTTGTTTTTCCTGCCATTGGTATTTTAATTACCTACTTATTCGTGCGCTACATTGTTAAAGATGATATCAGCCACGGTGTGACCCGGATACTTTATGCTATTTCGCAACGCAAAAGTATACTTAAGCTTCATAATGTATGGTCGTCGATAGTCGGTAGTTCTATTACTATCGGTTTTGGAGGTTCGGTAGGTGCGGAAGCACCAATTGTTTTAACGGGTTCTGCCATTGGTTCCAATCTGGGGAATTTCTTCAAAATGGATCAAAAGACGTTGATGCTGCTGGTCGGTTGTGGTGCTTCAGGTGCTATTGGAGGTATTTTTAAAGCACCTATAGCAGGTCTTGTTTTCACGCTGGAGGTATTAATGCTTGATATGACTCTTACTGCTATTGTCCCCTTGCTAATTTCGTCTGTAACCGCTACATCTTTGTCTTATTTCTTTTCTGGAAGTGCTTTTACTTTTCAGTTTAGTAAATACGAACCTTTTGCAATAGATAGAATACCTTATTTAATTCTTTTAGGAGTGATTTGTGGACTTGTATCTCTGTATTTTACCCGTGGAATGAATTGGATTGAAGGACTTTTCAGAAAAATGAAAAGCCCATATACAAAATTAGTTATTGGAGGTGTGGTTCTAAGTTTGTTGATATTTATCTTTCCGCCACTTTATGGAGAAGGATATGATACTATTGTAGCACTCTTAAATGGTCATTCGGCATCTGTATTGAATCAAAGTTTCTTTTTAGGATTAGGTCATAATCCCTGGATCTTAATAGCATATCTCTGTTTAATTATAATTTTTAAGATATTTGCTTCTGCCTCTACTACTGCTGCAGGTGGTGTAGGTGGTATTTTTGCCCCGACTTTATTTATTGGTTGCCTAACCGGCTTTGTTGTTGCCCGGATATTAATATACTTCGGATTTTTGATCCCTGAGGCTAATTTTGCGTTAGCAGGAATGTCAGGACTTATGTCGGGTGTTATGCATGCCCCTCTTACCGGAATTTTTCTTATAGCCGAATTGACGGGAGGTTATAATCTTTTTATGACATTGATGATTGTTTCCACAGTTTCCTATTTAACCATAATACTTTTTGAACCCCATAGTTTGTACGCTATGCGGTTAGCTCAAAAAGGTGAATTGCTTACTCATCATAAAGATAAAGCTATCCTTACGATGCTTAAAATGGAAAACTTTATTGAAACTGATTTTACTGAATTATATCCTGAAATGGATTTGGGAGAATTAGTAAAAATAATATCTAAATCAAAGAGGAATTTGTTTCCGGTTGTTAGTCATACTACTCATGTACTTGTAGGGATTGTATTGGTTGATGAAGTGCGAAATATTATGTTCAGACCAGATTTATACAGTCGTTTTAAAGTAAAAAAATTAATGACTTCACCTCCCGCTCTATTAAATGCAACTATGCCGATGGAGAAAGTGATGGATGTTTTTGAAGATTCCGGCTCTTGGTATTTGCCAGTAGTAGATGAAGATAAAGTGTATTTAGGTTTTGTTTCTAAGTCTAAAATATTTAATTCATACCGGAAAGTATTGGTACATTTTTCGGATGAATAGGATTTATTTACTATTTACAATTTAGGTTGTGAAATTGCGAGTTGAATTCAACTGAACCCTTTCAAACTTTTGACTCTACAAACAATAAGCTTTTCAAACTTCAAACTTTTAATCATGGCAAAACTTAAACTTACATATACTGAAGCTGTAACTGAACTTGAAAATATATTAGCTGAGTTGGAAAGCAATTCTGAAGTAAATATGGATGTGATTACCGAGAAAGTAAAACGTGCAGCAGTATTGATGGAATTATGCAAAAAACAATTGCATGATTTAGACGAAGAGCTTGAACAAATGATGGAACATCTGGATAGCTAACTTACTCAATCCATTCAACTGCCTGATATTGTAGCTCAGCATGTCTTGCCAATAACTGAATGGCCTGATTTACGGCTTCCTGTAGTCCGTATTTTCCACTATATCCATTTAGAACCATTAAAAGTTTTGTTGTATCCTCCGATATTTTTGTCCGTTCATTGTCACTGGTAGGAGTCCCAATTCCACCAAGCTCGTCCCTATAAAGCGGTAGGCCTTCTACGTTGAGTAATCCACGTCCAATAGCTTCAAATTTATCTTGGTTTGTTCCAACTCCAAGTTCTATATTCCCCTGAATTTTATCTATATCAAATGCTCCAATAGAATACCCGCTCTGAATTGATACCAGATTGATTATGTCTACAAGAGTGCATACTTTGTAGATAGGAATACCTCGAATAATCCTTCGACATAAAGCTTCAGCTGATGGACGATAGCGGTTAGGATCTTTGCCAAGAGTCTTATAAATTCTTCGTGTTGCAGCAATTTGGGGACGCTTATTGATTTCTTCCAAAGAATAGGAACCTGAAAATTGTTGAATTTCTGTTTCCATTTCAGCCCATAACTTTGAGGACGTTTCAGAATTTCTGACTTGACATGTAATAATTGCAAGAACCAATTCAGGGCAAGCTTCTCGAATTCTATCTGTAATTGTTATCTTCATTATCAGTAAGAAAGTTATTAATCAATTAGCCGAATAGCTTATTTAATCAGTTAAAGGATTAGTCGCTTTTTAACATTATGCCACTCAATATCCTTCCTGATTTTATCCCAAGTCTTCTAGCCGAGAAAAAACGTTTATGTTCAGTAAAAGTGCAAATGCCGGAAATCTCTATATGGTTGCTTAAAACACCGGTGTCCTCAATTGACAGTTGATTTGCTTTCCATAAATCAAGATAGAAAGACTTATTATTAGTTGTAATGATTTTTGAAATATCAAATCCGGCATTTTCGAAATTAGTTACCACTTCTTTCCCAACTTCATATACTTTTCGAGATATGGATGGCCCGATTACAACAAGAATATCAGCTGGTATGCAATTGAATTTGTTGACTAAAGAATGTATGGTTATCTCAGCTATTCTGGCGCAAGTTCCACGCCAACCTGCATGGGCTACTGCAATGACTTGTTTCTGTGGGTCGAAGAATAATAATGGAACACAATCTGCTGTTGTAATACCTATACAGACATTGGGAGTTTGGGTAAAAAGTGCATCAATACCGTTTAAGGCTTTTGACTTTTCTTCATTTGAAAGTTGAAAGAATGAATCGTCAATTTCAAGTATTTTAGTTCCATGAGTTTGATATGGAATAATTAATTTTTCAGAGTCAATTCCAAGTTCCTTACACAATATAGAAATGTTAATTTTGCAATCATTTGTATGATCCCCAGAAAACGGGCTCAAATTAAATGATGCATAATTGCCCATACTTACACCACCTTCACGGTCTGTGCAAAAATGGGCAATTTCTTTATATTTGTCTAGTAAATTGTATGTTAACATACGAATAGTTCTCGATTACATGTTGCTGACTTCCTATTGTTTACAACTCATCCCAGCCTATACCTTTGTATTTGCTTAAATCATCCTCTTCTTCTTCCTCTTCCTCTTCTTCAATTTCTTCTTCCACTTCGTGATAGGTCACTTCCATTGGGCGGTGAGTTATTTCAACGACTTTGTTGGATTCCTTATTTATTTCAGTCCAAATAAGATCCTTCAATTCTGGTATTCCTAATCCAGTAATAGATGAAATGAAAACTGTTTGTATATCATTTGGAACTAATTTTTTCATTTCGGTCATTAATTCATCATCAAGCATGTCGCATTTAGTTATGGCTAATATGCGCTGTTTGTCGATAAGTTCCGGATTGTATTGTTTCAATTCATTCAGCAGAATATTATATTCTGCTATAATATCGTTACAATCAGCAGGAATCATAAATAACAAAATGGAATTCCGTTCTATATGGCGCAAAAAGCGTAACCCCAGACCACGACCTTCTGCTGCGCCTTCTATAATTCCCGGGATATCTGCCATTACAAACGATTTATTGTCTCGATAAGATACAATTCCGAGATTGGGAACCAAAGTTGTAAAAGGATAATCGGCAATTTCCGGTTTAGCTGCTGACACAACAGATAGTAATGTGGATTTTCCAGCATTAGGAAAACCTACCAATCCAACATCGGCAAGCACTTTGAGTTGTAGAATTACGGTTTTTTCAACTGATGGTTCACCAGGTTGTGCAAAACGTGGCGTCTGATTGGTAGCTGTCCTAAAATGCCAGTTTCCCTGACCGCCACGCCCTCCATTGACTAAAATGACTTCTTCACCATCTTCTTTGATGTCGCATAGAAATTCACCGGTTTCGGCATTATACACCACAGTACCACAAGGAACCTCTATGGTTTTGTCATCACCTTCTTTCCCAAAACTACGGCTTAATCCACCACTTTCACCATCTCCAGCATGAATATGTCGAGCATATTTCAGGTGGATAAGTGTCCAGTAGTTTTTACTTCCGCGTAAAATTATATGACCTCCCCGTCCACCATCTCCCCCATCAGGACCGCCTTTCATGGTTAGTTTGTCGCGGTATAAATGTTTTGATCCCGGTCCACCCTTACCTGAACGGCAAAAGATTTTTACGTAATCAACAAAATTTGAACTTGCCATATTATTTATCTAGTTTATGAGATAACAGTACACATCAACTTTTAGTTTCGATATGTTGTTAAGGAGAATGAATTCAGTGAATTTATTTTTTCGTTTTTGTGTCGATAGCTGTGGAAATGCGTCCGAAGATTTCCTCGATAGTGCCCATGCCATTAATGGCGGCATATTTGTTTTTAATTTTATAAAAGTCGCTTACAGGAGCAGTTTTACATTCATAGACTTCAAGTCTTTTTTTGATTGTTTGCAGGTTGTCATCGCTACGACCTGAAGTCTCACCACGTTTAAGTAGCCGGTTAATTAGCTCATCATTGTCAACCTTTAAATCGACTAATAAGGTTGTCTCTTTATTTAGTTTGGCCATCAGTGTCTCTAATGCTTCTGCCTGTTCCACATTTCGTGGAAAACCATCTAATATAATGCCTTTATTGTTTTTGGTTTGTTCTTCGATGGCTTTCGACAGAATGTCAAAAATCATTTTGTCAGGAACTAAATTCCCTTTGGAAATATAACTTTCAGCTTCAATTCCTAATTCACTTTGATTCGCTATTTCTGCACGTAATAAATCACCGGTTGAGAGATGTTTCAACATGTATTTTTCTACAATTAAATCACTTTGCGTTCCTTTTCCACAACCTGGGGCACCACAAATAATAATATTCAACATTTTATACCTTATTATATATTAGCTAAAATTAAACGGAAAGGTACCTATTCCCTTCGTTTAATGGATAATTTATTCTGAAACTACTGTGTAAATATCTTTTAAATTCCGGCCATAGCCATCATAATCCAATCCGTATCCGACTATAAAATCATTTGGAATTTTCATGGCAATGTAATCAACAGTTATATCACGTTGTAATGCATCCGGTTTTTGTAGAAAGGTTGCGACACGAATTTCTTTCGCACCTTTTGCCCGTAATGAACTTAATATACGTTCCATAGTGATGCCTGTATCTACAATGTCTTCAACGACCACTACATTCCGTCCTACGACACTTTCACTAAGGCCAATGATTTCCTTTACAGCTCCTGTAGTATATAGCCCTTCGTATGAAGCTAGCTTGATGAACGTTATTTCGCAAGGGATATTCACATTTTTCATTAAATCGCCTGCAAACATAAATGCTCCGTTCAGAACACAAATGAAAAGTGGATTTTTATCTGCAATATCACGATTAATTGCTTCTGCCACTTTACGCACGGCAGCTTGTATCTCCGATTCAGAAATAGATAAAATAAATTTTTTATCTTTAATTTGTATAGTATTCATTAATAAAAATAGTAAAGAAAAAATTTGGGTTATTGAAATTCTTTTTTTTTTCTTGGCAAATGGTTTTTTGATGTTTTCAAATCTACCTAGCCAATATCGATAAAACATTTGCAAAAGTACAAAAAAACATCCATTACTGAAATGCATATAATGTTAAGCAAAAAGAGTCGCAATAAGTTTAATTATTGCGACTCTTTAAACTAATTATTAAATATTACAATGCCTTAATTTCTTTTAGTACATTGTTTGTTGTACGAACAGCAGCAGCACTTTTTTCAAATAAAGCTTTTTCTTCGGCATTCAATTTGTAATCAATAATTTCTTCAACTCCATTTTTGCCAATCACAACAGGTACACCAATACATATATCGTTTTGACCGTATTCACCTTCCAGATAAACACAACAAGGGATAATTTTCTTTTGGTCATGGATAATGGATTCAACCAGATAGGCAGCTGCAGCTCCCGGAGCATACCAAGCAGAAGTTCCAAGTAAAGAAGTCAGGGTAGCACCACCCACCATAGTGTCGGCAACTACTTTGTCTAATGTTGCTTTGTCCAGAATGTCACTTACTGGACGGCCTTTGTAACCGGCAAAACGGGTCAATGGAATCATGGTAGTATCACCATGTCCGCCGATCACCATTCCTTCAACTTCAGTTGGATTGGCATTCAATGCTTTGCTCAAATAACATTTGAAACGTGAGCTATCCAGTGTTCCACCCATACCAATGATTTTATTTTTAGGAAGTCCGGTTGCTTTTAATGCAAGGTAAGTCATTGTGTCCATTGGATTGCTTACTACAACAATAATTGCATTAGGCGAAAATTTAAGGATGTTTTCAGCAACACTTTTTACAATCCCAGCATTCACACCAATCAACTCTTCTCGAGTCATTCCTGGTTTACGTGGTATTCCTGAAGTGATAACTACAACATCAGAATTTGCTGTTTGTGCATAATCATTGGTGCAACCAATAATTTTAGAATCAAAACCCAATAATGCAGCAGTTTGGAGGATATCCAATGCTTTTCCTTCTGATACACCTTCTTTTACGTCAAGCATAACTACCTGATCAGCTACTTCTTTAAATGCTAGGACATTTGCACATGTGGCACCAACATTTCCGGCACCTACTACAGTTACTTTAGACATGATAATTTTATTTTTAATTGTTCAATTTTTATCTTTGAATTTAAGTGACAAAGATACAATTATAAATTCATTAAAGAAAAATTTCTCTAATTTTTTTTGTAAATAAAAAACACTGTTTTCAAGCAAAATTGCCTTCTCCCAATTTGGTGAAAATTATAAGTTTATTTGTATCTTTGTTGTCGAAAATACTTTCGTTTAAAAGATAAATTAATTATCATTCATTCAAATAAATAACAATATGCAAACTATTGACAAATTTAATTTTGCAGGTAAAAAAGCATTCGTTCGTGTCGATTTCAATGTGCCTTTGAACGAAAATTCTGAAATTACGGATGACACACGTATTAAGGCAGCTATTCCAACTTTGAAAAAAATTCTTTCGGATGGTGGAAGTGTTATCATTGCATCACATATGGGTCGACCAAAGAAAAACCCGGATATGAAGTATTCCTTAAGATCCATTTTGCCCCACGTATCCGAATTATTAGGTGTTGATGTGAAATTTGCTCCTGATTGTGCCAATGAAGAAGCTGCGAAAATGGCTGCTGCCTTACAACCAGGTGAAGCATTATTACTCGAAAATCTTCGTTTCTATGAAGAGGAGGAAGGAAAACCACGTCTCCCTGAAACAGCTACCGACGATGAGAAAGCGAGTGCAAAGAAAGCTACCAAAGAAAACCAGAAGAAATTTACTGCCACTTTGGCATCATACGCCGATTGTTATGTAAATGATGCTTTCGGAACAGCTCATCGTGCCCATGCTTCTACAGCACTTATTGCTAAATACTTTGATGAAAACAATAAAATGTTCGGGTATTTAATGGAAAAGGAAGTTCTTGCAGTTGAGAAAGTCATGACAAATACTGCTCACCCTTTTACAGCTATTATGGGTGGTTCTAAAGTTTCGTCCAAAATTGAAATTATAGAAAATTTACTCACCAAAGTAGATAATTTGATTATAGCCGGTGGAATGACATATACATTCACAAAAGCCTTAGGTGGTAAAATAGGCAGTTCTCTTTGTGAAGATGACAAGCTTGATCTGGCTCTTGATTTGCTTGAAAAAGCAAAGGCAAATAATGTAAAGATGATTTTAGCAGTCGATGCGAAAATCGCAGATGCATTCAGCAATGATGCCAATACTAAAATTGTTCCTGTTGATGAAATTCCTGACGGTTGGTTAGGTTTGGATAACGGGCCTGAAACTGAAAAAATCTTTGCCGATGTTATTGAGGCTTCTAAAACTATTCTTTGGAATGGTCCTACCGGCGTGTTTGAATTCGAGAATTTCTCACACGGCTCGCTTGCAGTTGGACTGGCAATAGCAGAAGCAACCAAGAATGGGGCATTTTCACTTGTTGGTGGCGGTGATTCAGTGGCTTGTGTGAATAAATTTGGACTTGCCGATAAAGTCTCATATGTTTCAACTGGTGGAGGTGCATTGCTTGAAGCCATTGAGGGACGTGTTTTGCCAGGAATAGAAGCTATCCGAGGATATTAACAAATAGGGTTTCAACATAACCTATATGTAATTATAACAAAAGTGCCATTTGAAAATTCATTCAAATGGCACTTTTGTTATAAAAATATTTACTGATTTGTAGATTTTATTTCAATCTCCACAGGTGAATCTACATTTAGTTAAGTAAAAAATAATCAATCAAAAATGCAACGAAACACACTGCCTTTTTTGATTAAATATTGTTGATTTAATTTTGTCCGAATGAACCTCCAATGATATCAAGTAATTCATTGGTTATGGCTTGTTGGCGAGATTTGTTGTATTGAAGCGATAACTCCTGTAATAAATCGGTTGCATTGTCTGTGGCCATTTGCATAGCCATTGCGCGGGCTGCATGTTCAGATGCATTTGAATCCAGTAAGGCAGTATATATTTTTAATCGGAGAACCTTTGGTATTAACTCTGACATGATGGTTTCACGATCAGGTTCCACAATATAATCAAGTGCAACAGTTCCTTTTTCAACCGATTTTAATTGTATAGGTAAAAAGGTTTCTTCTGTCAGCACCTGAGTACTTTTACTTTTAAAATGATGATAAATTAATTCTACACGATCAATATCTTTATTTTTAAATAATCGCATGATATCATCTGCCAGAGTTAAGGCATCAATATAGCTTGGTTTGTCTGCCATAGCGTCAAAATTACTCTGTGGTTCAAAACCAGACTTCCGACTGGCCTTGGCAACCTTTTTCCCTATGGGATATATCAGAATATCCTGAATACCATTCGCTTTGTATTTATCAATAGTCAGACTTAACCGTTTGGATACATTTGTATTATAACTGCCACACAAACTTGAATTAGAAGACAATACGATAATGGCAACCCTCTTCACTTCCCTTGCCTCGGCATATACAGATACATTATCCTCTTCGGCGCTCAAAAAGTTATTTAGCAAGCCATTTAATCGTTGTTCATACGGGAAAAGATTCTCGATGGTTCGTTGTGCTTTGCGCAGTTTGGCAGAAGACACCATCTTCATTGCTGATGTTATCTTCTGAGTCGATTTGACTGACTGTATGCGCGATTTTATTTCCTTTAATGAAGCCATAATTCAATTTGCAATTTTCAATTCAGTATTGAAAATGATCAATTTGTAGAAACTAATAACTCTTGAGCGATACTCACTATTTACCTATAAAACTACTTGCTATAAAATAACGACTCTCTTAGCCACTTCTCCGGCTACTTTCTCAATAATTGCTGATACTTCGTCGTTCAGAGCGCCTTTTTTAATGACATCGAGTACATCTGTTTGATGTGATAATTCAAGCACCATTAAAAATTCTTTCTGAAATTCCTGTACTTTGTTTATTGGCACATTAGACAATAAACCATGTGTACCGCAATATAGTACTGCTACCTGTTTTTCGACCGACATTGGAGTATGTAATGCCTGTACAAGTAAACGGGTGTTTTTTTGTCCTTTATCAATAGTCATTGCAGTTACCGGATCCATATCACCACCAAATTTGGTAAATGCTTCCAATTCGCGAAACTGAGCCTGATCCATCTTTAATGTCCCTGCTACTTTCTTCATGGCTTTAATCTGTGCATTACCACCCACACGGGATACCGAAATACCCACGTTAATAGCCGGACGGTTTCCTTGGTTAAACAAGTCGGTATCCAGGAAGATCTGACCATCAGTAATAGAGATTACGTTGGTTGGTATATAGGCTGATACGTCACCTGCCTGGGTTTCTATAATTGGTAAGGCTGTCAATGAACCACCACCTTTTACTTTCCCTTTCAGGCTTTCTGGTAAATCGTTCATTTGTTCGGCTACTTCCTGTTGTGAAATAACACGCGCAGCTCTTTCCAGTAGACGGGAGTGCAAATAGAATATATCTCCGGGATATGCTTCACGACCCGAAGGACGACGAAGAATCAGGGATACTTCACGGTATGCGACTGCCTGTTTTGATAAATCATCATAAACAACCAATGCATGACGACCCGTATCGCGGAAGAATTCTCCAATGGTTGCTCCTGCAAATGGTGCATAATATTGTAATGCTGCAGGATCGGAGGCACTGGCAGCCACAATAGTTGTGTATTCCATGGCACCGTGTTCCTGTAAAGTATTTAGTATCGTTGCTACTGTTGATCCTTTTTGACCAATGGCAACATAGATACAGTATACAGGATCACCTGCATCAAAATTTGATCTCTGATTAATAATAGCGTCAATGGCAACACTCGTTTTTCCTGTCTGACGGTCGCCGATAATCAATTCACGTTGTCCACGGCCAATCGGAATCATAGCATCGATAGCTTTTAATCCGGTTTGTAAAGGTTGATTTACGGGTTGTCTATAAATAACTCCCGGTGCTTTTCGCTCGAGTGGTAATTCAATCATTTCGCCTGTTAATTTACCTTTTCCGTCAATAGGTTCGCCAAGCGGGTTGATAACCCTGCCAAGCATCCCTTCGCCTACCAGAATTGAGGCAACATGTTTCGTCCGCTTTACGGTGAATCCTTCTTTAATATCATTGGTAGGCCCAAGCAGGACTGCCCCAACGTTATCTTCTTCCAAATTCATCACAATGGCTTTCATTCCATTCTCAAATTCTAACAATTCATTGGCTTCGGCATTGCGTAGCCCATAAATACGAACTACCCCATCACTGACCTGCAGCACGGTACCCACTTCGTCAAACTGAACACTGGTGTCAATTCCTTCGAGTTGCATCCGAAGGATTTCAGATACTTCGCTCACCTTTATATTATCAGACATCTTTTAATTATTTACAATTTAATTATTTACCATTTACTGTTTTTTTTGATACAATAAATGGAGTAGATATAAATTTAATATTTTCAGAATACTTAATTTACCTGTTTTTCAATGGTAAATGGTAAATCTGAAAATGGTAAATGTTTAGACGATTTTATTGTTCTTTTCTATGTATTCTTTCTTTATCCTGCGAAGTTGTCCCGATATGCTGGCATCCCAACGTACAAAATCCACTTCGAACATGAACCCTCCCAGAATATCCGGATCAATCACCTTTTCCATTTCGATAGTTCCACCAGTTGTATTCTCCACCATGGCCATCAATCGTTTCTCGGTTTCGGCATTGATTGCAGAGGCAGTGGTAAGTTTCCCGTAATGAATATTTTTTTGCTTCCTGAATAAGTCGATATACTTAAACGCAACTGAGAGTAAATGTTTTTCGCGGTTATTTTCCAACAATAAATCAACAAACTTATCAAAGGGCTTGCATACATTTCCTCCGGCTGCCATGATAATGATTTTCCGTTTTTCCGCTTTTGCTAAAACTGGATTGTCAAGCACAGTCCTCAACTCACTGAATTGGAAATAGCTTTTTGTAACTGATTTTGCCTCAGTGTACACACTGTCCTGTAAATTGCTTTCGTTGGCAAAATCCAGCAGAGCTGTTGCATATCGAACCGGTATAAGTCCTGTATTCATGTGGAATTATGATTTAGAAATATTAATTTCGTCGAGCAAACGATTAATCATATTCAATTGCTCATCTTTCTTTTCCAATTGACCTCGAAGCACTCTTTCTGCAATATCTACGGATAATTCAGCAACCTGGCGACGAATGTCACGGATAGCATCTTCTTTTTCAACCAGAATTTGTTTCCTTGCTTCTGTTACAATTTTAGCTGCCTCAAGGCTTGCTTTTTCTTTAGCATCCTTAATCAGCATGTCGCGTGTTTGGGCAGCCTCATTCATAATTTTCACCTGCTCACGGCGGGCGTTATCCACAATAGCTTCACCTTCGAACTTTACACTTGCTAATTCTTCATGCGCTTGCTTAGCAATACTTAACGAATTATCGATATAGGCTTTACGATCTTCCACCATTTTGATAATGACGGGAAATCCAAATTTTACAAGGATAAATGCAACTATTCCGAATGAAAGTAACATCCAAAATAACAGACCGGAATCAGGCAATAATAACGACATAATTCTATTGATTTACAATTTTACATTTCACAATTGATTTCTGGCAGGTGTAACCACTGTCAGTCAAAATTTGCAAAGATTTTTTTTACCTTTAAACCTTGAGAGGTAACTGAAATTAAAGAATAAAACCGCAAACTACGATAGCAAACAAAGCAGCACCTTCTACAAGGGCAGCAGCAATAATCATTGATAAACGGATATCAGAGCCTGCTTCCGGTTGACGGGCAATACCGTCCATGGCAGAACCACCAATTCGTCCAATACCAAGACCTGCACCAATGACTGCGAGACCTGCTCCAAGTCCTGCACCTAATTTAGCTAAACCTGCTCCAGCGGCAGCTTGTAATAAAATTGTCAGTAACATAATTTGTTGATTTATGTCCCTAGTTTCTCCGTCATATGATGGGAAATTTAAAGACTGAGTTTTTAATAATTTAATTTTATACTTTTCTATCTAAGCCCCCTTTGAGGAACTTCTTATTTAATCACTTCTTTTACATGATGTGGTTCTACACGGGCTAATCCAATAAATACAGCCGACAGCAATACAAAAACATAAGCTTGTATATAGGCAACCAAAACTTCTACTAAATTAATGAAAACGGTAAACAATACCGATACCACTGTCATACTTGTATTCATGGCCGGTCCTAAACTTACAGTGACAAATACCAGGCAAGTAAGGCCTAACACAATGGAGTGTCCGGCAAGCATATTAGCAAAGAGACGAATCATTAATGCGAATGGTTTGGTGAAAACACCTACCAATTCAATAGCTGGCATCAATGGCACAGGGACCTTTAGCCATAAAGGTACATCTGGCCAGAATATTTCTTTCCAGTATTCTTTTGTCCCGAATATATTTACAATAATAAATGTACAAATTGCAAGTACAAAGGTGATGGCGATATTCCCTGTTACATTGGCTCCTCCTGGGAAAATAGGGATAATCCCCATTAAGTTGTTGAGAAATATAAAGAAGAATACAGTCAGCAAATAGGGGGAGAACTTTCTATAATCTTTTCCTATACAAGGTTTGATCACATCATCGTTTATATTCATGATGAACATTTCCATGAATCCGACAAAGCCCTTTTTTGACTCATAAATGTCTTTTTTGTAAGACCTTGCTACCATAAGGATTATGAAAATAAGTAATGCTCCGTTGAATAATAATGATAACACAACCTTTGTAATCGATATATCAAATGGCTTTACTTCGTTACCCAAGGCATCTTTTTCTACGATTTTTCCTTTGTATTTTCCTTCGGTAGCAATAATTAATCCATCATGTTCACCTCCTTCATGAAAAGCTGAAGACATAAATACATGCCAGCCTGATGTCTGGCTGTATACAATCACAGGAAGTGGAATGGCAATGTCTGTTTCTCCAATTTTGGTGATGTGCCAGATATACGAGTCTGCTAAATGTTCCAGAATTAGTCCTTTTACATCCAACTTCTGTTCTGATTTTTCAACCGGCACAGATTCGCTTGCCTGTACCAAGGTACCTGACAAAAAAATAAATAATGCTAATATGCTTAATATTTTACGTAAGCTGTTCATCCACTTTTTTCTTTTTAATTATTTCTTCAGTCAAATAGAAGAAGTAAGTTTCGAGACCCAGGTATAATAAATAAAATCCAACAAAAACAATTACGAAATCACGTATTTGCTGAGCAATCGCAAGGAAATAGATCCCTCCTAACAGTATGCAGGCTGCAACTTTCGTCAGTTTAATGATCATATAAAGATTCACCAACTTAAGCTCATTCTCTCTTTTATCACGTGTAATGACCTGAATCAATACCAATCCCATTATATAATAAAAACATGGAATAATTGGATACCATGAGAAATAACTATCAGGAAGTATCGAAACTAGTAATCCCCATGTTCCCCAACCGGATATCAACATGACCGCAGTCAGGATAATGATTAACCGTTTTTTAAGTGATTTCATTTGAATTTTCATTTAAGTT
>Ga0302208_10000367_pt1 | contig 22639 bp, 23 predicted proteins | sample II_Fen_E2_3_FD_194577 | JGI IMG/M metagenome (GOLD analysis project Ga0302208, IMG submission 194577) | Peat permafrost microbial communities from Stordalen Mire near Abisko, Sweden - II_Fen_E2_3 | ecosystem: Environmental > Terrestrial > Soil > Wetlands > Permafrost | place: Sweden: Abisko...
ACCCAAAACAACTCCGGCATTTCACAGAACCCGGACGCAGCATCGTCCTGTTCAACATTTCGGGTGACCGGCCCTGGAAGGAAGCTCGGGAGTCGTTCGCAGGCGCCACCGATCCACGAAAAGCCGCTGAAGGAAGCCTTCGCCGCCTGTTGATGGAACGAAAAGTGGAACTTGGAATACCCGATGTTTCTCAAAGTTTTAACGGCATTCACCTTTCGGCTGGACCAGTAGAAGCGTTGATTGAATTGCACCGATTCGATACCGACCATTCAAGCCCGGAAGGGGAAGCCGATTTTAAGGATTTCTCCTTTGGAAAAGAGCTGATCCGTACATTCGGTGAAATCCCGGAAGCCTTATTGAACAATGAAACGCTCGAAGTCGATGGCAAATCCATCACCGTATTCGACCTCACTGAGAACCTTGATTCAGACGAAGCCCTTCTTTTGTTGCAGAAATGTTTTAAATAATTAAAAAGGCCTATCTTTTTAGCCATTTTTTTGCGATGAGTGTTGAATTGGAGTAATTTTGAAAATAAATTAAATTATGACCAACGAACTTTTTTCCTGGACCGATCTGGGTGATATTCAGGAAGGTCGTCCCAATCTGGGAATGTTCACCCGTGTGGAAGTATACCGGTTGATGCAGTACACGATGAGAGCCGTGCTCAAAGATGAATTCGGCGATGTTGAAACCCGCCGTTTATTGGCCAGGGCCGGACAAGTTGCCGGAGAGGCATTCTGTGAGAACATATTGGACGGGAGCCTGCCCCTGAATAAATTTTTGGCAAGGCTGCATGAGATTCTCGAGGAAATGGGCATTGGCATACTTAAGATAGAAAAAATCGATGCTGAAAACTTGAGTCTTGTCGTGACCGTTTCCGAAGATTTGGATTGCTCCGGTTTGCCTGTAAACGGATATACCGTCTGTGATTACGACGAAGGTTTTCTGGCAGGCATTTTTAAAATTTATACCGGAAAAGAGTTCGAAGTCAAAGAAATCGATTGCTGGTCCACCGGCGATCGTACCTGTCGTTTCACCATTAATCCCGCCTAAAACCATCCATGACTTCAGACGATCGCCAAATACTGTCATGCCTTAACGAAGCGGTCAAGCAACTTCTGCAAGGCAAAAAGGGCATCACCATAGATTCCGTCCATACATCTGATATACCTGAAATCGAGGAAATTAGAGTTTCTGTCGCCAAACTGATCAGTCAACATAACCAAAGCTATGATTTTATCCTTGATATGGCCAAGGGTAAACTTGATTCCACGCCTCCACCGTTGAACAGCTTTGTTTCACCTTTCAAACAACTTCAGGCAGATCTAAAGCACCTGACATGGCAGATTCAGCAGATTTCTGAAGGCGACTTGGAACAAAAAGTGTCCTTTTCGGGTGATTTTTCGGAATCCATCAACAAAATGATTGAGGCGTTGCGTGAGAAGCAGCGCATCAGTGAGTTGAACGAAAAATACCTGGCTGAATTGATGGAAATCAATGCCAGTAAGGATAAGCTCTTCTCCATTATAGCCCACGATCTCAAGAATCCGTTTTCAGGCCTTATCAATCTGAGCGACATGGTTTTGAATGATGTCAGGGCAGGAAAGTTTGAAGATATCGAAGAATATGCTGCCTTGCTCAAAACCTTTTCCCTGCAAGGTTACAAATTGCTGATCAACCTGCTGGATTGGGCCAAAGTACAGTCCAATTCCATATTGATCAATCTGGAGTCGGTACAGTTGAACGAAATCGCGGAGTTGTCCAAGGCCTTGGTCGAACCCGTTGCCATTCAAAAAAACATCACCATCATCAACCGCTTTAAGGAGGATGTGCGTGTCATGGCCGATTCCAATATGCTTCAGACCGTTTTGCGCAATTTGCTGAGCAATGCGGTCAAATTCACTCCTGTTGGTGGCGTCATCTCCATTTCAGCCGAAATATCAGGAGCAAATATTCTTATTGGTGTTCAGGACAATGGCGTAGGAATCCGCCCCGAAAATCTGAAGCGTTTGTTCCGTATTGACAGCCCCTTCAGCACCAACGGAACCGGCAACGAATTCGGTTCTGGTCTCGGTCTGATTATATGCAGGGATTTCCTGAATAAAATGGGAAGTGAAATTCAAGTGGAAAGCGAAGTGGGCAAGGGATCCACCTTCAGATTTTCGCTTCCGTCTGCCTAACGCTCATTTCTAACACGATGAAGCCCAAACAAATTCTTCAAGCCCTGGCTTTTTTGCTGTTGATCGGCATTTTTTCATGTTCGCCTCCCATTTGGAATAACATGCAAAAGCGAGCTGCCGTCGACCAAGGGCTTGCTCCCGTTCCTGAGAAGGAAGTGCTGGTTACCGGCAATTTTGAAGACTGGAAGCAAAAATGGGAGGAGGAGGCCGAGGCACCTTCGCAAGTCCGTTACATCCCCGAAGACAGTTGTTTGGACATCGTTGCTCCCAAAGGGCTTACCCTCTGGTACAAAACCCCTTTTCAGGGCAATATTAAAATCAGGTATCGCATTCGAGCAGTGTCTGGCCCCGAACCCACCGGTCGCTGCAGCGACCTGAATTGTTTTTGGATGGCTTCCGACCCGTTGCATCCGGATTCCATCTTTGCCCGTAAGGATTTTCGCGGCGGCGTGTTCGGCAAATATTACAGCCTATCCCTGTATTATGTTGGTTTTGGCGGAAATGGAAATACGACGACTCGGTTCCGAAAATACGACGGAGATTACGATGCCTTTCTGCAAGCCAAAGAACGTCCGATCGTACTGAAGGAATATACAGATCCGGAGCATCTGATCAAACCCGATCATTGGTACTCCGTCGTGATTTCCGTAAATAACGGAACCGTTCAATATTGGTCGGATAACGAAATGCTTTCCAACTATCAGGACCCGACCCCTCTTAAACGCGGTTGGTTTGGTTTTCGGACGACTCAAAGCCATCTGCAAATCCGGGATTTTGCCGTTACAATACCCTAAAAACGCCTCCTTTTTATCTGCATATTCTTACAGTATATAGTCGGATAAATATGCACTTAAATTCCATTTCTGTGCATTTTTTAGGACTATTTTTGCCTTTGCCCCCGATAAAACCGTTAACTTTGCAGCGTTTTAAAAATCCGGTTATTAACCTTTGTCCGGGCAAAAAACGATAGTCGCTTAACCGCTTCCACCGCACCGGATGAATCATTTTTTCATCGTATGAAACCTACACACATTGAACATCTCGGTATTGCTGTAACCAGCCTGGAAGTAGCCATCCCCTTTTATGAAAAACTTCTTGGAACCCCTTGTTACAGCATTGAAGAAGTTGCTGAACAAAAAGTAAGGACCGCTTTTTTCAAGATCGGCCAGACCAAGATTGAATTGCTTGAATCCACCGACCCGGAAGGCCCCATCGGCAAATTTCTGGAGAACAAAGGCCCCGGTGTACACCACGTTGCTTTCAACGTCGAAGGTCTTCAGGCCAGCCTCGAAGAAACCGAAGCCAACGGTATCCGTCTCATCGACAAAACGCCCCGCAAAGGTGCCGAAGGTCTGAACATCGCGTTCCTGCATCCCAAATCCACCCTTGGCGTTCTGATGGAACTTTGTGAAAATCCAAACAAGTAACTTTATATAATAATTTCACCTATGAGTGCACAACTGGAAAAAGTAAAAGAGTTGATCGACCTACGCATCGAAGCGCGTTTGGGAGGTGGTCAGAAGGCCATTGACAAACAGCACGACAAGGGCAAGTACACCGCCCGCGAACGTATCTCGATGTTGCTGGACGATGGCAGTTTTGAAGAATTCGACATGTTTGTGAAACACCGTTGTACCAACTTCGGTCAGGACAAAAAACATTTTCTCGGCGATGGTGTCGTAACCGGTTACGGTACGATCGAAGGCCGTCTGGTTTACGTATTTGCTCAGGATTTCACGGTTTGGGGCGGCTCACTGTCCGAAACCATGGCCCTAAAGATTTGCAAAGTGATGGATCAGGCCATGAAGATGGGTGCTCCCTGCATTGGTATCAACGACTCGGGCGGTGCCCGTATCCAGGAAGGCATCAACGCCTTGGCCGGTTATGCCGAAATTTTCCAACGCAACATCATGGCTTCTGGCGTAATTCCCCAGATTTCCGGTATTTTTGGCCCTTGTGCCGGCGGTGCTGTTTATTCACCCGCTTTGACCGACTTCACCATCATGACCAAAGGAACTTCCTACATGTTCCTGACCGGTCCGAAAGTCGTCAAAACCGTTACTGGTGAAGACGTTACCCAAGAACAACTCGGTGGTGCCTCCGTGCACGCCAGCAAGTCCGGTGTCACTCATTTCGCAGTGGACGGCGAAGAAGAAGGCTTGGAACTCATCCGCAAACTTATTTCCTTCCTTCCCCAGAACAACCTTGAAGAAACTCCCCGTCTGAAATGTACCGACCCCATCAACCGTTTGGACGACATTTTAAACGACATCATCCCCGATAGCCCCAACAAACCGTATGACATGTTCGAAGTCATCGGCGGTGTGGTTGACCACGGCGAATTCCTTCAGGTACACGGCGACTTTGCCAAGAACATCATCATCGGTTTCGCCCGCTTCAACGGTCAAGCCGTCGGAATCGTAGCCAATCAGCCCAAAATGCTGGCCGGCGTGCTCGACAGCAACGCTTCCCGCAAGGCAGCCCGCTTCGTACGCTTCTGCGACGCCTTCAACATTCCCCTCGTTACCTTGGTGGACGTTCCCGGTTTCCTACCCGGTACCGGTCAGGAATACGGCGGTGTCATCACCCACGGTGCCAAGTTGCTCTACGCCTATGGCGAAGCTACCGTGCCCAAAGTGACCGTCACCCTCCGCAAATCCTACGGTGGTGCACACATCGTCATGAGCTGCAAGCAATTGCGTGGTGACATCAATTATGCATGGCCCACGGCTGAAATCGCCGTCATGGGTGCCTCCGGTGCCGTTGAAGTGTTGTACGCCAAGGAAGTTGCCGCTTCCGAAGATCCCGCTGCCACTGCCGCCGCAAAGGAAAAGGAATACGCAGATGCCTTCCAGAATCCTTACCGCGCCGCTCAATACGGTTACATCGACGATGTCATCGAACCGCGCAACACCCGCTTCCGCGTCATTCGCGCCCTCGAACAGCTGCAAACCAAGAAATTGGTGAATCCGGCTAAGAAACACGGTAACATTCCTTTATAATACTTCAAGCCATGGCTATTTTTTATAACAGCAATAATACTGTGAGCGACGAAGTGGCTGCTGCCATCGCTTTGGCTCTTTTCCATCTGAACCAGGAAGTCCACGATGTGGAAAATACCATCCTAACCTTTGGAAAGACCGGTCGTAATTATTCTCCCTGGAGCTCCAAGATTTACGGTATCCGTCAGTTACCCAACAGAAGATAATCTAAAAAAATCATACAATGAAAGAATTCAAATACACCATCAACGGAAATTCATACACCGTTGAAATCCTTAAAGAAGATGGTTCAGAGGTTGAACTGACTGTAAATGGCGCCCTCTATACCGTTGAAGTAGATGAGGAAATCGTTGAAGAACCCAAAAAGGTCACACGTCCCGCTGCTGCTCCCACCAAACCGACCGGTGAACCGGTGTTGGGTGTCAAGAAGAACGTGTCCTCCGGCGGTGCCGTCAAAGCTCCACTTCCCGGCGTCATCCTCGAAGTTTGTGTCAAAGTTGGCGATATAGTCAAGGTTGGCGACAAAGTGCTATTGCTTGAAGCCATGAAGATGGAAAACACCATTGCCAGCGACCTCGCCGGTAAAGTTTTGGAAATCAAAGTAGAGGCAGGTACCACCGTCCTCGAAGGCGCAGACATGATCATGATCGGATAATTGTTCCTTCCAAAATATCAAAAGAGGCTGTATCAAACAATGATACAGCCTCTTTTTTTTATATCCAAAAGGAACACTTCTATTCCTTTTTCATCATCCCAATCATATTCTTATAGTTCTTGTTCAGCGTCGAAAGGTTGCTATTCAATTCCTTCATTTGATCTCGGTATTTCTTGGTTTCAACAGCCGACTCGGCCATATCCTTAAGGTATTCTTCCGCACCCTGAACCTGAACGCGATAGATGGAATTCAAAGTATACAGGTTCTTGTTGAGCGATTCCAATTCCGTCTGGTATTTCTTGGACTCCTCTTCAATGGCAGTCAGTGAACTAGCGATGCTTTGATATTTGAAGACGGTCTTGGAAGTTACCCGTAAGATGGACGATTCATAGGCTTTTGCCAACCGTTCGAGCGATTCATCGGCCGACTCGATGGTTTTCATGTATTTGGTAGACGCCGCAAAAACATCCCCCATCGTATTCATATGCTCAGCCGTGTCACCAAGTTTTCGAAGGCCATCGCCGAAGCGCAACAACAAGTCCGGCGTGATATCACCATTGACCAACATTTCATCAAACCGTGCCAAGGCTACGGAGCCATTACCATCCTCTGCCAATTTGCTTACCCTTCGGGGCACCACCTCATCCATATCATCGTCCTCACTGATGATGACATTCGGATAAACCAGCGGCGGATGTTCATCCTCCTGACTCTCAAAGGCGTAAAAGAAGAAAATGATGGCTTCGGTCACCAAACCAGCGGTTAGCATGTAATCCGCTCCATTCCAATGCTCCAGTTTGAAAAGGGCTCCCAATACAACGACAGATGCACCAAAACCATACAGTTTTGTCATGGCCGACTTAAAAGTCTTGCCCTGTGTCAACCGTTGAATTTGTGTATCTAAGCCCATTGAGGAAATTTTACGTAAAGATAATTATTTGACAGTAATATAGAAAGACGGAAGCTCCCTTTTCTCATTAGATGGTCCCAATGCAATAATATTTTCGAATGTAAGGATTTGCCCCCTGTTGGTCCTTTGAATCTGTTGTATCATTTCATCCGTAAGGTTCTCATTATTAGATTCATATGTATATGTTTCGAACCCCCTTTCCATGATTAACTTAAAAGATAAAATCTTAAAGTTGAAGTTGAATTCGAATTCGGGCGGCATTGATGCGATAATTTGACCTGCCCCCAGGATGCTTTCCTTCGTAATAAATCCGCCTTTCTTATTGGCGATAGTGGGTGTTGGATCAGGCAATTTCTTTATACGAAATTTAAAGGACCCCATTTGCTTAATGCCATTCGAAGTCTTAACAGAAACAGAGACAATGGCTTCTTTGGCACCATTTGGTATGACAGCCACCCACTCTCCGGTTGCTCGGCTCTGTTTTATCTCACCAATGGAAATGCTCGGAATCAGATTTTCTTTAGGAATGCCGGTTACAGAAATGGACATTGGATTATCAACTCCCACGTAAAGAACATTCATATATGTCGGTGATATGGTCATGGAAGGTATTGCCACGAAGAATTCACTGTTGAAATGGTACATTTTCTCCCTACCAGATGAAGTAGGAACACTTACAAAGCCAGCGTATTTCTGAAGCCCCAACTCATTGGCAGGGAACTTGATATTTAATCGACCCTTCTCAGTCTTTACCTGCATCGCATTGGCACGTTGATCGGATGAAAGTGAATCCACACCGCGCATCAGATAAACACTGGGTTTCGGGCTATGGCTCGTATCATAGGCGGCAACAATGACTTCCGCCTCATAATCCTCGCCAGAGAAAATATAATTCGATTTTGGCAGAACTTTAGCCTCAATTCGGTCGTATTTGAAATCCTCAGCGATGCTTTCACGAAGCAAGGCGTTAACTACCTCCAGTTCCGCACTGTTCACTTCTGTAATGAATTTATTCAGAATAGGAATGTCAGCTGCCAAGGGTAAATCGTAAAAATAATGCCTTTCCCAGGTCTCTTTTTTACCAAATGCATCTTTGAAATCATCATCCGTGCCCAATCCCAGTGATAGATTTTTTCGTGTAGACGGTTGCACAAGACCACTGATCTTTTTCCTGAATTCAGCTATTTTCTGTTTAAGTTCCCTTGCTTTCCCTTTTGAACCATTTTCCAAAGGACCGATCAGGAATGCAGTAGGAATCGTATAATTGTCCTTTTTTCTCATATCTTCCATCGATAGATTCCTAGCAGAATCCATTGGTACTTTTTCAGTGATGGAAATGAGCTCGTCTCTAAAATCCTTAATGTATTTCGACATGTCGCTCGAAAGTTTCGAGGCAACTTTGGCCTTATTCCAAAAAGGCTCGACTTCAATTTTATTCATTGTGAATTCTTTCAGAAAACTGTCGAATGCGGTCTTCTGCTTTTCCGTAAAATCCCCATTGCTCGAGACAACAGTATCATTTACCGCCGTATAACCATTAAGAACTTCCTTAGAAACATTTAGCGCCAACATTGCTGTCAACACGAGGTACATCATGCCGATAAGCTTTTGGCGGGGTGTTTCTTTTGCGTGAGCCATACGTGCTTACTTAAAATAGGTCCAAGTCGGTTGTGTTTTTGAACATAAGATGTACCTTACTAGTTTTCATTTGTATGTACTGCAAAAGTATTCGTTGTTTCGCATATTTCCTAATGCAAAACCAAAGTTTCTGATTTGCCGGAAACATGATTCACAGCCCCTTTTTATAGGATTTCAGATCATGCCAAATTATTGTAACCTGTAGTTCAAAGTTATAACGTATGTTCCAGGATGCAGCAGTGAGAAATTGGAAATGAATACATTTTGAGTAAGTGTGACTGTTTTATTGCTTGCATACCACATACCTGTTATTATTGATGTATAATCTGAAGTGACGGTTACCAACCCTGTAGTTGAGCCAGCCCAACTTCCAGGATTTGCTGCCTGAACGGTATAGGTCAAACCTAAGGGCACAGAGCCAGATTGTATATCTATGTTTCCAACAATACCATCTCCTAAGAACGGCCACGAATATTTCACAGATTGTGCCGTGTAAGATACAACAGGATTAGCAGGAATGTCACCTGCTGTCGTAGTTTGAAGGGTATAGGCGCTAGGACTTAATGTCAATGGGGTTAAGGCAATTTTACTTTGTGCCCAGATTCTCCCACCTAACAGGATAAGGACAAGAAGAAACAAATAACTTTTGTTCATAATCGGTCACTTTTTATTGAGATTATTCTGGAATTGAATTTGTCTTGCTTTCTTCTGAATGACAACGTCTATTTTTTCGTGTTTGCCCGAGATTAAATCAATGGTGAAATTACTATTTAATAACTTATAACCCAAAGGTAATCCATTCGGATATATTTTTATTTGCCATTTGCCGGGTCGTAGGTCATCAAATCGGAAATTTCCTTCCTTGTCAGTATAGATTCGGTATACATCAGTTCCGTTGTTGGCTTCAACAATCAATTTCTCAATGGATTCCTTGACAGGGATATACCCCTTTTGATTTGCTCGTTCATCTTCCTGAACCAACATGTGACCTGCAATACTGCATGATGTAGTCAATGCACACTCAAAGAGGGTCACTTTGCCTGGCTCGACGAGGATTTTGAAGGGCCCCGGTGTCTCTGTAATGGTATTCAACCCCATAGAAGTCGCATCGATATTCATAATAAACTCTCCAATCGGTAAGGCAGGGAATTTAAAATTTCCATCTTTATCGGTAATAGTGATGTTTCCGTTCAAATTCAAAATCAGCCCGTTAACTTTATCCACACCGTGATTAATGATTTTTCCGCTTACACTCCCAATGCTTTTCTTTTTAGCAATGGGCATGTTCAAATTGTGTACGAAGCGCAATTGAATGTTGTATTCCTTTTTGTCAAGGGTATTTTTGACCAAGTTGTAATTAGCCATCAGGTTGATTTCATTGTTGTCGTTGATGCGCCCATAAAGGTTCATTGAAAACAAGCTTCTGTCTGAAGTATAGTAGCGCCACTCGTAATTGCTGTTGTACTGTAGGGACAAGGACAGTCTTTCTTTTAGAGACGCAATAAATGATCCGCCATAATAAAACTGATCATAACCTGTTACATTTTTTTGACCTCCCTGATAGGAAGTGAATGCACTGGCTGAAAAACTCTTATTGAACACGTAGAACATTGTAAAAGTGCTGTTGTAAAATAGTGACTCATCTACCTTTATTTCTGGCAGATGGTTTTGCATTTTTCCAACATCGGCTATCAAAGCAAGGTTAAACGATTTGATCTTACTTTGTATGGACATTCGGCCACTTGTCTTGTCGTAATTAAACAGGGGTTTTGGGGATTGATCTACCAAACTCACCTGATTGGCCGCTAAAGAAATGGTGTTTTGAGGTGAAATACGATAACTGGCAGTCATATTTATGTTTTTGCTGTGTGGCATGTTTGAATACAACGTATCCAATGCCATGTTGGTACTGTTTGCGTCGTAGTTTACCGAAATCGAAAACTTTTTCAACTGCAATGCGGATCCCACATTCAATCGCAGGGAGTTTGTTACGAATCCAGGGAAGTCAGGCGCTGCGTACATATAAACCAAGTGGGAGCTGAATTTGGGAATATTTAGGCTTAGAGATGCTTTGTAGGCTTTAGTCAATCTGGTCTGGTTTTGCCCCAAAGCAAATTCTGCTTCCGTGCTGATAATGGAGAAAAAGTTGTTATGTGCAGAGATCGTATACAATTCCATGCGTTTGTTCAACGTATCCGCTTTGCTTAGATAGCCTATAGACAGACCATTTCTGGGATCGAAATTGAATGAGGAATAGGCGGCTGCCACTTGTTTGATCAATGGATAATACCGAGGTTGGTTGTAATAAGCGCCTAACGTCCATTTGTCCAATCTGTATCGCAGTTCCAATCCACGACCGCTTCTGGAAGACTCAGTCAATTCACTCAAGCCGAAATTGTAATCACCAACAGCCGTAAAGAAGTTCGACGATCGAATTTTAAGATAATATTCATCATTCAATCCGAACAAAGGGTTACCTGTACGATCTGGTCCTCGAAGGTGAAAATCAATATTAGTAGTATTATTCTTCCCAATATTTTCCGTACCCTGGATATCATACATGCTGCTCATAATTTGCTTGCCGAGCCTATTGCTGGATGCAAAAATCCCTGATATTTTAATGGGGAATCGTTCGTATTTATCGAATTTGACAATGCCTGAGGGAAAAATGTCAAAGGAAGTATACACAGAGGTTTCCGTTTCAGGTTTATCAACCACTTGAGCTATTAGAATGACCGATTGTTGGGTATGTCCGTCGATTTTTTTTTGCGTGGTTGTCTTGTAGTTTGTGATAATGCCCGAATCCTTTGGAATGGAAAATTCTTCAATCTTGCTGTCTGAACCATTAAGCTTCGTGGTCTTGACTTTTACATCCAGGTTTGAAAAATTCTGAATGAGATAGCTCATGTTTACTTCATCCCCCGAGAAAATATACGAAGGAGATTTCAATTTTGTAATTGAAATCTCATATTTAGGTTTTACCAAGATGGGCATGTCGAATTTACCGATTGGAAGGAGACCTGGCAACTCAAGCACCTCAAGGGTCAGATTAAAATCACCAGCTCGGATGTTCTGGGATATCTGAATTCCAATAATTTTTCTTAGACTGGAATTTTTCTCAATCTTGATGGATGAATAATCCGCAATCAACTTGCCATTCGCATCGTTGTTGCTAATCCTGATCTGTGCTACTTTGTCCTCGTTTGTAGGATTGTTAATTATAACAAGCACATTAATAGTCATGCCCGGTTCAACTTCCTTTTTTTGTGGTGAAAGAACCTTCAACTCCAGTTTACTATCGATAGCCAGAGCGGAAGAAGAACATATAATGAATAAAAAAAAAACGATTGAAACGATTCGCAACATCTATAAGGTTTTTGACAATCAGAGCCTCACCCTAAAAATAAAGTGTGTACTCCAATCCAAAAACATCATCGTCCGCACCTGCGGCAACGATCATGGCCGTATACGTTTTTTTGGATGGGACACCCTCTAAATCCAACTTGAAACGGGCTGAAGTGGTTGGATATAAACCGCGTTTCGGAGCAATAATTTTTTTAACCAAACTCCCGTCTTGATCATAAAGTTCAATGCTGACTTCCGGAGCGATGTAATGTTGGCCTTCGTTTAACAAGTCGATGGCAAGGTATAATTTCTTGCCTTCTTCAGCTTTAATAAGGGTTGGCTCCATGAATTTCAGTTTGCCGGTACCCTTGTTGTTGATTTCATTCACCACTTGAACAGCATATCTGGTTGCAGTACGAATGCTTAAGTCTCCTTTTTGGTTCGGGTCAATCGGTTCTACACCCTCAACCATGATGATGCTCCAATAAGTCCCAATAATGGAGTCACCTTTCGGAACCGTGATTTCATAATCTACGTTACGCGATTCCTTGCTTTTTAAGATGACAGTCTTTGGACTGTATTGAATCCAGCCGGCATTTGTACGTTTTTGTCCGCCAGGTACATCGTAAAAGGTTTGTTCTTTAAAATTGAAGAGGAAATCTGTTTGGTAGATTCTTACTTCCTGATCTGTAGCATCGTTATTTTGTAACAGAATCTGACCCTTGACAACGTCTCCTGGATTGGTATTGAAAACTTGTTTCAAACTTCCAATGACTTCAACGGATGCCATTAAACCTACGGGTAGTAAAAATAAGGAGCTGATAAACAGGATAAGCTTTTTGTTTAGTATCATGGTTCAGATTTAAAGCATTAAGAATAAGTTAAAATGAACAGGAAATAGGTATGAAACACCGCAAATGTATTCGTAGTTTCTTAAAAAACCTAATTTAACTTATAAAAATATACTTATAGGACTAAAAAAACCCTTATAAAACCCGTTTAAACAGCTATTTTAAGTTTGTAAAGCATCGAATTTCTATTGAATTGCCGTCAATGTAAAAGTAACAACGATTTGGGCACCCGTCGTGGCTCGCAGCGTACCGTAGGTTGCAGGATTGACGTCGAGTGTATAACTGAACTTTAACGGGTAACCGTCTGCCGCTCCCCTGCCTGAATAACAAGATGCAATATTGGTTATTATCGGCCTATCTGTTCCGTCCAAGGTTGTCGGAATAATTAAAGTTCCGGTTTCACCCGCAAAATTGGAGTTTGGTTGCAAAGCCGAGAGTTCAAGGTGCGTTCCAGGAGGTACGGTCCCTGCTGTAATCTTGGCCGACAGCGTCCGAGTCATTGAGGTGGAAATGACAGACGACATCAACAATCTAGCAGTTGAATCAGATGCGCTTGATTCAATGGAAAGACCGGCATCTTGCTGGTTCAATTGCAAATTTATGATATCGGCACTTGCCTTTAATAAGGAAACTTCAGTTATGCCCAAGGTAATTGTCGTAGACGATGAATTGGTTGCGCTCGTGGTTGTTCCATCTTGGGCAAAAGTGCAAAAGCTCTTCAACAATAGTACGCAAAATAGTGCGATAAACGTTAGCTTCTTATACATTTGAATCGGATGCTACAGTGGAAATGGTAAATGTCACAGTAATTGTTGCACTTTTAAGGATTGGTGCGTTTGGTATTGCCTTGTAAACGTATCGGATAACATAACCGTCATCCTCTGTCTTTCCCGACCAACATGTTCCAATTCCTTCTGCAAGAGTTACTTCCGTTTCATTCGAAAGTAATTTTTCACCCGTAAGAGAACCACGGTTTTCTGGAAATACAAAATTTCCATTTGGTGCCTTTAATTCAACATGAAGTGTCGTTCCGACTAATGCCTCCGATATTTTGGCAGTGATGGCTCTTTTTTCACTGTTATTTACAAGTGATGAAATCCTTAATCGAGTCTTATCATTCTCAGTAGATTGTTGAATCACATCACCTGCTTCTACAGCGCCCGCCAAAATCAGCTTGACGTGTGGCCCTGCTACAGCTAGAAGTGCGGATCCAGCCACCTGAAGGTCAATGGATTGTGTAACGATCCTTGAGTCCTGAGCATAGACTGAAAAAGGCAACAGCGATAGTATAAATCCAACAAACAACAATACCCTTTTCATAGTCGATAGAATAACATACAATACAGTCCTACCCTATTCAATTAGGGCCAAAATACTGCTATCGAAAAAGATCTTAAAACGGAAATTATCCCTCAGCAGTAATCGTATAAGTGATGATGATGTTCTGACTTTGCAGGAAGGTAGCATCTGCTTTTTTGGCATAACGATAGGTTACTTTATAACCGTCGGTATTTCCCAAACCAGACCAACATGTTGTGATGGCAGTAACGATAGTCTTGCTCGTACCGTCTGTCAATTCTTGTTCAGTTGCAGGTATTCCACCATTGGCAACTACTGGTAGGAAATTTTCCGGTTTGGTCAGTGAAACGAAAAATTGAGTACCTGTATTCGTGATTGCCGGAGCAATGCTTGCAGTGATGGTTCTTGTTTTTCCACTTTCAACAAGGGAGGAAATTCTGAGTCTTGTATCTGAGTTGCTTGCCTCATCCATGACGGCCGCACCGGCTTGAGTTGCACCGGACAACGACATTGAAACGGCGGTGCTCGAACCTGCGCTTGCGTTTGTGTTATAGACAGCCAACATGGCAGATCCATTAACCTGAAGCGCAATACTTTGATTGACTACAGCAGCAGATGTTCCAGGATTCTGTGCAAAAGCGATAATTGGTAAGGCTGAACCGATTAGTAAAGCCATGCATTTTACTAAAGATGCTTTTTTCATTGTTTGATTTGTTTAATAGTTTTTAATTGATATAAAGGTATTTGATATTTTTTTTTGATTAAACTTCAGCAGTAATCGTATAAGTGATGACGATGTTCTTGCTCTGCAAAAAAGTGGCGCCGGAATTTTTTGCATATCGGTAGGTTACTACATAACCATCGGTAGCACCAGTACCTGACCAACACGTTGTAATGGCTGTGACGACTGTCTTAGGTGTTCCGTCGGTAAGCTCTTGTTCAGCAGCTGGTGTTCCACCATTTGCTACAACAGGTAGAAAACTTGCAGGTTTTGTAAGAGTAACAAAGAATTGCGTACCAGAAGTGCTGAGGGTTGGAGCGATGCTGGCAGTAATGGTCCTGGTTTTGCCGCTTTCAACCAAAGAGGAGATTCTGAGTCTGGTGTCTGCGTTTGTTACTTGATCAACAATTGCCGCACCAGCTTGTGTTGCACCGGACAATGACATGGAGACAGTCGTTGAGGATCCGGCCGTGGCGTTCGTGTTAACAACAGCTAACAAAGCTGATCCGTCTACTTTGAGTGTTATGTTTTGAGTTACTACAGCACCGGAGGTTCCAGGGTTCTGAGCAAAGCCAATGAAAGACATGGCCAAACAAGTCAGCAATGCAATGCTTTTTAACAAAGTAGACCTTTCCATTTTTTTTGTATTTATTAAAATGAGTTGAATTTGAATTTTTAGTTTATGTTTGGCAAAGATAGTTAGTAAACAATCATTTATGTATGCGAAGTTTCCGTACAATTTGGATACTTTGCGTCTTCTTTAAAGGATACAAATAGGAAACATGTTCCTTAACATACCACTAAGCAAACCTAAATCAATTTTAGCAATGAGAACTATGGTAATTACCTGATTTAACTTCAGAAAAGCAGAAATTATTTATCAGTAAAATCCTTATAAAACGCTTCCTCTTTTTGGAAGTTAAAAGTAGTCAAATTGTGAAACAGTTATATAGTCAGTTACTTGTTATAGTATAAGTTACTGTTATCGGCGCACTTGCAATCGCTCTTAATAGTGCGTAGTTGGCCGGATCAACACTCCAGTAGTAGGTCAGATTGAATCCATTCGTAGATGATGATCCTGTATAACCGCTGCCAATGCCGTTTATCAGCGTTGTGTTGATGTTTTTGAGCAATGTGATCTGACCCGAAGGCGTTCCGTGGTCACCACCGCCGGTCGAGCAGCTGGATGCGGTGAGATAGAGGAGCGTACCGGCTGGGACAGTACCTGTAGTGACGGATGCCATGATTCTACGAGTTTGGTTGGCTGGAGCAATGGAAGTCAACTGCAGGTAAGCAGTGGAATTCGATTTTGGGGATGTTGTTTCACCAGCCACGGTGGCAAGTAAGTTCATACTGATTGTTGACAACGGGTTTATACGGATTAGGCTGACGTCATTGATGGTTATTGTGAACACGTTTGTCGTATAAACTTGTGCGACTGTCTTTCCGTACAGCACCAGTGAAAGAAGGATCATCACAAGATACTTCCACCGATTTGTTGAATTTAGCATGGTGGTGTTATTCATCTGAATTGATTGTATAGATTACCCTTATCCGTAAATTGGTTAGTGTTTCGTTTCGAATGATATCCGGATCATAATCCGATTTGAATTCCCATGTAAAGGTTAACAAGTGCCCTTTGTTGTTTCCCTGACCAGTATAACATGAACCAATATCTGTAATGATTGCCTGAGGTGACGTTGACAAATAGATAGGAATGGTCGGTTTACCGACTTGGCCGTAACCGGCACCGACATCCGGTCCGACTTTCAACTTTATAGCTATTTCAGCAGGCAAGTCGGCAGAAGCAAGGCTGGCACAAATCATATTGGTTGAATTGTTCACGATGACGGAGGAATAATTGATCCAAACCGAATCCACGGTCTTTGGCGCTAGTTTTCGATCTTTGCCTTCACCTTTGAAAAGAGAGAACTTCAGTTCGGAGGACCCCATACTCAGTTTGGCACTAGGTGGAATAGCCATTTGAACCGGCAGTTTGGCGGTGTTGTCTTTCTCTTGAGCATACAGGGGTGGGTACGCAAAAATCAAAAGCAATGTGACATATATTAATTGGTGCGTCAATTTCATATTGTCTACTTTAATAAACAATACCTTGCTTGATGGCATACTTGACCAATTGGGCTAGGTTTTCAAACCCCATTTTGTCAAAGATGTTCTGTTTGTGTGTTCCGACTGTCTTGATACTGATGAAAAGGGTTTCTGAAATTTCACGTACGGATTTTCCCTCAGCTAAAAGCCCTAGAATTTGTGTTTCCCTTTTTGTCAAAGAAGCCGAAACGTTGGTGTTCCTTCCAAGGTATTCATCGATGATGATGCTTTCAACGTCAATACCCACAGCCTTTTTCCCGTCATTGATTTGTCTGATGCCGTTCAATAGATTTTCGAAAGTACAGTTCTTTAGATAATATCCGTGAACACCTGCTGTCAATGCTCCCTTGATATGTATTTTTTCCGAATGCGAAGTCAAAGCGATGATTTTGCAATTTGGGTTCTCCATCAATATCAATTGAGTTGTTTCAATGCCCTTCATTCGAGGTAGACAAATATCCATCACGACAATGTTCGGTCTCGACTCTTTTACCCTCGCAAGAACTTCAGCCTGATCCTTCTCCTCACCGATGACTATGATGTCCTCGGTTTGGCTGAATCGGTAGGCTAGTAGTTCCATGAACAACTTATTGTCATCTGCAAGTAGAACAGATATCTTCATATAAATATAGTAAACATGGTTGATTAGATATTGAAATGGTTGGGAAATCATCTCTTGCAACAAAAATAGGTATAAAATAGAACTTGTGGATATTATTGCTTAAAAAATTTGGTATATACGAAATGAGCACGGTAGTGTAAAAGAAACCCCAGAAATTAGGTCTCTCCAATTAAATGTTGTAGAACATATTTTTTTTACAGCCATTTCGCATTCCTTTACTACATTTGTTCAGTATAGAACAGCATAGTTCAATTAATAATAAGTACATGGAAGTCAATTTCTTGTCAAATTCGACCAAGGTAAGGCAAATGGCGGAAGCCATTCGGATGGCCATCTCGCAAGGAGAATTCTCGGAGGGAGAAATGCTGCCGTCGATCAATCAGATCAGTTCAAGATATAAGGTAGCCCGCGATACGGCCTTCAAGGCATTTCAGGAACTCAAGCAAAAGGGCGTCATCGAGTCGGCACCCACCAAAGGGTATTATGTTTCGTCATCGGTCAATAACATATTGGTTTTGCTCGATATATTCAGCCCGTACAAAAATGACCTGTACAATGCACTGACCAGTAATCTTGCCCCACACAACCGGTTGGATTTGTATTTCCACCATTATAATGAGGAGCACTTCAACAATGTCATCATGAACAGTTTGGGAAAGTACAACAAGTACCTGATCATGAACATGAGCAACGAAGTCTATTCCAAAGTTTTGGATAATATAGATAAGAGTCGCATCCTGTTGCTCGACTTCGGCAAGTTCAACAAGGATGGTTTTGCCTATGTCTGCCAAGGTTTCGACTCGACGTTGTATGAATGCCTGCAATCGGGTGCGGAACTGTTTCGGAAATACAAGAAACTGAATTTTATTTTTCCGATGGATTCCCAACACCCCAAGGGCGGCATACAGTACTATGAGCAATTTTGCAAGGAAAACCGCCTGCAAAGCAACTTGGTGAATCGCCACGTACAGGAATCAGACCTGGTGAAGGGGGAGGCCAACCTCATCATTTCGCACGAGGACCTCATTGAAGCGGTCAAGATTTGTAAGAACAAGGGCTTGAAACTGGGTGAGGACATCGGTATTGTCACGTTCAACGATGCACCCATGCTGGAAATAATCGAAAACGGCATATCGTCCATTTCTGTGGATTTCAAGCAAATGGGTGCGCTGGCCGCCCGTTTCATCAACAACAACGAACGCCTGCAAACGTATGTGCCGACCAAGCTCATCGTTCGCGGCTCTTTATAATCGTTTTTCAGGATTAATTTTGATACCTTGGCTATTAAAAATGCAATGAAAAAGATGCTGACCGTATTATGCTCAACGCTGCTGATGTTGCCGGTTTTTGCCCAACAGCCTTCGGCGGAAGCGTATAAGAAAGTGCTGACAGGCCGTTCGGAAAAAATCGTTCAGTCTTTGGGCATCACTGATTCTGCTCTTTATAAACGCGTGGTGGATATTTTGGTCAATCAGCAAGTGGTCGTGGGAAAACTTCACTATACCGCCGATTCCACTGTCAAGACGTTGCGGAATATCGGTTTGGACAAGGAAGAACTGGCCGATCACATCAAAGCTTTCCAGACTGAACGGGATGCACAATTGTATGCCCAACATGCGCTTTTTGCAGCTCAGTTGCTGGGTGAACTCACTCCGGAACAGATTGAAGGCGTAAAAAACGGTTTGACGTATGACATCCTGAACATCACCTACAAAGATCAGCTTGATATGATTCCGACCTTAAAGGACGAGGAGAAGCGTCAAATCCGCATTTGGTTGCTGGAGGCACGTGAACGCGCCATCGATGCGGCTTCGTCCGATTCTAAAAACGGTTGGTTCGGTAAATGCAAAGGCCGCATCAACAACTACCTAACCGCCAGGGGTTACAATCTGGACAAGGAACGAGCCGCCTGGGCAGAACGTATCAAACAACAGAAAACCAATTGAATGCCATGAAATATTTTGGTCTGAGCATCCTGTTGTTGATTTCGGTGGTTGCCTTTGCGAAGAAACCCGCGAAGACGCCTCCCGACCTTTTGAAAAAGGCCGATTACAAGCATTTCGTGGACTATTTCAACCGCATGGAGGATGAAAATAGGATTCAGGCGATACCCAACGATTCCTCCTGGAATTGGATGCAGGCCAACATCCCGTTCTTCGACTGCCCGCAGGACAATTTTACGGAAATGTATTATTTCCGTTGGTGGACCTACCGTAAGAGCATTGAGCAAACGCCCGTCGGTCTGGTTATTACCGAGTTCCTCGTGCCCAGAACCTATGCCGACAAATACAACATGATTTCCTGCGCACTCGGACACCATATATATGAGGGACGCTGGTTGAACGACAACAAATACGTGGATCAAGACCTGAAGGCCTGGTTCCGTGGCAACGAAGGCAAGCCCATGAACAAACTGGACAAGTTCAGCAGTTGGACGGCGGATGCCGTTTGGAACAAATATTTGGTGGACGCCGACACCGCTTTCGTCCTTGATCTTTTCCCGGATTTGGAAGCCGATTATGCCTGGTGGGAAAGCAACCACCGCTTGCCCAACGGCCTGTACTGGCAGGGCGACGTGCAGGACGGTATGGAAGAATCCCTGAGCGGGGGTCGCAACAAGCAAAATGCCAGGCCTACCATCAACAGCTACATGTACGGCAATGCTAAAGCGCTGGAAAATATGGCTAATTTGGCTAAAAACGCTGAAAAAGAAAAATTATACTCCGCCAAGGCCTTCGAAATCAAGAACCTTACCGAGCGGCTGCTTTGGAACGAAGACCAGCAATTCTTTGAAACGCGCTGGGCAAACGATACGATTTGCGGTATCCGCGAAGAAATCGGTTTCCTACCTTGGTATTTCAATCTGCCCGATATCGGCAGTGAAGTGGCTTGGAAGCAAGCGGCTGACCCGAAGGGATTCAATGCTCCATTCGGTCTGACCACGGCTGAACGCAGAAGCCCAGCCTTCCGCACGCATGGAATAGGCAAGTGCGAGTGGGATGGTGCCGTCTGGCCTTTTGCCACGGCTCAGACCCTGACGGCCATGGCCAACGTGTTCAACCTATATAATCAGGCTTATGTGCCCGATTCACTTTATTTCCAGTTATTGCAAACCTATGTGGAGTCTCAGTATTACCGCGGACGTCCGTACATTGGCGAATATTTGGATGAAACGACTGGATATTGGCTGAAGGGGGATCAAGAGCGGAGCCGATACTACAACCATTCTACCTTTAATGACCTGATTATAAGTGGTTTGCTTGGGCTTCGGCCTTCAGAAGGCAATGTGCTGATAATCAATCCAATCATACCTGAGAAAAAATGGGATTGGTTTTGTTTGGATGGGGTGAGTTATCATGGACAAAGCATATCCATCCTTTGGGACAAAACCGGTCTTAAATACGGCAAAGGAAAAGGTTTCCAGATTTTTGTGAATAAACAGCCGGCAGCTGCTGCCGCTCATATTGGAAGAATACGAATAGAATTGAAAAAATGAAACGATTAAGCCTGTTGTTTTTGTTGTTGAACTTGTCCGCTGCCGCTATGGCCGGCGGATTGTCGGTGAATAAGATCACTTGTGATTACAGGGAGAACCCATTGTTGGTGGCTTCCGTCCAGCCCCGTTTCGGTTGGGAGCTCGCTTCCAACGATCAGGGTGCGGCACAAATGGCGTATCAAATCGTAGTGAGCAGCAGTCCTGCCAGGAGCGGTGATTGTTGGAACAGCGGAAAAGTAGTTTCCGGCCAAAGCCAGTTCATCACTTATGAGGGCAACAGGCTCTTTCCGGGTGAAACCTATTACTGGACGGTTCAAGTTTGGGATGGACAGGATAAACCATCCAACATTCAAAACGGAGCGTTCACGCTTGCACCTTCCATTGAAGAATTGTCCGCAGCCAGGTGGATCGGCGCCATCACCAAAGTAGACAGCCACCTACCACAAGGACGAAAGGATTGGCACGTACCATCCACCAAGAATGATAAAGTACGCAACGCCTGGAGCGCCATCAATCAACTCGCCCTGCGCAGCATCCAACTTCGCAAGTCTTGGTCGTTGGACAAACAAGTCAAAGAGGCAAGGGTGTACATCAGTGGATTAGGCCATTACGAACTCACCATTAACGGAAAACGCATCGGAAAAAGTCAATTCGATCCCCTCTGGAGCGATTACGACAAAACCGTTTATTATTCAGCCTACGAGGTTCAGGACAACCTGCAAAAAGGGGAGAACGTGATCGGTGTCCTGTTGGGCAACGGTTTCTACAACGCCGTGGGTGATAGATACAGCAAGATTTGGATCAGCTTCGGGCCTCCCACCTTGATGTTGCGCATGGACCTGACCTTCACCGACGGCAGCTCCAAAACCATCCTGACCGACGCCAGTTGGAAATACAGCCTTAGCCCCATTACGTTCAATAATATATATGGTGGTGAAAGCTATGACGCCAATCTGGAACAAGCGGGCTGGGACAAACCCGGATTCGGCGATGCGAACTGGAAGCCAGTCGTGGTGCAAGATGCGCCCCTTGGTCAACTTCGCCCGCAGACGGCTCCTTCCGTTGAGGTAATGCAGTCGTACGAAGTGAAGTCCGTTAAGAACCTGGCTCCAGGCTCCAACGTGTTGAACATGGGCCAGAACCTCTCCGGATATCCCCTCATCAAGGTGAAAGGCCCCAAAGGCTCCAAAATCAGGATTATACCGGGTGAACTCATTGAAAATGACCGTGTATCGCAGAAGCGCAGCGGTGGTCCGTATTATTTCGAATATACTCTGAAAGGGACAGGCGTGGAAACCTGGTCCCCCCGTTTCAGCTATTACGGTTACCAATATTTGCAGATTGACAGCGCCGATCTGTATAAAAATGAAAAGGGCAGCAAGCGACCTGTCGTGTTGGATGTCAATTCGCAGTTCGTGTACAATTCCACGCCCGAAACCGGCACGTTCACCTGTTCGAATGACTTGTACAACCGCACCCACGTGCTTATCCAAAATGCCGTGAAGAGCAATTTCCAAGCCGTATTCACCGATTGCCCGCACCGCGAAAAGTTGGGTTGGCTCGAAGAAGACCATCTGAACGGTCCCGGCTTGCTTTATAATTACGATTTGACCACCTTTTTGCCCAAATTGGTACAAGATTTGCTTGATGCCCAGAATCCGAACGGACTGGTGCCGTCCATCGCTCCGGAATACGTCGATTTCGGCGGTGACTTTATTGATTCGCCCGAATGGGGGGTGGCTGCCATCATCGTGCCTTGGCAATATTATGAATCGTATGGCGATAATTCCTTGATACGGAAGTCTTATGAC
>Ga0302208_10000369_pt1 | contig 22384 bp, 19 predicted proteins | sample II_Fen_E2_3_FD_194577 | JGI IMG/M metagenome (GOLD analysis project Ga0302208, IMG submission 194577) | Peat permafrost microbial communities from Stordalen Mire near Abisko, Sweden - II_Fen_E2_3 | ecosystem: Environmental > Terrestrial > Soil > Wetlands > Permafrost | place: Sweden: Abisko...
AATTTTATATTTTGCAAATCATATTCAGCCGACTGTGCCTGAATACGGGCAACTTTTTCTTTTCGTTTATTTTCACCGGCACTGTATACCGGAATACTGAGTGTACCTCCTACCTGCGGACCAACTGTACTACTATTAAGTGTCGTGCCGACAGAATTTACTGTTTGTGTAGCATAGTATCCGGCCTTAAAGCTGAATATTGGCAAATAAGCAGTACGGCTTTCTTTCAAAGCTAATTGAGCAATGTCTATTTGTTTTTGAAAACTGAGAATACTGGAATTAGTACTATTAATTTTCTGAAGCAAGTCTGCTTTATCGGGAGAATAGCCCAACGGAATAGAATCGGAAATCTGAAATACTTCATCTGGATTTTTACCCAACAACTGGTTCAGAGTTTTCAATGATTCATCAATAGCAAACTGCTGATTAATGGCGTTCTCTGTATTTACATTCAAATCAATCTTTGCTTGGAGCAAGTCCGACTTCAACATAGAGCCGGCATTAAATCCGGTTTGAGCAATCAATACCCGATCCCGGTTATAATTCAGCGCTTCATTGATGGAAGCCAACTGTTGTTTCTGCCTAACTACATCATAATAAGCTGCAATAACATTATAATAGGTTTGCATCACTTTATCGCGAAACTGAAGCTCACCCAAAGCCTGAATTTCTTTTAATTTATTCCGGGTAACAAACATCTTTCCACCGTCGTACAGATTCCAGCTAAGCTGAGCACCGGCACTAAGTACTGTAGTCGATACCGAAGAGTAATTAGTTTCACTACCACCATTGAGTTTCTGATGAACATCATTGAGTCCATAACTTCCTGAACCGGTAATAGCTATTGTAGGCAACATTCCTGCATTACCGGCAGTATTATTTACTTTATCAATAGCAGCATCATTTCCGGCTACAAGAATATCAAAATTATTTTTCAGTGCTATCTTAACTGCATCGTCTATACTTATTTTCTGCTGACTCTGCATCGTAACCGAAACAAACGCAAACAGACATAAGATACTTGTTTTTAATGTACTTATAGTTTTAGTATTTCTCATCATTCAGCATTTTTCTTCTTATTACTCGACATAATCATATACATTACCGGGATAACAAATAAGGTCAGCAACAGAGAGAAGCATAAACCTCCCACCACCACTATTCCTAATGAAACACGACTGGTAGAACCTGCTCCTAATGCCAACGCAATAGGCAATGCACCAAAAATGGTAGCCAGTGAAGTCATCAGAATAGGTCGGAAACGAGCCGAAGCCGATTCAAAAGCAGCTAATCGCTTATTCATACCCAACGCACGTTTCTGATTGGCAAATTCCACAATCAAAATACCGTTTTTAGTCACAATACCAATCAACAAAATCATCCCGATTTCAGAGAAAATATTCAAAGTCTGACCAAAAATCCATAATGACAGCATGGCACCTGCAATAGCCATAGGTACCGTAAGCATAATGATAAACGGATCGCGGAAACTTTCGAACTGAGCTGCCAAAATCAAATAAATCAGCAACAAGGCCAGGATAAGCGCAAACGAAATATTCGAATTACTCTCGGCAAAGTCCCTTGAAGGACCCGACAAGGCAGTAGTAAATGTAGGATCAAGTAATTTATCTGCAATTCGTTGCATCTCAGCAATACCTTCACCAAGCGTTTTTCCGTCAGCTAAGTTAGCCGAAACCGTGGCCGATTTATAGCGGTTATAGTGATACAATATTGGAGGATTACTGTTTTCCTGCAATGATACCAGATTATCTAACTGTATCATATTACCCGTATTCGACCGCACATATAATGATGAAATATTAGCAGCTGTTTTTCTATTATCGCGGACTACCTGTCCTATAACATAATACTGTTTGTTATTCTTCAAATAGTAACCGTATCGACCACCACTATAAGCTAAATCGAGTGCATCGGATACATCTTTTTCATTTATTCCCAAACTGGTAGCCTTTAGTCGATCTACAACAATATTAACTTCGGGTTTATTGAATTTCAAATCCACATCTATATTACTGAATACCGGACTATTTTGAGCTTCTTCCAAAAACTTCGGTAAAATCTTATGAATCTTGTCAAAATCAAGATTTTGCAACACAAACTGAACCGGTAATCCTCTGGAACTAGATGTGGTAATGGTTGGTTCCTGACTGGCAATAACCCGAGCTTCGGGAATACTATCATAAAATTTCGATAATTTTTTATATATATCCTGTTGAGTGGCTTTTCTTTCAGAAGGATCGGTCAGAAAACTAATCACAAAACCCGAATTGGTACTTGACCCTGTACCATATCGTGCCAAAGTATACTTAGCTTCAGGAAACTTATCGGAACTAATAGCGGCAATCCTGTCTATTATTTTTTTCGTTGCCGAAAATTCTGTTCCTTCCGGAGCAGTCACACTTGTACGGATATAACTATGATCTTCCAACGGAGCCAACTCCGATTTCAGGGTTTTGGATATTGTAACAATCAATAAAACACATAAACCGATAATGGAATAAGCCACCCATTTGTTTTTAATAAAAAACGTAAGGAAGCGTCTGTATTTTTTTTCCATTCCAACAAAAAACGGTTCGGAAGCAATATAAAATTTAGAGTGATGGGTTCCCGAACCTCCTAAAAAGACATTAAGTACCGGTGTCAGGGTTAATGATACCAATGCCGAAATCAATACAGCACTGGCCACCACAATACCAAATTCGCGGAAAAGTCTACCTGTGAAGCCCTGCAGAAAAATAACCGGAATAAATACAATGGCCAGTGTCAGCGAAGTGGATATAACGGCAAAAAATATTTCACGCGTACCCTCCAGTGCTGCCTGAAATTTATTCATCCCCTGTTCTATTCGCTTGAATATATTCTCTGTTACCACAATACCATCATCCACCACCAATCCGGTAGCCAACACAATGCCCAATAGCGAAAGAACATTGATGGAAAAGCCAAACAGATACATGATAAAGAATGTCCCGATCAGGGAAACCGGAATATCAATAAGCGGACGTAAGGCTATAATCCAGTTTCGAAAAAATAAGAAAATAATGATTACAACCAGAAAAATGGATATCAACAAGGTCTCAATCACATCTTCCACCGATTGCCGTACAAAGATGGATTTATCGCGGGCAACATTCAGCTCCATCCCTTTAGGCATATTGGTTTTAATCTGATCCATACGCTTATAGAATTCATCTGCAATCTGAATTGTATTAGCCCCCGGAAGTGGAATCAACACCATCATTACCCCGGTAGTACCATTTACAGCTGAACCGGATTCTTCATCCTGCGGACCAACAACAGCCTCACCAATATCGCTTAGGCGAATAACCTGATTATCGGTTTGTTTAATAATCAGGTTATTGAAATCATTTTCTGTCACTAACCGACCAAATGTTTTCACTGTCAATTCTGTGGCATCACCACGAATCTTACCTCCGGGCATTTCCACATTTTCTTTGGTTAAAGCTGCATCTACATCAGAAGCAGTCAAACCATAAGCCGCCATTCTGGCCGGATCGAGCCATAAACGCATAGCAGGTCGTTGCTGACCATAAATAGCCACGGAACTTACACCCGGAATGGTTTGCAACTTTTCCTGTAAAACGTTCTCAGCATAATCACTGAGCTCTATCGCATTCATCTTGGTGCTCTGGGCACTTAACATCACGATAGGATCACTATTCGCATCGGCCTTAGTCACCGTTGGTGGAGCATCTATATCCTGCGGGAGACTCTTCTGAGCCTGCGATACCTTATCACGAACATCATTCGCTGCTTTTTCCAGATCGGCACCCAGATTAAACTCAACCGTAATGGTACTGGTTCCCGTAGCCGACTGAGAGGAAATGGATTTTACTCCTTCAATACCATTGATACTTTTTTCCAGCGGCTCAGTTATCTGCGATTCTATAATATCATCATTGGCACCCGTATAATTTGTCTGCACAGTAATAACCGGCGGATCAATAGCCGGATAAAGTCGGACACCTAAGAAATTAAAGCCTACAGCCCCCATCAAAATGATAACAAGACTCAACACGATGGAACCAACCGGGCGTTTTAATGCAATATCTGATAGTGTCATACTTATTTGGTTATGGTTGAATAACGCAGTTTAGAACCTTCTTTTAAGAAAAGAATACCGGACGTAATAACAGTGTCCCCGGCCTGAATTCCCTGCGTTACTTCAATTTTTGATTCCTGACGGATACCGGTTATCACAGGTATAAAATGAGCTTTTCCATCTCTTGCCACAATCACCGATTTATTTTTTTCCTGTGGAATAATAGCCTGTGTAGGTACTTGCAATGCATTTTTGTTTTCACTCAACCGTACTGACACATTAGTAAATGAACCGGGAATCAAATCTTTAGAATGACCGCTTACTAATGCTCTTACTTTCATGTTACGTGTAGAAGCATCTATCCCTTGTTCTGTTGCCAGCACTATAGCATGATAAAATTTCTGACCATGATTCATGGTAAACGTTATTTGCATACCTGTATGGATTACAGGTCCATATTTTTCGGGCACACTAAAGTCGAGTTTAATCTTATTTTCGGTACGAATAGTGGCCAATAAAGTAGAAGGAGTAATTATTGCACCCACACTGATACTTCTTAATCCTATCACTCCGTCAAAAGGAGCACGTACCTCTGTTTTGCGTATTAATGTTTTCTCCACTTCAATATCAGCTCTGAGCGAGTTAAGCTGGAGCCCTGTTTGATCATAGTCATTCTGAGTTATTCCATTGACTTTGATCAATTCAGTCTGTCGGTTATAAATTTGTTGTTGAATAGCTAATTGCGCTTTAAGCTTTTTGAGTGTTGCCAGCAAATCTTCATCGAAAAGCTTAACCAGCAAAGTTCCTTTTTTGACTGATTTTCCTTCCGGCAAATTAATCATCACCACTCTACCAGCTACTTCATTCTTCAGATCCACTTCTTCAAAAGCAAGCAATGACCCCGAGACGGATATTTCAGAAATAAGCAATGAAGGTTTCACAATATACCCATCTACCTTTTTCTGTTTTTTCTCTTTCGGGTCTTTTTTATTGTCTTTATCGGATGATTTGGAGAAACCTAGCTTAAAAAAGAAGGCAACTAACAATACTAAGACGATAGAAATCCAGATTGTTGATTTTTTTTTCATTTTACAATTTAGCTTTTATATGACGAAAGATTTGATTCAATAATAATAAGCATTTTACGAAGTTCATGTACCTGATCTTCTGACAATGACTTGACGGCTATATTAGTTACCTTGTCAAGTGTTTTTTTTATCTCTGGTAAAGCCAATCTGGCTTTTTCGGTAATTGTTAGTTCGTATTTGCGTTTATCTGTTGGATTCTGTATCCGTTCTACATATCCATTCGAAGATAAATAATCAACAATACGCACGACCTGCACTTTGTCACACAGCAACTTATCGGCAAGTTCCTGCTGGGTTATTCCATTGCCTGATTCAATAAGTAACAATGGATAAAATGAACGATCAATATCAAGGTGCTTTAGGTCATCTTGAAGCATAACTTGAAACATACGACCAATTTTATCCATTTTACGTCCGAGTGGTTCTTTCATAAAGCTTATAAGAGTATCTTTTGATCAAAAGGTTTAATTCTAACTGCAAAATTAGGGATAATATTTTTAGTTATCAATGTTATCTATTTTTTTAATACAAATTTAATAATTAAAATCTGTTTTAATACGGCTATAAGTAAGCGGAAGAATATAATGTCGTATTTTCAAAAAAGAATGGAACGCTGATTTTACGGATTGAACGGATAAAAACGAATGATAATAAAACGAATCTAAAACTGATTTGTTTCTTGAAACGCAACATTTTTCCAAATCCTGAATTATATGTCTGCATTCGAAATGCAGACGTTGAAACCCGATGAGTCTACAATCCGGCTTTAGGAATCGATTATTTCGGAAGTGAGATATTTAGGTAATGGGTAAGAGTCTAACTTGAGGCTTCGGGAATATGTTCTCAGAGTTTGCGAATATGTTCTCAAAGTTCGGGAATGTATTCTATAAGTTTGAGAGTGTATTCTCAAAGTTCGAGAGTGTATTCTCAAAGTTCGAGAGTGTATTCTCAAAGTTTGAGAACATGTTCCCAAAGTTTGGGAGTGTATTCTCAAAGTTTGAGAGTGTATTCCCAAAGTTCCAGAATGTATTCTCAAAAGAGCTGAACAAACGACAAGCGCTCTTTGAAATTCTGAAAACAGAGATATAACTCACACTTATTAAAATAAAAGCCGCTTTCAACTAAATGAAAGCGGCTTTCTGTTTTGAGCCTCTTGTCGGATTCGAACCAACGACCCCGAGATTACAAATCACGTGCTCTGGCCAACTGAGCTAAAGAGGCAAGTGGGTAAGCCCCCTACATCGCACCGCTACAACTTTTTACCCTTGCTGCGGTCAAGCCCTGGGGGAGTTCAAAAGGAGCTGGTCGTGTAGGACTTACCCGGCACAAAAGTAGTGCTTTTTGCCGAATTTGCAATACCTTGTCTGCTTATTTTTGATACATAGTATCTACATGATTCATTTTCAGAAAATAAAAAAGGAAAATATTTACAAAATAAAAAAATAAGACCTCTAAAAGACCCAATTTTAAGTACTAATTGCCGCTATTTCGATCAATAATCGTCAAATTGAAAAGCTTGTTTCAGCTATTTTAGCCCAAAACCGAAACAAAAAAGATGCACTTACCTTGCATGTACAGTTTGCATACATCCAATATTACTGAAAAGAGTATAATTGATTTATTTACCCAAAAGTGTTTTAATTTCTAAACTAAATTCTAAATCAACAAAAAGATTAGCTATTTATTCTCTACAATGAAAAATAATAAACTATATTTGCAGCTCATTAAATTTATTGCATTTAGAATATTAGAAGCAAACTCAATAAAATAAATACAAAATAATTGGGGGAAACACAATTTTCGGGCATAAAATTTGTTTGTTATAATGAATTATATAAAACAGTAATTTTAATCTATTTAAACGATCTGTTTCTACAAAAAAAACAATGTTTTATTTCACAGAATATTTGCAGAACAAATTATGAAGAAAATTCTATTTCTATTTATGCTGGCACTATCAATAGCATCGTGTCAGGGTCCTACCGGACCAGAAGGCCCTCAAGGATATGGAACCAATTGGAAGGTAATCAATCTGGTTGCAGCTGCAAGTGATTGGGTCGCATACACTGATGATAACGGACAAAACAGATATTATTCGTGTCATTTTTCGATGCCTGAGATTACTTCAACAGTATTTAATGATGGCTCTGTAATAGGATATTATTTAACCAGCAGTAATAGCGTTCAACAACCTTTACCTTTTGTTCTTCATATTCAAAATACCGATGGAAGCCTTTGGACAAGAACTATTGACTTTGATTACTCAGTAGGAGGACTAAATGTATATGTAACTAACTCAAACTTTGCTAACATTTTCCCGGGAGATATGAATTTTAGAGTTACACTTATGTGGTAACGACAACATTCCGGAATATAAAAAAGGTGTTTAACTAAAGTTTAAACACCTTTTTTATGTTCAATTTCAAAGTAGCCTGAAATTTTCGGGAAGTAAAATAAATAATGTAATTTTGAAACAAATTTACGGCATCTACATGAACAAAGAAACAAGACAATTTATTTCAGAGCACGAAAAAGATGATATTTTTACCCTTAGATTACAATACAATAACAACCCAGATATTGATATTAATTTAGCCATCAATCAAATAACGGGAAAACAAAAAATTAAAAATAAAGTCCCCTTGTTTTATCACAATGACGATGTACTTTATCCGGCACAACTTTCACTCGAACAATCATCTTCCGAATTAACAGCCCAATACAAAGCAACACTTTGCCATGGAAATACACTTATTGACCTTACCGGCGGATTTGGAGTAGACTGCTGTTTTATATCCGACCATTTCAAAGAAGTTATTTATGTTGAGCGCCAAACTACATTGTGTGAGCTGGCTACACATAATTTCAAGGTTCTGGGAAAAAATCATATACAAGTGGTAAATACTGAAACTGAAGAGTATTTACCGACTATAAAACATGTAGACTGGATATACATTGATCCTGCACGACGTAGTTCAAGCGGAAAAAAAGTAGTGCTTTTATCCGATTGCGAACCGGATGTATCTGCTTTAGCTTCTGTTTTATTGAGTAAAGCCAATCAAATATTGATAAAACTATCTCCTATGATGGATATTACATCTGCTATTAAGGAGTTACCCAACACTTCCGAGATTCATATCATCAGTGTAGAAAATGAGTGTAAGGAAGTATTACTCATACTGAATCAATCCACACTGAATGACAAAAAAATACGAACGGTAAATTTCGCAAAAAACAATAACAACCAAGTGTTCGAATACAATCTGACCGAAGAATCAAATACCAATACGTCACTAACTTCTACAGTCAGCGATTATCTGTTCGAACCCAATGCTTCTGTTATGAAAAGTGGTGCTTTCAAATTAATAGGAGCCAAATTCGGACTAAATAAATTACATATTAATACACACTTATATACTTCTGATAAACTTCCACTTGAATTTCCGGGAAGAGTTTTTAAAGTTCAACACTGCTGGGGTAGCTCAAAAAAAGAGCTGAAAGAACTGACCGAACAGAAGTCCAAAGCAAACATTAGTTGTCGGAATTATCCTCTTAGTGTGGAAGAATTACGCAAAAAACTAAAAATTAAAGATGGGGGTGATACCTATTTATTCGCCTGCACACTGGCCAACGATGAGAAACTGATCATAGAATGTACTAAACTACATCCATAAACTAATTTACAGTAACAAATAAACGAATATACACCGAGGAGTTGGGACTAACACAGGAGTTTGAGCTGAACACGTTTACGCACTACATCTACTTCCATAATCCGAACCTTTACATGTTGATGTACCGAAACGACTTCTGCCGGATTACTAATATACCGGTCAGCCATTTGCGAAACATGAACTAAACCGTTTTCTTTTATTCCAATATCTACAAAAGCACCAAAATTAGTGATATTAGTGACTATTCCGGGTAATTCCATCCCTATTCGCAAATCGGTAATAGTCTTTACATTGGCATCAAATTCAAAAACTTTAATACCGCTTCGTGGATCACGACCAGGTTTTTCCAACTCTTCCAAAATATCTGTCAAAGTAGGTAAACCAACCATTGGAGTTATATACTTTTGTAAATCAATGCTTTTCTTGAGTTCTTTATTTTGAATGAGCTCTTTCACATCTACTTTCAAGTCTTTTGCCATCAACTCAACAATTCCATAACTCTCTGGATGAACTGCCGAATTATCAAGTAAATGCTTTCCATCGGGAATACGCAAAAAACCTGCACATTGTTCAAATGTTTTTGCACCCATTTTAGGAACTTTCATCAACTGTTTCCGGCTTTTGAAAGCTCCGTTCTCAGCTCTGAAGTCTACTATATTTTGTGCTAACTGCGGTCCTAAACCAGAAACGTAAATCAGTAAATGTTTGCTGGCTGTATTTAGGTTTACGCCTACTTTATTCACAGCATTCTCTACCGTCTGATCTAGCGCCTTTTTCAATTTAGCCTGATCAACATCATGTTGATACTGCCCTACTCCTATTGATTTAGGATCTATTTTTACCAACTCTGCCAACGGATCCATCAATCGTCGTCCAATAGAAACCGCTCCGCGTACAGTTACATCATAATCGGGAAACTCATCACGAGCTATTTTGGAAGCTGAATATATAGATGCTCCATTTTCACTAACCACAAAAAGCTTTACTTCGCGATCGAAGGCAGTACGTTGAATAAACTGTTCAGTTTCCCGTCCTGCAGTTCCATTTCCAATAGCAATAGCCTGAATATCGTAAGCTTCCACCATCTTCTGCACTTTACGCATAGCCTGCGAAGTCTCATTAGCTGGTGGATGCGGATAAATAGTTTCATTATGAAGCAAATTGCCCTGTGCATCCAGACAAACAACCTTACAACCGGTACGAAATCCGGGATCTATCCCCAATACACGCTTTTGTCCTAACGGAGGAGCTAACAATAACTGTCGTAAGTTCTCGGCAAATACCCGAATTGCTTCTGTATCCGCTTTTGCTTTACTTTCAGCTGCAAACTCGGTCTCAATACTTGGTTTTAATAGTCGTTTATAAGCATCCGTTACCGCCTCAGCTACCTGCTGCGATGCCTCAGTTTCACCTTTTACAAATATCCTGTCCAGTTTTTCCAAACAACGATCATCATCTGGCGAAATATTCACACGCAAAAAACCTTCTGTTTCTCCTCTACGCATGGCAAGTAACCTATGCGACGAACAACGAGCCAGTTTTTCACTCATATCAAAATAATCCCTATATTTTTGAGCCTCTTCGTCTTTTCCTTTTATGAGTTTGGATGAAATAATAGCTTCACGCGTAAAAATCAAACGAACTGAATTCCGTGCAGCTTCACTTTCATTAATCCATTCGGCCATAATATCACGAGCACCACTTAAAGCATCAGCCACATTTTCAACATTTTCTTTTACAAACTGAGAAGCCATACGTTCCATGTCGTTTGATTGTTGCTTCATTAGCATCTTGGCAAGAGGTTCCAAACCCTTTTCACGCGCAATCTCAGCTCTTGTACGACGCTTTGGCTTATATGGCAGGTAAATATCTTCCAACTCAGTAATATTCCAACAGTCGTCAATTCTGGTTTTCAATTCTTCTGTCAGCTTATTCTGCTCTTCTATCGATTTAAGCACTGCTAATTTTCTTTTTGCTAACTCGCACAATCTATCATACTGCTCTTTTGTATCACCTAACTGTACTTCATCCATGCCATCAGTCATCTCTTTCCTATAACGACTGATAAATGGAATGGTAGCCCCCTCCAGAAACAACTGAATCGCATTTTTGACTTGCTTTTCAGAGAGTTGAAGTAAAGTGGCTATTATTGCTATAAATTTTGCAGGAATGCTGGTATTTTCGGCAGACATATAATATTAATTTGAAAGTAAAAGCTCTGTATAGAAGGTTGTTTTTTAATGTAATATTTTAAAAATCAATTCCTTCATTAGATCTGCTTCATCAGTACTGGGATTATCAATTCCCTTGTATCTCGCATCGGTTTCGCGAATAAATGAAATAATATTCATGGTTTTCCACGCCCCAAAGCTTTGAGCAGCTTTTTGGTAGTCTTTCACAAAATAAGGATTTATTTTTAATTCTGCAGCAACTGCAGACTGATTCTTATCCGGCAAATAATGATACAACATCAAATCACTGAAAAACTTAAATAGCTGCGCCAACACTAAGACCAAAGGATTTGATTTTTTATTTTCAGAAAAATAGCGGATTATCCGGTTAGCTTTTAACACGTCTTTATTGATTAATGCTGCTTGCAATTCAAACACATTAAAATCTTTACTGATTCCAATATTCTTTTCAACTAATTCGGGTGTTATTCGCTGAATATCGGCAGTTTTAGTTAGTACCAGCTTTTCTAATTCATTAACCAGTTTGCTTAAGTCCGTACCTAAAAACTCAGAAAGCATAGCTACAGCTTTGTCATCAATATTGACATTCTTTGATTTACAATACTTTGTAATCCATGCACCAATTTCGTAATCACGCAATTTCACCGATTCATAAACAACTCCGACTTTGCTTATTTCCTGTACCCATTTTTTACGTTTATCAGGTGTTCCATACTTATAGCAGAATACCAATATTGTAGATTTTAGCGGATTTGATAGATAATGAATCAAATTATCCCATTCCTTAATCAACTGAGCTTCTTTGATTATCAACACCTGATGCGAAGCCATCATTGGATAACGCTTGGCTGCATTAATAACAGTTACAATGTCTACATCTTTACCATATAAAATGGTCTGATCAAATTCTTTTTCTGTTTCAGCCAATACATTCCTTTGGATAAAATCGGAGATATAATCAATATAATACGATTCTTCCCCCATTAGAAAATACACAGGACTGTAATTTTTCTTTCGGAGATCGGTTAGAATTTGTTCGTATGTGAATTCTTGTTTGGCCACTTTGTCGGTTTTCAGTAATTTATTCGTTTTTATTCGAAACGTAAATGCTTAATTGTTTTGCTATTATTCATTAGCGAAGAAAGTGATTTAATTCCAATCTTTAGGTGTTCTTCCACAAAATTAGTTGTCACTTTCTGATCGCTCTCCAGAGTTTTAATTCCATCTTCATGCATTGGCATATCCGAAATCAAAAGCAGAGCACCGATGGGTATACTATTATAAAATCCTACCGAGAAAAGTGTAGCTGTCTCCATATCAACCGCCATCGCACGCGTCAAACGTAGATACTCTTTGAAATTTTCATCATGCTCCCAAACTCTTCTGTTTGTAGTGTAGACAGTCCCGGTCCAATAATCTTTACCAAAGTCGCGAATGTTCGACGATACTGCACGCTGTAGACTAAAAGCAGGAAGTGCAGGAATTTCTGGCGGAAAATAATCATTTGATGTTCCTTCACCACGAATAGCAGCACTAGGTAAAATATAATCTCCATTTTTGTTTTTATCCCGCAATCCACCACATTTTCCAAGAAAAAGCACTGCACGAGGATTTACCGCAGATAATATATCCATAATTATTGCTGCATTTGGACTTCCCATCCCAAAATTAATGATCGTTATGCCATTGGCTGAAGCATTGGGCATATTACCATCACGACCTACTACAGGAACGTTATTCCATTCTGCAAAAAGCTCAACATAATTATTGAAATTAGTGAGAAGTATATAGTCAGTAAATTCATTTAAAGGCCTTTTCGTGTATCTAGGAAGCCAGTTTTCTACGATTTCTTTTTTTGTTTTCATTCTTTTCAATATTAAATATTGTTTTTGTAACTTCGCCGTTAGTTTCTTTGAGGCTAAGCAAATCCTCTTAAAAAAAACTGGAAACAAAAATACTAAAAAATGTTGCAACTAAACCTACCTGAATATAAATTTAGAATAAAAAAGCAAGATGAAAAACTCTTGATTTTTGATTCTCAGCGAAAAAGATATGTTTCACTAACACCCGAAGAGTGGGTTCGACAACACTTTATTCAATTTATGATTGAAGCGAAAGGTTATCCGGCAGCTTACCTAGCCATCGAAAAACAATTAAATTTAAATGGAATGAAGAAGCGATGCGATGCCATACTATACGACAACACCGCCCAACCTATCATGATCATTGAGTTCAAAGCTCCTAACGTACTTATTTCTCAAGCTACTTTCGATCAGGTTGCAGTATATAATAGTAAGTTGAATGTTGATTTTTTTATAATTAGCAACGGAATTGAACATTATTGCTGCCGGGTAAACATACAAACAGCCCGTTACGAGTTTTTTCCTGAAATCCCTCACTTCTCAGTACTCCAAAGCGAATCAAGATAGAAGCAGCTACATAACTGAGCTTAATACGCACAAGTATTAATTACAAACAATTTTATTTTTTATCAATCAGTTAAAAAGAATGCTAAAATCAAAGATTTAACCCAAAAAGCGGCATTTTTATGTTTTAAAACATATATCTTTGTATCGTCAATTAGGAATTATTCTATAAGACAAATCTAATACAAGGAATACCCAATAAAAAATCACGAGGGAATTCTTTGTTTTTTTATTTATATAGGTATAGGTATTTAGGTTTTAAAATTTAATTTTTGAAGGTTATGAAAAAGATTTTTAGTTTAGTTGTTATTATGGTCGCATTTGGCGCCAGCGTTTCTGCAGTAAATTCAAGTGATTACACTGTATTTTACAAATTGAATAACGAAACAACATTCAATTCGCTAGTTCGTTATTTGGATGCCGATTATACACAAGCAGATCAGTTGAAGTACGTATTTTCTTTAACGGAAAATAAATTGAAAACGGCTTTGAAAGCCGACAACGATGTCGCAGCTGAAAAAGCATTAAGATTTAATTTAGGTAATGCAAAATCGATTTTGAGTGATTCACAATACAGAAAGTACTTAACTGCACTGAATGTAACAGTTAATCGTGAAAAGGAGACATTTGTTGCCGAAAACAAGTAATTTAGTATTATTCTTTACTTACAAAGGGTGCTTTCTCATTGAAAGCATCCTTTATTTTTACTTACTGCACAATCAACAAAATAGACATGAAATTAACAAAATCATCGAATTAGTTTTATATTAACTAACCTTTTACGAGTTCTACAATTAAAGTCTTCCAACGAAATACTGTCTCCTTTATTTAAAGAGTAACTTGAAGGACTTGCCAGATAATTGGTTGTTGGAATCAGATGAAATTGAAAATGACCATTTAAAGTTCCCTTATGCACGTACATAAGCAGATAAGATGCGCTTGTAATAGTTTTATTGATTGTACTGATATTAATCTTAACCATTAGACCTCCATTAGTATTCGGATTACGCTGATTCGAAATACAATTTCCCAAAGAATAAAATACCGGAATCGGTTTATGATTTTTATCAAACTGAATTTCTGCATTTTGAATTACATGCGGATGCGAACCTATAATCAGATTAATTCCATGATTTACCAGAAATTTAGCCAGACTTTCCTGAATTCTATTTGAATGCAATTCATTCTCATTTCCCCAATGGATTGTCATAATCTTTAGATCTACACCTAATTTATCAACCTTTTTAATGTCGCGAATAATCTCTAAGGTGTCAATATAATTAATCTTATTAGGTTTCACAGCTTTAATGTTATTTGTACCGTAAGTACAATTTAATAAAGCCAATTTTACACCTTTTGATTCAAGTATCAAGGGATAAGAATCATCACGCTGCTTTTCATCAACATAACTACCAACATGATATAGGTTTCTTTTTTCTATTTGTTGAATCGTGCGTTCCAAACCAACTTTCCCCCTATCTAAAATATGATTATTAGCAGTCAATAACACATTAAACCCCGCCCTTTGTAGCCCATCAAGTAATTCATCCGGACTAGAGAAATTTGGGAAACCACTAAATGGTTTTCCTGCAATAGGAGCTTCTAAATTTGCAACTGCAAAAGTAGCTTTTTTTACATAAGGTATAATTTCGCGAAAGCAAGCATCATAATCATATGTTTTAGTAATTGGATTAAAAGCTGCATGAAATTGAGGCGAATGCCCCATTATATCTCCAACAAAAACAAGAGAAATTGACTCGCTTTTTCCCGGCGAAAGAAGCACATTGCCATAGTTATACAAAAAATCGTTGTACAAAAACAGAAAACCAACCAGTAGTAAATATTTTTTCATCGGGTTAAGAAAAAGGCATAGCGCAAATTTAGAAAATTTGTCGCTAAAAAACACTAGTTTTCATTACGAAAAAAGTTCTGATTTAAAATCGAAACACTTTCTCTAAAAATCAAACTTCCAGTGCACCAATAATATCACTAACAGATTGAAATCCATGACGATCTAAATAGTCATTAATTCCATCAACTACCGTGATAGAAACTGTTGGATCAATGAAATTAGCCGTTCCAATCTGTATTGCAGAAGCACCAGCTAGAATAAATTCAATAGCATCTCCTGCATTCATAATACCTCCTAAACCTATTACAGGAATCTTTACAGCCTGCGCAACTTGCCAAACCATACGTAAAGCAATAGGTTTAACTGCCGGTCCAGAAAGACCACCGGTTACAGTTGATAAAATTGGTTTTCGCTTCTCCGAATCAATAGCCATCCCCAACAAAGTATTAATTAAAGATACTGAGTCTGCTCCTTCAGCTTCAACAGCAAGCGCAATCTCTGAAATATCGGTAACATTTGGCGAAAGCTTAACTATGAGTTCTTTTTTGTAGACCGTTCGCACAGCCTTAACTACTTTAGCAGCAGACGAACAACTAGTTCCAAAAGCCATTCCTCCTTCTTTTACATTAGGACACGAAATATTCAATTCAATTCCTGGTATTTTTTCAAGCTCATTAAGCATTCGAGCAGCCTCTACATAGTCTTCAATAGTTGAACCTGATAAATTCACAAGTATATTTGTATCAATGCTATTTACATTTGGATATATATGATTTATAAAGTATTCAGTACCTTTATTCTGCAGTCCTACAGCATTTAGCATACCCGATGGAGTCTCTGCCATACGTGGATAAGGATTACCTTGGCGTTCGCGAAGTGTAGTACCCTTCACAAATATACCACCAATTCGTGAAAGATCCATAAAATCAGAAAACTCCGGTCCATAACCAAAAGTTCCTGACGCAGTCATCACTGGATTTTTTAATTGTAATTTACCAATATTGATATTTAAATTTGCCATTTCAACTTTGTAATATTAAAAATAGGTCCTTCTGTACACACACACAAATGCCCTTCCGTAGTATCAGTCACACAACACAAACAGGCTCCAATTCCGCAAGCCATGGTGTTCTCTAGCGAAACTTCACAATTAGCTTTAATCCGAGCGGCGTAAGCAGCCACAGCTTTCATCATAGGCGTAGGGCCACAAGCATAAATATAATCGAAATTTGAGTCGTTTAAACACGAATGCTGAGTTACAAACCCACGTTCACCATATGAACCGTTTTCAGTTGTGGTAAAAACATTTCCGAATCGTTCAAATTCTGAAATTTGTAATAAGTTAGATTTTGAGCGTCCTCCAAGTAAAAAGTTACATGCATATCCATGTTCGTTCAAGTAAGAACCCCAAAATAATAGTGGAGCAATACCCACGCCACCACCAACTAATAGAACTTGTGACTTCTTGTCAGCCGGCAAGGTGAAACTATTTCCAAGTGGAAAAACAAGATTACAAACGTCCCCGGTCTTAAGCTCACATAACTTGCGAGTTCCATCTCCAACCTTTTGAATCAACAACCAAAGTTCATTGGTTGCATAATTAACATAATTAATAGAAATGGGACGTCGTAAAAAAGTAGTGGGAGAATTATCTACACGCACTTCGGCAAATTGACCAGGTAAAATTTCGGGGAGTTTAACAGGTGAAGTCAGAATAAGAAGTGAATATTGATCACTTAGTTGCTTGTTTTCTTTTATGATTAAATCAAGCATATATTTCTTCATCATTATAATATATTATGTATCAGAATCTATATAAAACTAATACGGGTGAGGAAAAACAAATACTATGTGACGCAAAATTACATAATTATATCGGATTGATAAGACTAAAAACACGCAGAAAGACTTAAATATTACAGAACAAAACAATATAGTTAATGCGATTCAAATTCTTGAAACGTATTGTCAGTATAATACACTATAATTTTCCTCACCGACCTTTGAGTGGTTTCAATATGTGGTATAGAAGCAGAAATAACCGGTTCTGAAACAATCGGCGGATGAATTTCTGAATTTGATACTACCTTTTGCTGAATGGAGGAGAAAGTGGATACATTTTTATCTTCTAAAATTGGGCTTAAAACATTTGATTTTAAGATGTTTTCATCTAAAGAATCAAATAAAGTAGGCGTCTGAGATTGCTTTTCTGTGCGATACATCGACCCAACGCCCAAAATAAGCCAATCTGAGCTCACTGTTCGAAACCTATTTAGAATTTTTTTTAGTACATCCAAACTTGGATTATTTCTACCATTTAAAATATGAGATAGAGTAGAACCTTGAATGCCTATTTCGGCAGCAAATACAGCCGAGTTCATTTCTTCTTGCAGCATAATCTTTTCAATCCTTTCTTTTTCATCCATAATACATGATATTTATGTGAATAGTCCATATCCGAATACTTCACAAAGATATGTGAAATACTTCACATATGCAAACTGATCACAAATGGAATATATTACATTAGTAAAATTACATTAGTAAAGTGATACATATTCAATATTATATTGCTAATAAATAATTTTTTGATTGTAAATAAGGAATATATATATATATATTAAACTAATAGTTTATATAAATATATATAGTAGATATATACATATATATATACTGATTAAAAGGATTATAGATTATAAAAACTATATAATATAGTCTTTTAGACTAATATATTATAAATGTAATATCTATTCTAAATATAGAAATAAGATAATAATATCATTACACTGATTATATAGTGATTATAACTGTATTTATGTATTGATTAAGTTGTTTACAAAAGTCATTTCACTTTAGTGAATACATGTATGAATGTTGTTCTTAGTAAAAAACATTCGTAATATAATAAAAATACATTCGTAAATATATTTGTGATGTTTCACAACACTTCTGCAATTACATTTGTAAATCACATTTGTAATCACTAAAAATAAAATCAGTTATTCAAACTTACAGAAAAGTAACAAAATTGAGATAATGATGAAGGAGGGAATTATTGGGAAGTATATACTCCGTTATTTAGTTCGAATAGAATTCACAGTAGAAAGCTAAAAAGCTGTATTTATCCAACTTTCTCCATCCTATTCACTTAAATGTATAATTGGATATAATTTACAGCATTTAAAATTGAGATTAAATCAAAATAATTCAATAAGTTATAAGAATTGACAAGCCTTGAGAATTGAATATATAAATCTAGCTGTAAATGGATACGGATAAATAGATTCTGACGCAAAAAAAGAAGAGCCCGAAATTAAATTTCGGGCTCTTCTTTATAATAAATAAAAATTATATATCTTAATCTTCTGACACCGGAGCAACACCGGCTAATTCCTGGTCAACTAAAATACGACCACAATATTCGCAAACAATAATTTTTTTACGAAGGCGAATATCCAATTGGCGCTGAGCTGGAATTTTATTGAAGCAACCACCACAAGCATCGCGTTGAACATAAACAACAGCTAAACCATTTCGGGCATTTTTACGAATACGTTTAAACGCTGTCAACAGACGAGCCTCAATAAGTGATTCAATTTCTTTGGCATGTTCACGAAGTCTTTCTTCTTCTTGTTTTGTTTCTGAAACAATTTCGTTCAACTCACCTTTTTTCAAATCTAAATCCAATTTACGTTCAGCTAAATGTTCCGCTGTAGTTTTTTGGTCAGCTTGTTTGGTTTCAAGAGCAGCTGTGTACTCGCGAATACGTTTTTCACACAGTTCAATCTCCAATGTCTGGAATTCTATTTCTTTCGAAAGATTGTCGTACTCACGGTTATTACGTACATTATCTTGCTGTTCTTTATATTTTGCAATTTTAATACGAGATTCTTCAATCTCAATTTTTTTGCTTGCAATCGTAGCAACAACTTCCGCAATTTCAGTTTCAAAATTTTCCATACGGGTATTTAAACCTATAATCTCGTCTTCTAAATCCTGAACCTCCAAGGGGAGTTCGCCACGTAAAATTTTAATTTCGTCTATTTGGGAAACCGCTTTTTGAAGTTCGTAAAGTGCTTTTAGCTTTTCTTCAACGGTGATTTCTTTCTCTGCTTTTAATTCTGTAGCCATATTGATTACAAATAATTTATGGGGTTGGTTTTACTGTCTGAAATTTGGACTGCAAATGTAGGCATTTTTTTCGTAATTATCTCATAAAAAATGTCTTTTGTGAACTGCTCACTTTCAAAATGTCCAATATCGGCTATTAAAATCCGATTTTGAGCATCGAAGAATTCATGATATTTAATATCGCCAGAAATATACACATCGGCATCGGCTGCAATTGCATCGGGAATAAATGAACTTCCTGAGCCACCACAAAGAGCCACTCGCTTTATTTTCCGTCCGGATAAGTTTGTGTATCTAACAGTTGACAGATTAAATATTGCTTTTAGCCGATTCAAAAAAGTCAATTCATCTTCAGCATTCTCCAGTTCGCCGACTATGCCCGCTCCTACCTGATTCCATGAGTTTTTTAATGGAATAAGATCAAAAGCTGGCTCTTCGTAAGGATGCATTTTAATTAAAGCATTGAGAACTTTTGACTTCAGATATTCAGGTAGAATCACTTCAAGTCTGGTCTCCGGTTCCGAATGTAGCTCGTTAATATTTCCTACAAAAGGATGCGCTTTTTCGTTAGCCCGAAAGGTACCCAAACCTTCAGCATTAAAACTACATGAATCGTAATTACCTATATGCCCCGCTCCTGCTTCGAAAAGCGCTTGCCGAACTTCCGACAAATAAAGCTGCGGAACATAAGTAATCAGCTTAACTAAAACGTCCTCTTTAGGTTGAAGAATTCGGAGATTTTTCAGTCCTATTTTTTCAGCCATTTTTCCACTTACACCCGATAGTACATTATCTAAATTAGTGTGCGCGGCATAAATAGCAATATCATTTTTAATGGCCTTTATTACACAACACTCTATTTCATTTTGACCAATGATGCGTTTTAGCCCTTTGAAAATAAGAGGATGATGCGAAATTATCAGATTGCATTTTTTCAGAATAGCTTCTTCAATTACTTCTTCAGTAATATCGATACAAACTAGTGCTGACGTAACTTCCATTTGTGAGTTACCAACAAGAAGTCCTGCATTATCGTAACTTTCCTGCAACGACAATGGAGCAACTTCTTCAATAAGTTCACAAATATATTTTACAATCATATAATTTACAACTATTTATAGATTAAATAAGTTCACAATTATTTAGCAGCAGCTACAGCTTCTTCTTTTTCTTCTAGTGTAAAATCAGTAATTTGAGCGTTTATCAAAATGTTATACCAAGACAGCAATTTGCGGATATCGCTTGGATACACGCGGTCACGATCAAAGTCTGGTAAAATTTCGCTCATATAGTTACGAAGCTTATCGTTATCGGATTTAGGATCGATGGAACAAAGAGCACCGTTTTCTTTTTCTTTCAATTTTTCAAGAACCTGTGCCAACTGAACTTCGGCTGTTTCGGTAAAAATTGCAATATCTCCTAATGATACAACTTTGTCTTTTGTGTAAGCAGGAATTCGTTTTCCATCTACTAAAGACTCAATAATCAGCATGTTCTTAGCTTGGGATACCAACTTAAAAAGTCCTGGTTTACCCGGAAATGATAAAATTTTCTTCAACATAATTTTAGTCTATTCATAATTTGAAATTCATAACTCATTATTCAAAATACGATTTTCAATAATGAGTTACAAACTGTATTTTTATTTAATTTTAAACGCTGCAAATATAATATCAATTCTTCAATTTTCACGAATAAATAGTGAATTATGAAGTATGAATTATGAATTGTGTGAGTTCTTTAAGTTTAATTTTTCCTTCGTAAATAGCTTTACCTGTAATGACCGCAGGAACAGATGCTTCATGCAATAATTCAATATCGCGAACAGAACTAACTCCACCACTGGCGATCAGATACATGGTTGGTTCTGCTTCTAACATTTTTTTGTAGAGCTCCAATGCCGGGCCTTGCAACATACCATCTTTACTGATGTCGGTACAAATTACTTTACTTATTCCCTGACGAAGATAATTTTTTATAAAAGGAAGTAAGTCTAGCTCCGTAGTTTCGAGCCAACCGCCAACGGCAATTTTTTCATCCTTAACGTCGGCTCCTAAAATGATTTTTTCTCCACCAAATTTAGTAATCCAGGAAGAAAATACATCCTGATTTTTAACTGCTATACTCCCACCCGTTACCATGGTAGCTCCACATTCGAAAGCAATTCGCAAGTCATCATCGGATTTTAAACCACCGCCAAAATCGACAATCAGGTCGGTACCAGAAGTAATACGCTCGAGCACTTTATGGTTTACGATATGATGCGCCTTAGCTCCATCCAAATCTACCAGATGCAAACGGCGAATACCGGCATCGGCAAACATTTTGGCCACTTCCAACGGATTTTCGTTGTAAACAGTTTTCTGAGCATAATCGCCCTGCGACAGGCGAACGCATTTTCCATCAATCAGATCGATGGCGGGAATAATTTCAATCACTATTGGATCAGGGGTTTATTAGTTATGAGTTTTGAATTATGAATTTCATGATGTTTACCTGCAAATTGATATTCAAAAAAACATATATCAAATCAGATACCTACCGGCATCATGTAAATTAACTCTACTTTCTTTTGAATTATAACCGAAGAAAGATTGAACAAAAGTACTAAAAAATGAAGGAAACAGCAAATTGAATATGGGTGCCGGCACGTCTGCACTTATAAAGCGGTTAGTCCTGAATTTCTAAAATAAGTTGAGAATGAGCTTATGCATCGACACAAAATGAATATATTTGCAACTTATTTAAAATTCAATGATCAATCAGGTATGGGATTAGACTTAATCGAAATTTTGAAAATTGCTCCAGCAGCAGTGATAGGACTTACAGTTCATGAGTTTTCACATGCTTACGCCGCTTATAAACTGGGTGATAGCACAGCCAAAGATGAAGGTAGGCTTACTCTAAATCCGTTAAAGCATATTGATTGGTTGGGGT
>Ga0302208_10000378_pt1 | contig 21935 bp, 16 predicted proteins | sample II_Fen_E2_3_FD_194577 | JGI IMG/M metagenome (GOLD analysis project Ga0302208, IMG submission 194577) | Peat permafrost microbial communities from Stordalen Mire near Abisko, Sweden - II_Fen_E2_3 | ecosystem: Environmental > Terrestrial > Soil > Wetlands > Permafrost | place: Sweden: Abisko...
GAAGAAATGAATAAGCAAGATAGCAAAACAAATATTAAAATTGAGAATCTATTCATGCTTTCCGGTTATCGTATATTAGCAATGCTCATAATGTCGGAAAATACACCGGCGGCTGTCACACCAGCTCCGGCACCATACCCCTTTATCATCATTGGAAATTCATTGTAACGTTCTGTTGTTATAAGAATTATATTATTACTTCCTTGTAAATCAAAGAAAGGATGCATGCTGTCGACTTCTTGTAACCCGACTTTGCAATTACCATTTTCCATGGTAGCAACAAATCGCCATCGTTTATTTTGAGCGGCAAGCGTTTGCCGTTTAGCTTCAAATTCGGCATCCAGTTCGGGAACATTCTTCCAAAAATCATCTAAATTTCCGGCAAAATATTTGTCTGGAATAAACAAATTCTTCTGAACATCAGTTTGTTCAACTTTATATCCGGCTTCGCGAGCTAAAATTACCAACTTGCGGATTACATCTTTTCCACTCAGATCAATCCGTGGATCAGGCTCGGCAAATCCGGCTTCTTTAGCCATTAAGATAGCTTTACTTAGTGGAATCTCACTGCTTAATGTGTTGAAAATGTAATTTAATGTTCCCGAAAGTACAGCTTCTAGTTTCGAAATATGATCACCACTGTTTATCAGGTTATTCATTGTATTGATAATAGGTAAACCAGCACCTACATTGGTTTCGAATAGAAATTTTACACCGCGGCGACGGGCAGTTTCTTTTAAATTAACGTAATTTTCATAGGCAGAGGATGCCGCAATTTTATTGGCAGTAACCACTGAAACGTTATTTTCGAGAAGAACCTGATATAAATCTGCTATATCGTGATTGGCTGTGCAATCAACAAACACAGAATTGAAAATATTCATATTTACTACTTCCTGACCAATGAGTTTTGGAGTGGCATCTATTCCTGTTGAGAATAATTCATTTTTGAAATTTTCAAGATTAATACCATCACGGCTGAATAACATCTTTTTACTTGAGGCTATTCCAACAACATTCAGCTTAAGTCCGTTTTGTGACATAAGCTTTTGTTGCTGCTTTTTGATCTGGTCGAGCAGACTACTGCCCACTGTTCCAATTCCAACTACAAATATATTCAGAACCTGATACTCAGATAAAAAGAACGAATCGTGAATAACATTCAATGCTTTACGGAGCGATTTACGGTCAGTAACAAATGAAATGTTAGTTTCTGATGCTCCCTGTGCGCAAGCTACGACATTTATACCATTACGTCCCAGTGTTCCGAAGAGCTTTCCAGCAATACCGGGAGTTCGTTTCATATTATCGCCAACAATAGCAACTGTAGCTAAATCATCCTCTGAGAAGATTTCATTGATTTCTCCCTGAGCAATTTCATAAGCAAATTCTTTTCTTAATACCTCTACAGCCAATGTACTATCAGCATTGCGCACTCCGATAGATGTAGTGTTTTCAGACGAAGCCTGCGAAACAAGGAATACGCTGATGCCGTTTTTTGCAAGAATCCTGAAAATGCGATAGTTTACACCGATAACGCCTACCATACCAAGTCCCTGTACAGTAATCAGCGAAGTGTCATTAATAGACGATATTCCTTTAATGGCTTTGCCTGCTTCACCTGTTTTCTCACGGGAGATATAGGTTCCTTCTGCTTCAGGGTTGAAGGTGTTCTTTATTTTTACGGGTATATTTTGATGAAAAACAGGGAAAATTGTAGGAGGATAAATTACCTTAGCTCCAAAGTTGCAAAGTTCCATTGCTTCTATAAAGCTCAGTTTTTCAATTACATAAGCATTGTTTATGATGCGTGGATCAGCAGTCATAAAACCATCCACATCGCTCCATATCTCGAGAATTGAAGCTTTGAGAGCAGAAGCAATAATAGCTGCTGTATAGTCTGAGCCACCCCGACCTAAATTAGTGATAAAGCTGGTATTGGCATCCGTCGAAATGAAACCTCCACAAACAGAAACTTCAGGTAAATTGCTGAATGTTTCACCTATCAGTACATTTGTCTTTTCAAAATCAACAATATGCTTATCAAACTGATTTTCAGTTTTTACGAACTCTTTAGAGTCAAAATGAACAGCTTCTTCGATGGCATGCGTTACGATTATGGACGATATAGACTCGCCATAACTAACTATAGTATCAATAATTTTGGTGGAAATATCTTTGATAAGATAAACTCCGCGAAAAATATTGGATAAGTCGACAAATTGTAACTTTATGAGATTAATTACTTCTTCTTTTTTGCTTTCAGGAATAACGCCATCGATAACTTCTAAATGGCGCGTAAGCATTTGATCGTATTCTGTCAGATAAGATTTATCACCATCGCAGGCTAATTTTGCAATTTTATAAAGTTGATCCGTCACGCCCGAGAGAGCAGAAACAACAACAATTACAGGCTCACTTTGTGCCTCAACAATTTTCTTTACACTTAGAATTCCTTTGACCGAACCTACGGATGTTCCGCCGAATTTTAATACTTTCATCGCTACGAGTAATGTTAAATTTATCTTATCCTTTTACAGCACGCAAAATTAGCAATTTTAGTCGATTAATTAGTGCTTTTCCCCAATTTTAGAAGAAAGTGTTGCATCTTTCCAAAAATTGAACTACTTTTGCAGCGCTTTAGAAATGAAAGCAAGGATTGGTCTGGTAGCTCAGCTGGATAGAGCAACGCCCTTCTAAGGCGTGGGTCATGAGTTCGAATCTCATCCGGATCACAGGAAAACCGTACGACTGAAAGGTCATACGGTTTTCTTTTTTGCATATAGATCCATATATCAGAATTAGTTCAATTCTCTCCTTACATTTTTATTGTGTATCTTTGTATCAAATTTTAGGATGAACTTTTATGCACGAACATATACAACTAACACTTACTCCCGAACTGGCTGAAAAACCTGAGTTGCTAACCAAACAGGTGGCCGATAAACTAGAAATATCACCGGCTCGAATCACCCGGATGCGCACTACTAAGAAGTCGATTGATGCGCGTTCTTTCCAGCCGAAAATAAATCTGACGGTGGAAGTGTATTGGGATGAAGAGGCGCCTGTATACGAAACCCCCGTTTTTGCTTATCAACTGGTGGATGATAAAAAGCCGGTATTGATTATTGGTGCTGGACCAGCGGGATTATTCGCAGCACTAAAGCTGATTGAAAACGGAATAAAACCCATTATTTTGGAGCGAGGCAAAAATACACATGCTCGTAAAGAAGATATTGCACAACTCAACCGTAATAATGGGATGAATATTGACTCCAATTATTGTTTTGGTGAAGGTGGAGCAGGGACATTTTCGGACGGAAAGCTATACACCCGTTCAAAAAAGAAAGGAAATACCGAACGAATTTTTGAGATTTTTCATTATCATGGTGCGGCAGAAGAAATTCTTTACGAAGCACATCCGCATATTGGGTCTGATAAATTGCCGATAGTAATTGAAAACATCAGCAAAACCATTACTTCGTGTGGTGGAGAGATTCACTTTGAGCAAAAACTGACAGAAATTCTGATTGAAAATAATCAGGTGGTTGGTTGCAAAACAGCTGACGGAAATACCTACGAATCTAAAGCGCTTATTCTTGCCACAGGTCATTCGGCGCATGACATCTATGAGATGTTGTATAATCAGGGAATTGCTCTTGAACCGAAGGGTTTTGCCATGGGCGTTCGTGTAGAGCATCCACAGAGTCTGATTGATAGTATTCAGTATCATTGTAAAGAACGCGGTCCGTATCTTCCTGCTGCCAGTTATAATCTGGTGGATCAGGTGAATGACCGGGGCGTATATTCGTTTTGTATGTGTCCGGGAGGTCATATAGTGCCTGCAGCCAGTAATCAGAATGAGATTGTAGTGAATGGAATGTCTGCTTCTCAGCGAAATTCGCCTTATGCTAATTCGGGTATTGTTGTAGAAATCAGACCGGAAGATGTTCCTGAAGATTTTAAAGAATATGGTGTGTTGGCGGGATTGAAATTTCAACAATATGTCGAAAATCTGGCTTATAAAAACAACGGTGGACTTAAGCAAGCCGCTCCGGCTCAGCGCTTAGGCGACTTTGTAAAAGGAAAGCTTTCTGCCGATTTGCCTCAGTGCTCTTATTTGCCTGGATTAATTTCATCGCCTATGCATTTTTGGCTTCCTGATATTATTTCTTCCAGGCTCAGAGAAGCATTTAAAAAATTCGACCGAAAGATGCGCGGATATCTGACAAATGATGCCGTGGTGGTAGGTGTGGAAACCCGTTCGTCGGCTGCTGTGCGTATACCCAGAGATCCTGAAACCGGTCAGCATACGGTCATCAAAGGATTATTTCCGGCAGGTGAAGGCTCAGGATATTCCGGTGGAATAACTTCGTCTGCTATCGATGGAGAAAATGCAGCTAATTTTGTTGCAAATTATTTAAAATAAGTGGACTTTAAACAATATCAAACCTCCTTTAAAGTCCAAATTCAAACAAAACAATGAAACGTAAACCTCAAGCGCAAGCTCCCAAAGAAACCTATTTAAAAGTAACCGAACCTGTAGAGTTGATGACATTTTTATTGTCCAAAATGGGTGGAATGAGCCGCAATTCGGTTAAATCTCTATTGGCACACAGGCAAGTGATGGTCAATAATAAAATCACTACTCAATTTAATCTGGCTTTACAACCTGCCGATCTGGTGGTTATTAACAGCGGAAGAGGAAATATAGAGCTGAATCACCCGAAATTGAAGATTATATTTGAGGATGAATATCTGATAGTAGTAGAAAAGAAAGAGGGATTGTTGACTGTAAGTACCGGAAATCCTGATGAAACAACCGCTTTTTCCATTTTAAAAAACCACGTAAAGAAAAGCTCACCCGATAATCGTATTTATGTGGTACACCGCCTCGACCGCGAAACTTCGGGTGTAATTATGTTTGCCAAAAACAAAGAAGTTCAGACAATTCTTCAGGAAAATTGGCACAGAATTATTACCCGTCGTATATATGTGGCCTTGGTTGAAGGTAAGGTGGAGAAAGAACAGGATACGATTGTAAGCTGGCTGTTGGAAAACGAGAAATCGCTGAAAATACATTCCAGTGCTACCGATAATGGTGGTCAACAAGCCGTGACGCACTACCGTTGTGTTAGGTCGAACGATAATTATTCACTGTTGGAAATAGAACTGGAAACCGGACGCAAAAACCAGATTCGGGTTCATATGCAGGATATTGGTCATCCCATTGTGGGCGATAAAAAGTATGGAGCTAATATAAGTCCTATCAACAGACTAGGTTTACATGCCCGATTATTGGCATTTTACCATCCGGTTACTACCGAAGTGGTAAGCTTTGAAACGCAGGTTCCCAGAAACTTCCTGAATATATTTCATTAAAATACGTATCTCTGCGGATACTAACAACAAAAAAACGCTTCCCGTACGGAAAGCGTTTTTTTCTTTTTGCATTATCTATTACAATTCCCAAGCCAGTGCACTAGCTCCAAGAACAGCAGCATCAGCTTCTTTAAGTTCTGAGAATAATACTTTCACTTTTCCCCGCCAGATTGGAAGTAAATTCTTTTCCATATTTTCTTTAATAGGATTCAGAATCAAATCTCCGGCTTTCGAAAGACCTCCAAAAAGAACAATGGCTTCAGGTGCGCTGAATGCTACAAAATCAGCAAAAGCTTCACCCAGAATTTTCCCGGTATAGTTGAAAATTTCTTTTGCTACCTCGTCGCCTTGCATAGCAGCATCGAATACGTCTTTAGAAGTAATACTCTCCACCGGAATATTGCGCAGCAGGCTTTCTTTGGTACTGGTTTCCAGAATCTCGCGAGCTGAGCGGGCTACACCCGTAGCCGAAGCGTATGTTTCCAGACAGCCAGTTTTTCCACAACCACAAAGACGACCGTTATTGCGCATAACATTTACATGCCCGAGTTCTCCGGCAAATCCGTCGTGTCCGTAAACCACCTTGCCGTCTATCACTATACCACTACCCACTCCGGTTCCCAGTGTTATCATGATGAAGTTTTTCATTCCATGGGCTGCACCATAGGTCATTTCACCTACTGCCGCTGCATTTGCATCGTTAGTCAGTGCTGCAGGAACTCCAAATTTGTCTGCCATTAGATTGGCAAATGGAACAATTCCCTTCCATGGTAGATTAGGAGCAAACTCAATGTTCCCGGTGTAGTAATTTCCGTTGGGAGCTCCCACACCTATACCTTTAATTTTTTCGATACCACCGACCGCCTCAATTAATTTTGAAAGTTCGGTGTAAATATCGTTGATATATAAGTTAACATCTGTATGTGTGCCGGTTTTAATAGCACTCTTTGATATTACATTTCCCCGGGTATCAACAATGCCGAAAACGGTATTTGTTCCACCCATATCCATGCCTATTACATATGGTTTTTCCATTGTGATATTAGAATTAGTGATTTAATAAAATACCTACTCTGCAGACTGCTTTACTTTAGAGCCTGAAACTGCATAGTATAAAATAAATGCTTCACCTAAGATAACTAGAAACCAAGTCCATCTCCAACCGAATGCATCAGCTAAACCACCTTGTAAGAGAGGAATAATAGCACCACCCAAAACACCTATCATGAAAACTCCTGATGCGACTGATGTATATTTCCCAAGTTTGTTGACAGATAATGTAAAGATTGCTCCCCACATAACCGAATGGAAAAGACCAACTACTACCAGTAACCACGGGTTATTCAACACGATTGCTGCAATAGTAAAAATTGTAGCCATAATACTGGTTACTGCTAATTGAACTTGAGGAGAAATCTTGCTTAAAGAGCTAGAAATGAGACGTCCGACTAACATGCCGCCCCAATAAAGTGTTGCCATTATAGCAGCTTGCGATGCGAATGAACCTCCTAAACTAATAGCGAAGAGATTGATATTAGCACCAATGGCAACTTCAACACCTACATAAAAGAAGATAGCAATAACTCCTAGAGTTAGGTGACTGAACGACCATACACTTTTTTCCAGTTTTTCTCCTTTTTCTGTTTTAGTTCCTTTGATATCTGGTAATGATAATTTAGAAAGAGTAAAAGTAACAATAGCAATAACTACCATTAAAGCTATGAATGGTATCATTAATTGACCTACTTTTACATCTGACATAGACAGACCTCCAAAGACAATCCCAGTTACGAAGAAAGGAGCAACGGTCGTACCAATTGAATTAGAAGAACCTCCAATATTTAATCGTTGAACAGGTTGTGTTCCTTTAACTGAACAAGCAGTCAAATACGGATTAATAACAACTTGTAAGATAGTTGCTGCTGAACCTACCACAAACGATCCTAGTAAAAATATGAAATAACCCATTGGAATGGTTGCAGAAGCAATATTGACAAGTGATTCAGGAAATTGTACAGTAAACCAAGATGAAAGAAAGAAAATACCAAGACCTACAATCATCACCAACAATGCACGGATCAAAGTTCCTTTATAACCAAATTTTGATACCCAGGCAGAACCGATTCCACCAGTAAGAGGATAGGCTAAAAACCATGAGAATGAAATTAACGTGGCAAAAGTATTTTTTAAATCACCTGCACCACTTAAAAATGCAGCCTTTAAAGGACCTTGAAACTGACCATTAGCTGTGGTCAGAAAACCAACAATAAAAAAAAGGAAAACTAATGTAAGAAATGGACCCACGTAGTTTTCTTGTTCTTGAGATTTTGTGTTACTCATTTTTTGAATGATTAATTGTGATTATAAATTGTTTGAAATTTTAGACATGCAAAGTTATAAATTTTTGGAACAGATAATACAATAAGTCTATAAGAAAAACATAGCAAAAGACTGTTATAAAACACCTATTAGCCACCTGAGAAATTCATAGAATGAATGTATTACAAATTCTTAAATAAAAACTCGCTCATTCGGGTGTAAAGGTGTCTGCGGGTTTGTTTGCCCAGTATACTGTGATTTTTGTCGGTGTAGAATTGCATCTCAAATTGTTTGTCGGCAGCTACCAGCTTATCTATAAACAACATGGTGTTTTGAGCATGAACGTTGTCATCGGCCGATCCGTGAATAATCAGCAAATTACCCTCTAACTTGCCAGCACGAAGAAGCGCCGAAGATTGATCGTATCCTTTGAAGTTTTCTTGCGGACGACGCATATAGCGTTCGGCATAAGCTGTGTCGTACAAGCGGAAATCGGTTACGGGAGCAACAGCAATACCGGCTTTGAATATTTTCTCACCGGTTGTCATGCTGAATAAGGTCATGGTACCGCCATAACTCCAACCCCAGATTCCGATTCTGTCTTTGTCTATATAGCTTTGTTGTGCCAGGTATTTAGCTGTTTCCACCTGGTCTTTGGTTTCCAACAGTGTCAGTTGTTGGTAGGTACATTTGCGGAATTCGGCTCCACGGGCTCCCGTGCCACGTCCGTCTACACATACTACCACGTAATCTTTTGTAGCCAGATAATATTCCCAGTCTATTTTCCAACTGTCCAATACTTGTTGAGAATTGGGTCCGCTATATTGAATTTGCAATACCGGATATTTTTTGTTTGGGTCGAAGTTGAGCGGTTTTACCATCCAGCCGTTCAACTTGACGTTTTCGGAAGTTGTAAATTCGAAAAATTCTTTTTTCGGCAAATTCAACGATTTGAAATCAGCGGCCACAGCCGAATTGCTTTCCAGTACTTTTACCGCAGTTCCCGTATTGGTTCGGAGCGTGTAGATGTTGGGCGTTTCTGCACTCGATGCATTGTCTACAAAGTACGTAAATGTGCTGTTGAAGCTGGCGTTATGCGTTCCTTTACCATCGGTTAGTCTGGTCTTTTTTCCTTTGGTGTCAACGGCGTACACATCACGTTGCATGGGCGATGCTTCTGCCGATTGATAATACAATACCTGTTTCTTTTCGTCGAAGCCATATACATCGGTTACATCCCATTTTCCTTTGGTAAGCTGAGTTTTTACCACTCCGTTGATGCCGTAAAGATAAACATGACGGTATCCATCTTTCTCACTTACGCCGATAAAAGACAGGTTATCGCTTGAAAAGCGAATGTGATCGATGTTTTCATAATCCACATAGTATTTATCTTCTTCACGTAAGCACAGTTTGGTGACTAAAGATTTTGGGTTAGCCATGAGCATGTCCAGTCGGTTCTGGTTTCTGTTAAGCTTGAAAATAGCCAACTGGTCGGGAGAATTGGTCCATTTTATACGGGGAATGTAGAAGTCCTGATCGTTATCATCACCCAGTTTTACGGTTTTTATTGATTTGTAGAAATCGTCGTACACGCAAACGCTTACTACCGAATTGTTTTCACCTGCCTTTGGGTATTTAAACTTAGAAGTCGAAGGGTAGCTGGTCAGTTCGCCTTTTTCTTTGGTATTGTCTATATAAAGTGGGAAGGAGTATTCGGGTACTTTTGTTTCGTCGAATTTTACGAAAGCCAGCAGTTTGCTGTCGGGGCTCCATTCGAAGTAGCGTGTGTCTTCAAATTCTTCTTCGTACACCCAGTCAGGAGTTCCGTTGATAATGCTTCCGAACTTGCCGTCTTTGGTTATGGCTATTTCGGTGTTGAAGTCCAGTTTCTTCATGTACAGGTTGTTTTCGCGGGCAAAAGCAATGTATCGGCTGTCGGGTGAAAAGAGCGGTACTTCCTGCGATCCGTTTTCGGATAGTGGCGTAAGCTCGTTGCGCTTGATATCGTACACGTAATAATCGGCGGTAAATGTGCGGCGATAGCGGTATTTCACGTTGGTATACACCAGTAGCTTGGCTTCGTTGGGGCTAAACTCATAACCTGAGATAGACTTGATGGGCGATTTCTTTAAGCGTGAGATACTGAAAATGGTATCGACTACAGCTCCGGTTTTGAAATTGTATTTTACCACAGCTTTGCTGGTTGGCATAAGGCTGAAGTTTTCTCCATCGTTCATCGAACGGGGAGTGTTTACAGATTTAGCTCTGAATCTGCCATCGGTAATATCGTACAGCAAGTTGGCAAACAATAAATTGATACTTAAGGCTAAAAGGAATGTAAGAGTAAAGCGTTTCATTGTAAACTATTTTAAGTTATTCTGTTTAAATACCACTATTAATCGAAAAGTTTTTTTAATTTTGAGAGCTGTAACATGCTAGCTCAACGCTGAGCCTGCAATGTCTTCAACCGCTATTGTTATGGCAGCAGGTGCGCGACCCGGACAAAGCTTATTGGACGGTTTTTCTATCTCCGGCTCATCATTGACTTTAAATAACATACAAAAATAAGCCATTTTATGCTGTTATGTGATTCTATTCCGAAAGTTTTTTATCCGTTAACTATTATAGGCTTCTGTTTCAATAGATTTAATTTTCAACTACTGATTCGCATAACTCATAACTCATAATTCATAATTCATAACTTGTAACCTGTAACCTGTAACTCGTAACTAACATCTATGAAGATCATAAAGAATTTATTCAATTTTTCGTCGGGCACGCAGACGCTCGGCATTTGCCTGAGTGGGGGAGGTGCACTGGGTTTTGCGCATGTGGGTGTGTTGCAGTCGCTCGAAGAGCATGGCATTCGTCCTACGCACATTGTGGGATCGAGCATGGGGAGTATTATCGGCTGTTTGTATGCAGCAGGACATACGCCGGCCGAAATGTTGCAAATGATAAAAGAGGATAAGCTCTATAAAATCACGAAACTGATGTCGTTCAAGCCCACGTTTCTGAAATCGGGGCTGGCAACTCACAGTATATTGCGCCAGTTGATAAAGGAAGTAATTCCGCACAACAGTTTCGAACAGCTGCAAAAGAAACTGTACGTGTGCGTGGTGAATCTCAACAAAGCCGAATGGGAAATCGTAGATTCGGGCAACGAACTCGATAAATGGGTAGCAGCGTCGGCCAGTATTCCGGGTGTTTTCGAAACGATAAAGCACGGCGAAACGCACTACGTGGACGGTGGATTGCTCAATAATATGCCGGCGCAGGGCATTGAAGAGGTATGTAGGGATATTATCGGGGTGGACGTTATTCCGTATAAACTGTCGGTGGATCTTAAGCGCCCTATGGATACGCTGGCTTATGCCGTACGGGCCATGGAGCACCAAAACTCACTCCCCGGGCGCGACTTGTGCAGCTTTATCATTGAGCCGCCCGCCATCGAAACCTTTCATGAGTTTAGCTACGACTCTTACTTCACTATCTATCATCAGGGCTACGAAGCTGCCAACAAATTTATTGCTGAAAATCCGGAGATTTTGCGTTTGAAGAAGTAGCGATTGTCTATCGGATTTTAATTAGCTACGCTTACCGTTGGTTCCCACCCACCAGCCCGCACCTTTGTGCAAGCAAGTAATGGTTATATATCGCGAGGACAAGGGCATCTGTGGCAATCATGCTACGCTATACAGAGTAACTTTACTTACCTTCGTCCACGATTCATTAAACTTTTCCGTTTATCTTCTTTTGCTTTCAGTTTATTGATATATTCCAACCATTTAGCGTAAATGCCATCGGGTAATTCTTCATATCCAAGATTGTCAATTTGTTGATTTAGATTTTGTAGTTTCAGGTAATGCTGATACGCTTCGGGCGATTTCTGTTGCATAATTTCGGGCTTTGGGGCTTCCAAAAGCTTAGCCAGTGTTAATACCAAACTCGATTCGTAAGCAGCTTTCATAATAAGTGGTTCTAACTGGTTTTTTGCATTTTTTGAAGAAGCGTTTAAACAGTTTAGATAGAAATCATCCAACCCGAATTTCTCATAATATCCTTTTGCTAATTCATCAAGCAGATGAGCAACAACTTCCTTCTTACCCATTGGTTCAAGATAAATTCTGTTTCGTAATGCTTCGGCTTTAATGTAACTGCTATTCATGTAATGAGCATCACTGAGAATAGCATTACAAGTTAGTTCAAGATTATACCATGTGCCCTTTTCGTCTTGTATCTTAACGAACGAATGACGTGGTGAGAATGACCAATAAGCTTTAGCCCCCAACTTCTCGGCAAGCACTAAATAGTACAAAGGCATGGAATAACATTGACCAGTTCCACTTCGCATAAGCTTTGTAACGTAATGACTATCGAAATGTTTTTCTGATTTATAATCGTCCAAGTCATATTTGATTGGAAAATGTGTGATAGGTTTTTCAGATCCTCCTTTTTTTATCTTTAGGGTATCAGAAATTAATCGAAACAACATCATGTTCTTTACAAGATTATTGTTTGGGTTCAATTTATCCTCTTTGATTTTTTCATTACAAAGTTTGACTTGGTCATTCAGATTTTTTTGGTAATTGTCATAGTTCAGTGCATTATTGTAATAAGCATTTTCGACAAGAAAAACTGCCCTTCCAAGATTAAGCGGTTGTTTGCCTTCTAACATATTGTTGATTTCATCAAAAGCCTTGTAATAGTTTGCTGTTCCTTCTTGGTAGGATTGAGAGGGAAATCCTTTGGTAGCAAGCATGTGAATGTCTGATTGGGTTTGATTCCTACTATCAATGAGTCGTTGATGTTCTGTAGCCTCATTAATAAGTGCCTCGTTTCTTCTTTTTATATTCAGAACTTCATTGGAATTGTAAGGACTGGCTTGTTGTTGGCTTTGATAAAGATAAGGATTGGGAATATTCGGTTGAGAAATGCCAACTGTTGGCAATTGCGGAATCCGAACGGTTGCTGAATTTTGTGCAACTACATAACTTGAAATAATCAAAAAGGAATATAAAACTATCTTTCTCATAAATGCTTTTACATACTGGCTTTGGTTCTGAGTAATGATTTCATCCGGTAGTTGGTGGTTTGTGTTCCTGAGGATCTCAGCCAATTGAGATACATGCCTTGTGGCATTTTCCTGTAACCTAATTCATGAATATGCGTATAAATTTCATTCATTTGAGCGAACAGTCTTTTTCCTTGTTCCGAATTTTTGTTGGATTGCTTGTACAAAGCAGTCAACGTTTCGGCTTTCAAAAGCATGGCATTAATGTATTTCGGGAAATAGGTTAATGCCGTTTCGCAACACTTCAAAATAAAACTACCGTCCTGAATACCAAACTTAGCCTGATAACCTTGCGCTAAATCCACCAAACAAAGGCAAACTGATTGTTTTGTAGAAAGTGTGTCCATATAAATTCCATTCCGTAAGGCATCAGTGTGGATGTATCCTGAAGCCATTAACCATGCATCGGTCGGGAAATCGCCACAAGTCAACTCAATATTATACCAGCCCACGCGTTTATTCTGCGCCTTGATATAAATATGATTGGGTGCGAGCGATAAATAAGCAGGTTGCCCGAGTTCATCCATTATCATTTTGTACAGATACGGTAGAGAATGACAGTTACCTTTTTTTGTTTGCATCAAGGTAGAAACAAACATATTTGACCAATCTTTTTGCCCTGCAAAATCATCAAAATTGTAGGTGAATGGTGTGTGAATAATAGTTCCATTGGTTGTCGCTACAGGAATAGAATCCGTCATATACACAAACACGGCGCATTGCGCCGTGGCTTTTTCTTTGTCTTTCTCAGGGTATTCGATATTGCCCGAAGCTATTATTCCTCTGCAAATGGAGGTGTTGAACCTGACTGCTACATCAAAAGCAGTTTTATTTAGTCTATTATTAAAATATGCGTTTTCTGTTATGAAAACAGCCTCCTGAAAGTTCAATGGTTTTAAATTAGTCAATGCACTATCAATTGAGATAAAAGCATTCTGATAGACTTGCGCTTTTATTAAGCTAGAAAGAAGTATAAAAAAAAGTAGTGAGAATTTGAATTTCATTTATACATTATCGTTATAAATTATGTTGAATTTATTAATCTCTACTAGCTATTAAAATATACCTATAATTATCTTTCGCAACGATCAGCTCTAGATAATAAAACCTTGAATCATGATGAATCTTGAAATCGAATTCACGAACTTTACCAAAAAACAAATGTTTATTTTTTTTAATGAAAGTAAACCGAAGCCTTCCCCTCTCAATAGCCCAATTAAATAATGACTTACCTGCTTGATTTGTTAATGCACCTGTTCCGTCTGCATTAAAAATAATTGTTGGACAACTATTACATAAAGTTTCTGTTTCGGTTCTTATTGTTGTTCCATTTTTCTGTCTAACTGTCTCTACCGATATAGTTGAACCAATGCTCCATTCTCGAACGATAGAGTCATTCTTTATTATCTCAGAAATAGAATCATTTTCTATTTCTGATTTTTTTTCTGTATTTTCAGTTGCTCTGCAGCTGAAACTAAACACAAGCAATATAAACAATAATTTTTTCATTTCATTTGTTCTGTATGATTAGGGTCAGCTTTTCTCTGTTGATCCTGACCGGTTCCTAGTTGTTTCCTTACTTTATTTTCATTTTCAATGGCATTACCTGTATCCGACCCAACAGTCCAAGGAATAAATATGTGTCTTCTCATAATTCTAGTGGTTGAGTGTTGGTAGCGAAGAAGCAACTTGCTGAATTAGGATCAATGGATCTGTTGGAATATGTAGTGACTCAAGTTGCTTTAATTGCGTTCTCCTTTAGAAAAAAGATATTTCTTGTTTGGTAAAACGATTATAAAAATTATCGATATGAGAATTGATAATAAATTAGGTAAATCCCCTAAAATAATTATTTTGACTTGATTTATACTTGGATTTTTAGTTAGGACATCGAGTAGGGATAATAATATTTGAATTATTACAATAACAACAATCAATGTTTTAATTACATATTTGTACTTTGACACAAAGTAGTTGATTTTATTGTATAGAATTCTCCAAATCATCAACAGACTCGCCAATAATATCGATAACATAATGATATTTGTGACATGAACAAATATCACATTATTTAGACTAAAATCCTTCATTCGAAAGAAAAATGCAGTAGTATATAATTTCCCTATAAATGTATATAGGATTAATATTGTGGAAAATATCTTTGTTGACAAGCTCATCATTGTTGGTTTTGTGATTCGATGCATTTCTTTACTAAGTTATTCCAAAATGCTTCTCCAGAGTCAATCGGATCTCTGTGTCGATTAGATGCACTCTCATTTGATTCTTCTCTAATCTTAAAATCAGCATTTTTTATATTTCCAGTAGCAGTCCAATAATGAGGGTCAAGAACATTTAATACTGGATCATTAGTATTTTGATAGTCAATAATTATAGTACCATTTGTTTTGTCAATTTTAATGTCATCGGATTGAAATGAAGAAAGAAGAACCATACTCTCTACTTTCCACCCGTTTTCTTCTAAATACTTCTTAGTTCCAGCTGCTTCTGCTGACCCCATACTATGACCTATCAACCTAAACGGTTCATCTTGTTTCATTCCTTCAGTTAGAGCTGCATAATTCTGTTTCGCATACTCATATCCATCAGCTTGTCTTTCTGCAGCTGTGGAAAATGCCTTATGATCAATATTTGTAAAATAGGGTTTAGTATTGTCATTGAAGAATTTAGCAGCACCCCGTATAAAACCACTATTCCAATACTCCTTTCCACCAACAGGTGATCCAAATCCTAAATAACCATTAAAATAAACTACTTTCTTTCCATCCGGATCCACAAATTTTACGGGATTATTCATGCAATACGCGTAAGGAGTTATCCAATAATATTTCTCACAAAGCGGGTCAATGGAAATAGCGGAAATAGCAGAAGCTACTTCAGTTTTTTCTTTTTCTTCGCTTATATAACCTATCACCTTGTTTGTTTTCGTGTTGAAATACACCGAACCAATTTCTACTACATCCGCATTGTCGTGAAATTCTTCAAATTCTCCTTTGGAGGAAGTGTACATCACTTGTTTTTTATAACCCAGTTTTGAAAATGGGCTCTGGGTTGTCTGTGCAAAAAGACAACTCACAGCAGCAGCCGCTGCTAACAGAAATAAGATGGGTCTTTTCATGAAATCTTTAATTACAGGTTAAGTATTTACGATACGCTATTTCCGAGTGATAAATTATTTGAAGTATCCCTAAAAGTGGAAACACTAAAATTATCACACGGTAAAAATAACAATTATATTTCAAATGCAAATGAATATTGAAATAAAAAATTAGGACAAAGCATTTTGTATTTGACTGGAAAATAAATACATATGCTCTGGTGTCTAAATATTATTAGGACAACTAAATTTCAATCGGCATTAAACCCTAAAAAATGACTCTTTTGAATGATTCAAATTTACATTGCAGATAAACATCTTTATGCATAATGATAAGCAAATTTCAGAGAACATTAGGCCTCCCTTCCCCGTAGCGTGCAAACATTGGAAGCGAAGCTCCTGCCTTTCTTATTATTTTGCTTTTAAATTTCTGTATAGTATAACTTACTTTCCCTGTATTCCCGCAGTAGTTAATTTGCTTGTTAATGTTGCAAATGTAATTATTTAATTTTAAATGCTAATGTTTTGACATATAAAAAGACACATGTAATTGTGTCTTTTTATATGTGGATATGCAAGTAAAAGCCTTGCTCTTAAGTTTGATGAAGGCTGAAGCCATTCGTTGAACTTCTAACAGCAATTATGCTACGTCGAACGCGCTCCATATGCTTAGAAGCCCGGATTAATTTTTGTTTTTTGAATCAGTTCTTTTATTTCAACATCAGGTTCAAATATCACACGAATGTCGGTAATGTTATTCGCAGAAACTTCTTCTTTGGTAGGAACTCCATCGCTTGAAAATGACAGACGGAATGTTCCGAAACCATCTAACTTTACACTGTCGCCTTCCATTAACCATTTAGGAAGCTCTGTAATAAGATTGGTAATTACATTCTGTACATCGCCTGCCGACAATGATGAAACACCTGCCAAATCCTTACTCAAATCCTTAAGGGTTCGTTTGCCAGTCAATTTGGGAGAGGCGTACCATTTCTTTTCTTTTGTTTGTGGATTTGGACGCTCCACAGCTAAAAATTGTAATGCCATGATTTTAAATTTTAGAAATTAATAATTTGGTTGAATATTCCCCGAATTCAGGGTTATTTTTTTCTTGACTGAATGTGTTTCTTTGTACATACGGTTCTATCTTTTTTTTCATACGTATGAAAGTTTACGTACATACGGTTCAAAATATTTTTTCATACGTATGAAAATTTACGTACATACGGTTCAAAAAGCTACGATAGCACAATTGTTTGAACCCATAATGTTTTTATAAATTAAGCGACGAATCATGCAAAATTATAGATAGATTATCCTTCTGTTTTATGACACGTTTAGGTTGTGAGATTGAATTGCTATTAATTACCGAAATTATTAATCTGTGTCGCTTATTTTGTCATCTTGTGTGATATTTGATTGATTTGTTGTGTGTTGCAAGCAAAGTTATAACTTATAATTGAAAAATCCAAAAATATACATATATACATCGTGAAATTTATTGCTTTAGTAATTAGCTTAAAATCAATGAAATAACGATTGGCCTAAAAATTATTTTATATACATCGGATTTCGGAGTTAAAAAAGAGGGTATTTTTTGGGGGTATGAGAGTGTATGTGAAGGAGATAAACTAACAATAAATGATTTATAGTAGTGCGGAGGAGTATGCCGCTGATGTTGGAGGATAGAAACGTTTTATCCTCCGACTTATACTGCATAAAAAAACCGCGAATCGATTTGTTCAATTCGCGGGTTGTAAACTTGTTTTATACGGATCGGCGATCCGAAGGACGGGAGTATTTATCAGAAAAACAATAGAAATCCATTGACAAAATAAATCAACCCTACGGAACCAACTCCCATTCCTATAACCCATAGGTATCTCCGTTTAATCAACGCTGCAATGGATGAAAGCAGAATGGATATTTGCAGAAATATGACCGCTAGTCCAAACTCGTTCGAATGCTTTTTTGCTTCATCTCGCGTGGACTCAAAAGACTCGGCATCTTTCTTAATCTCCGATTTTTCTTTATCGTAACGTTTTACCGATTGCTCGTATTCGGCAATCTTTTTCTGATACATTTCAATGGTAGGCTTATCCGACTTAGGCACGCGTTGCAAGTCCAGTACCAGCATATCCCGCTGAGTTTCGTACAGGTACAACTTCATTCCTTTACTCTGAAAATACGACCACTTATTGGATGCTTGCTCCTGACTTAATACCGAACGAGTGGAATAACCTCCACCCTTAAATGTGGATAATGTTGCTGCTACAGCAAAAATTATTGTGGTTAATGCCAAATAGTTTAACCAGGGTTGTTTCTTTTCGTCTGCCATAATATATAAAGTTTTTAATGCGCAAAAGTAATACAGAAAGGGCAATATAATATGCACTTTATCTTCAAAAAAACTTTAGAAATCTCAATGTTTATAAAAGTTGGTTCCGGGTAGCATATAAAATCGAAATAAAGCTTATTCCGATTTAGGCAGTCTGACAGTAAAGGTGGTGCTTTCGTTAATGACGGTGCTAAACGTTATGCTGCCGCCCGAAATTTCGATAATGTTTTTGGCAATGGCCAGACCGAGTCCCATGCCGGTACTCTTGGTGGTAAAGTTGGGTATAAACAGCTTGTCCTGTATTTCGGCATCAATTCCCGCTCCGTTGTCCGATACGGTTATTATCACTTCCTTAACTTCTTCTGTCAGGCGTATGGTTATTTCTCCTTCGCGTTCCTCGGGTATGGACTGTATGGCATTTTTTATCAGGTTATTGAATACCTGCACCAGCTGCTCCGGGTCGGCATATACAAATAAGTTTTGCTCTGCACCATCGTAGTTCATGGTCACGTGCTCGTTGTTGTTCATGAACAAGCGGAATACGGAGTAAATCTTTGCTGCCACATCTACCCGCACAAAGCTGGCTTCGGGCATACGGGCAAAGTTGGAAAAAGTTCCGGCAATGCGCGACAGGTTATCAATTTGCTCAATAAGCATAACGCTCGATTTCTCGAAATAATCGTCGAACTGCTTATCCTGCATCTTTTTTGTGCGCTGTAGCTGTTGTATGGTGAGCTTCATGGGCGTAAGCGGATTGTTGATTTCGTGAGCCACCTGACGTGCCATCGATCTCCATGCCGACTCCCGTTCCGATTTGGCCAACAGGCGCGCACTTTGCTCCAGCTCGTCTACCGTTCGGTTATACTGTTGCACCAGTTGTCCTATTTCGTCGTTCAAATTATAATCAATCTTTTCGTTCCTGCGTCCCAGGCGCATATCTTTTAGTTTCATTTCAAGCACGATGAGCGGAGCCGAAAGCTGCTTGCCAATGAATAAACTCAGTACGATAGCCAGCACGATAATAATCATATAGATATGAATAATCACTGTGAGGAAGCTTTCAATCTCGCTTCTGATTTCGTCCTGACTGAAAAACTGCGGCACGGCAATGAACCCTATCTGCGTAAAATCGCCGTTTACAAAGTCTATGTAGCCGGTCAGGTAGTTCAGTTTGCCTATGTGCTCGTATTGGTTGATGTTGGACGTGGTGCTAAAAAAGGGAAGAGGTGCTATTTTATTACTCATCAGGTTTTTGTTGAATATCAGCGGTTGCGAGCTGCCCATCAATATGCCGCGGTTATCGTATACATGAATGTCGGTGTGGTATATGTAGGACAAATCCTGCAATACGAAGTTTAGCGCCTGCGTATTGAGTACATTCAAATCCTGATTCCAGTAATACGTATCCTGCAGTGCTTTTTGGATATAGTTCTTTTTGTTCTCCAGGTTGTCAATCTGCTCCTGTTGGTATTTTTGTTCTATATAATTTACCGATACGTAAAAAATACCCAGAAAACTTATAATCAGCAGGGTGATAAATGCGTATTGAAACTTTGCGGTTAGTCCAAGCCTGTAACCGCTGTTGCGCCTGAGGTAGAAAAATGCCCACACAAAGAGCCAGCATGCCGAAAAGAATGCCAGAAAGGTGTATATAAAATACAGCAGGTAATCTACCACATGGTGCGGTTGCAGTTCAGAGATAACGATATAATTTTTGTCGCTGGGCGAGTAAATATAATGCGTATAGCCTTTATACTCCTGTTGGAAAAAGCCCGATTGCTTCTTGTGTATCCATTTGTTCTCTTGCGGAAATTCAAATTTACCGGACGAATACACCAATCGCTCCCGGTCGTACTTGGCAATGCCGATATTCAGGCGGGCTTGTATGTCGGGCGTGGAGGCAATCAGCAAGTTCGGGAAACTGTAGCTTTTAAAGTTGCGGCGGGGGTAGAACTCCATGAAAAAGAACATGGAATCCGGACGATTATAGTTGGCCTGAAATTTACCAATGTAGGACATGTTACTTTCGTTGGCCGGTACGCTGTAGAAATGGGTGTTTTTCAGTTTAGTGCCCGAAGAGAGAATAAATTGCACATAATCATTATACAGTGCGGAGTGAACATTGGTGGCATTAATGCGCATCTCGTATTTGTTCCAGAAGCCGCGCAGGTATTTTTTGTTCAGGTATTCATTGGCGGCGGTGAGCGAGTCTTTTTTTGAAACCAGCAGCCCTATCCGGCGGTCGGTCGATATCTTGTAGTCGAGTTCTTCCAGCAGAATATCGGCCATCTTATCGTTTTCGGTATTCCCGTTTACCAGAATGTTTTGGGCCAGCACCTTATATTTATCGTTCCTTTTCTGACTGTCGATAATAAAAGAGTTGCAAACCAGAAAGGCCGTAAAAACAAATACCCAGCAGGCAATGTAAACATTATTGTTTTTGTATTTTCTGAAAATGTATGGAAAATAAAGCACCCCACAAATAATGCTAAAAGATACTGTTATTCGTATGGCCGATTCGGGCGCTACGGTAGCGTAAACAACGAACAGGAGCAACGATAAGGCAGCGTCAACAATCAGAGCCTGGTTCAGTAGATGTTTTGTTTTAAACCAATTGTGCGATTTCAGGAATAAAAGTACCAACCCGATTCCCCAAACCAGTATAAGAAAATGCACCCAAAGCGTAACCCCCGAAAAGTCTTTGAAACTCAAGATACTGATCTGAATACTGGAGTGATGGATAAGTCCGCTCAGGATATTATAAACCAATACGAAATATAAAACAAAGATGATCTGAAGTACAAAATGCCCCAGCCTGTGTTTAATAGAATTGGTATAGGCATGAAAATAAAACAGGTAGATAGTAGAAATAAAATACCCGGTAACAACAGTTAAGTGACTGATGGATGCCAGTATGGAGTTGGACGCATACTGATAGGGCGTAAATATCTTATTCCAGAATACGAGCGATGGAAAGTTGAAATACAAACATGCACCGATAAATGCCCCCACACTTACAGCTAAAATGGAAAACTCCCGAAGGCTCAGAATTCGTCTGTTTATCAGGTAGGGTGCTCTCACATAGATGGTAAAGAACAGGATAAATGCGAGTGTAAACGCCAGAAGCCCGGCCAAAGCCCATCTTTCGTTGTAGACGGGAGTTTTGGGTGCCGTCAGGGTAAAGAGGTAATCTCCTAGCGAACAAAAAACAGCATTCTTATCCGTTATGTTGCCGGCTACTATTTGGACCTGCTTATCTATTCTGAAACCCTTGGCAAAACTGTTGGTAAGTTCATGGTTCTCGTAAGGATAATTGTTCTTGATCGTAATTAATGCCATCAACTTCCAGTTGCCAATATCTTTTACCTTTCTTATGCAGTAAGCATTGGGTAACTGTATGTAGTGCCAGCTGTTCAGCTCGGGCATCGAGGAGCTGCTTACGTCATATCGGTTGTCCGACCAAAATGCAAGGCCACCGTTTTTGAACACGCAGTATGCAATGTCCTCATTGCCGAACGGATAAAGTATTAATGAATCGGAGGAAGCATGTGTAATAATTTTTTCCATGTCCTCCAGCGTTTTATCGGCTACTTTCTCCTTCCGTATAACTTCTTTCTGAAAGTTTTTTAAGTTGATAGAGCGCTTTGGCGATTGCTGGTAAAAAAAGTCGCACACAAAGCCGAAGGTAATGCTCACAATCAGGG
>Ga0302208_10000385_pt1 | contig 21595 bp, 17 predicted proteins | sample II_Fen_E2_3_FD_194577 | JGI IMG/M metagenome (GOLD analysis project Ga0302208, IMG submission 194577) | Peat permafrost microbial communities from Stordalen Mire near Abisko, Sweden - II_Fen_E2_3 | ecosystem: Environmental > Terrestrial > Soil > Wetlands > Permafrost | place: Sweden: Abisko...
CTAATCGAAACAGAATCCCGTTTAGTTCGGTTGCATTACATAAAAAGAGGAAGCCCAACGAATGAACTTCCTCTTTTTATGTAGCGGGGACGAGAATTGAACTCGTGACCTCCGGGTTATGAATCCGACGCTCTAACCAACTGAGCTATCCCGCCATGCTTTTAAAGCGGTGCAAAGATAGCCTTTTTGGCTTATCTGAACAAGTTTTTGAACGAAAAAATCAAGTATTAGGGTATAAATCCATTCTGCTAAAAGCTATTAACCTGATATTAAAATGGATAAAGCATTAGAATTTTGGGTTCATTCCCAGGTTATACATGACAAACGACCACATATCCGTCTGTGCATCGATCACTTTGCCGATAGGTTTCCCTGCACCATGGCCCGCCTTGGAGTCAATACGGATCAATGTAGGGGTCTTGCCTGCATTATCGGCTTGTAAAGTAGCCGCAAATTTGAACGAATGGGCGGGTACTACACGGTCATCATGATCACCCGTCATTACCAGGGTTGCCGGATATTTGACTCCCGGCTTTACATTATGCAACGGGGAATATCCCTTGAGGTATTCGAACATTTCTTTGCTCTCCTGGCTGTTACCATAATCACTGGTCCAGGACCAGCCAATGGTAAACTGATTGTAGCGCAACATATCCAGTACACCCACTTCAGGGACAGCTACTGCGTAGAGATCGGGGCGTTGGGTAAGACAGGCTCCTACCAGCAAGCCTCCGTTAGAACCACCGTCAATAGCCAGTTTCTTTGATGAAGTATACTTGTGTGAGATCAGATACTCGGCAGCAGCAATGAAGTCGTCGAATACATTCTGTTTGTGCATTTTGGTGCCTGCCAAATGCCATGCTTCACCATATTCACCTCCACCGCGTATATTGGCTACCACATAAATACCGCCATTTTCAAGGAACGGGATGCGCACGGCACTAAAAGTAGGGTTCAGGCTAATGTTGAAACCACCGTATCCGTAAAGCATCAACGGATTTTTACCATCTTTCTTCATCCCTTTCTTATAGGTGATAGACATGGGTACTTTGGTGCCATCCTTGCTGGTATAGAAAACCTGCTCACTGATATAATCTTCCGATTTAAAGGATACTTCTGTCTTATGAAAAACGTCAGACTTGTTTTCAGCAGCATCGAACCTGTAGACAGTGGGAGGGAGGGTATAGGAATTAAAGATATAAAAGGCTTCATTATCGTCATTGCTGCCCGTAAATCCACTTAGTGTACCTAAGGTGGGCAATTGCACTTCATATAGCTTTTTACCGCTTAAATCGAAGCCGTAGGCATGGTGAGTAGCATCTTTCATGTATTCAGCCAATACCTTTCCTCCGATAATGGTGGTACGTTCAAGTACATTCTCACTTTCAGGAATGATTTCTTTCCAGTTTTCACGGGAGAAGTTCGATGGGTCAACTTCCATTAACCGTTGTTTGGGAGCTTTCCAGTTGGTGAGGATATAGATTTTACCATTTACATGATCCACAACATTATAATCACTTGCAAAACCGGGGGCCAGCAAAGCAAACTTAGCATCGGGAACGGATAAATCCTTTATCAGCAATTCGTTTCCGGTAGTGGTTTCTGTTTCTGTGATAAACAGGTATTTTTCATCATCGGTTACTATCGGATAGCATTCCCGAAGGGGAAAATCCTTGTTCTCATAAATCAGTTTATCCTGGCTCTGTGATTGTCCTACCTTATGATAATATACTTTTTCGTATTCATTCTTATTTGAATATTCCTTTCCGGGTACGGGCGCATCATAAGCACTGTAATAGAACCCATCACCCTGCCACGAAATATCAGATGACTTTGACCAGTTGATATGATCGGATAAGATTTGTTTACTGGCAACATCCATGACAAAGATTTCATTCCAATCGGAGCCGCTGCGGGAAATGGAGTAACCCAGGTATTTGCCATCTTTTGAGAAGGACTGGGCATGCAATGCTACGGTGCCGTCGGTAGAGAAAGTGTTCGGATCGAGAAAGACTTCAGGGGCGGAAGCCAACGTTGCCTGGCGATAGAAAACCGATTGATTCTGAAGGCCGTTATTCTTAAAGTAAAAATACTGCCCGTTCTTTTTAACAGGTGCACCGTATTTAGGGTAATTCATCAAGGCAGTTAGTCTTTTCTTTAGCTCTGCCCGGAAAGGTATTTGAGCTAAGAAAGTATTGGTTACTTTATTCTGAGCCTTCACCCAGGCAGAAGTAACAGCTGAAGTATCATTTTCGAGCCAACGGTAGGGATCATTTACTTCAACGCCAAAATAAGTATCGATGTGATTCACTTTAGCTGTTTCGGGATATCGTATTTCTGATCTGGAATACGCGGATGATAATAAAACCATACTGATAATGATTGGAATTAGACGTTTCATAGTTCCTGTTTTATGAAATTTAATTATGATTTATTTTAAAGCCTGATACACGAGGTTGTGGAATAATACCTTGAAATCCTGGCCGGTATTGTTTGGTTGCAGGTTGATATAGAAAAGCAATATCAGGTCTTCCTTAGGGTCGATGATATAATCGGTGCCAAACATGCCACCCCAACGCATGGATCCTTCAGAAGCAATTGATTCATGGCTGTATTCCGAGCGGAAATCATCAAATGCCAGCCCGAAACCTATTTCACCACGTAAATCCTTTACCTGGTTTTTGCACATTAGTTCTACTGTCTTTCTACCTAAAATACGCTTACCATTGAATTCACCCCCATTTAAGATCATCTGGCAGAATTTGGCATAATCTTCAATGGTTCCTGATAACCCTGCCCCGGTACTAAACATGGTCTGAGCTCCGGAATAGGGATAGGTCTGGTATAATTTAGACGGATTAGGGATTAACGCTGAATTTTTATCTTTTTGATAGAGGGTCACTACACGGTTTTCTTTCCCTTTGGGAATATAAAAAAAGGTATTGTTCATTCCCAGGGGCTCAAAAATACGTTCCTTAAAGTATTGATCTACCGGTTTGCCTGAAACTACTTCAATCAGGTAACCCAGTACATCCAGACTCATGCCATAGGTGAATTTCTCACCCGGATCATGTTCCAGTGGACAGGTAGCCAATGTGCGGACTACTTCGCCCAATGTTTTATTCTCAAGGGTATTCAATGGTGGGATGCCTTTTTTAGCAAAGATCTTGCCTAACGGACTGCCATTCCCATAAGAGATGCCGGAGGTATGGGTCAATAAATGACGGATTGTGATATCTTTGTCGGCAGGCAGGGAAGTATAAGTCGAGTCTAGTTCGTTGAAAGAAACCAATACCCTGGGGTTTTCAAATTCGGGGATATACTTCTTGATAGGTTCGTCCAGTGAAATTTTTCCTTCCTCAACAAGGGTCATGACTGCTACTGCCGTGATGGCTTTAGTTTGGGAAGCCATCCTGAAATAATCGTCTTTTTGACAAGGAATTTTATCTTCTATATTTCTCCACCCGAATGCTTTGTTATGGATTACTTTTCCGTGATGTGCCACAAAAGTAACTGCATGGGGAATGGTGCCATTGTCAACCAGCTTCTGAAGTGCAGAATCCAGTCGGGCTAACCTATTGGAATCAAATGTTGCAGCAACATGTTTGGAATAAACAAAAGCCTGTGGTGTAGATGCTTTTTGACCAAAACAAGAAATTCCTGTTGCCAGAATAATAAATAGAAAAACATTTTTTTTCATGATGTGTTCAATGATATGTTCAGGTAGCTAATATGCTTATATACGAATTGAAATGTAAGTATAAGCAACAGGCAAAAAATACATAACGGTAATTACATACATTCAACATGCTATTATATTATAATCCGAATTCTTTGGCAATTTGCATCATATAAGCTACTGCAGCGTCATGTTCATTAGGGATAATACCATCCATAATGGCATCCTTGATACGTGTTTTAATTTCCCCGACTACGGAGGATGCAGGCAGATTGAAAGTATCCATGATTTCCTTTCCCCCGATAGGAGGTTGGAAATTACGGACACGGTCTTTCTCTTCTATTTCTTTTAGCTTTTGACGGACTAACTGAAAATTAGCCTTGAACTTCTTTACCTTTTCGGCATTCTTAGAAGTAATGTCAGCCTCGCAAAGCACCATTAAATCATCAATGTCGTCGCCTGCTTCAAATAGTAAACGTCTGATGGCTGAGTCGGTAATCTCTTCCTCGCTCAGCACTATGGGACGCATATGAAGCGTTACCATCTTTTGGACATACTTCATCTTTTCATTGGTAGGTAACTTCATTCGGCGAAAGATATCCGGTATGATTTTTTCACCAATAAAATTGTGGTTATGAAATGTCCAGCCTACCCTGGTGTCGAACTTTTTTGTAAGAGGTTTGCCTATATCATGCAACAAAGCTGCCCAGCGAAGCCATAAGTTATCGGTATGTTTACATATATTGTCCAGCACCACCAACGTGTGGGTGAAATTATCCTTATGCCCAATGCCATCTTTTGTTTCAGCCCCTTTTAAAGAAAGCAACTCAGGAAAAATAAGTTCCAGCAAACCAGTCTTCTCCAGTAAAATAAAACCTACAGATGGTTTCCTGGACATCATGATTTTATTCAGTTCGTCCGCAATACGTTCTTTGGAAATGATTTCAATGCGTTCTTTGTTCCTTACTATGGCATCAAACGTGTTTGTTTCAAGAAAGAAGCCTAGCTGTGCAGAAAAGCGGATACCCCGCATCATGCGTAACGGATCATCCGAGAAAGTAATATCGGGATTGAGTGGTGTGCGAATGACGAAGTTTTTCAGGTCCTCCAATCCCCCAAAAGGGTCAATCAGTTCACCGAAACGGTCTTTATTCAGGCACAGGGCAAGTGCATTAATCGTAAAGTCTCTTCTGTTCTGGTCATCTTCCAGGGTGCCATCTTCTACTATCGGGTTTCTTGAATCGCGGTTGTAGGATTCCTTGCGGGCACCTACAAATTCGACTTCCAGTTCTTTAAGTTTTACCTGGGCAGTACCAAAGTTCTTAAAAACAGTCAGGCTGGCACGTTTACCTAATTTAGAAGCAACCTTTTGGGCAAGTTCAATGCCACTTCCAACAACTACTACGTCAATGTCTTTAGAAGCACGTTTGAGAAAAATATCACGGACGAATCCACCAATGACATAACATTCCTGCTGTTGTTCGTCAGCTGCTTCGGAGATAATTTGGAATATCTTGTCTTGCAAGTAATTTTTCATAAAGTCTTCATCCTAATTTTGGAAGACAAAGGTAAGAGAATAAAGTCAAACGACAAAGAATCATTCAGAGAAGGAATATAAGCTACCCTTGGATTAAAAATCATTCCAGGATCTTTATAAAGCAATCAAACTCTACTCTAATGAATTTAACAAGCATTTATTTTCTAGAATCGAATTTGTCAAAAAGATATCGTGATTTTGTTTGATTTGTTGAGTCTACTTTTATATGGATAAAGGACTTACCGTATTATCTCGATAAGTCCTTTACTTTAATTTAAAGAGTGAATTAAAGGTATTTTCAATTCTCCTTTTTTGCTTTCCGTGAGCGTAATTTCTTTAATTCATCTTCTAGTGATTCAATTTCCTTTTCCTGATGGTCAATAGTCTTGAGTAATTCATTTAATTCTTCATTTTCAATCGTAGTAGGATATTGAGCATCTACTCTTTCAAGAAAATCAGCCAGTATATTCATGTAATTCATAAATGCCTCATAAGGAGATTCAAAGTTTGTACCATAAGGATCCTTATGGCTCATGTAGCGAAAATGATCGGATGACTGAAGCATTAACCAGTCATGTTGTAAGGGTCTGTCATTACATAAACGAACCCGTTCGCTTACTCCATAGAGTTTATGCAAAGCTTCCTGTTGCAAATCATTGCCGGTCCATGCACTAATGTCTTTCTCCAGTCCAGCCCAGCTAATTGGATGAGATGCACTTATATTTCCGGCAGTTTCATACTTTTTACCAACTTCAGAGGGTAATATAAACCCTATTTGTTGTTCCATGGCATGGTATGGTAAAGCTTTCAGAAAGTCGTAAATGCCTGATTCCGGACGTTGAAAAACTCCTAAGGCTTCATAACCCATCCAAAGATTGACAATCTTTTCTTCTTCAGGCATTGCATTTAACCAACTAACAAATTTTTCAGCCGAAAGTGGATAGTCAATCCATGATTGGTTGCTAAAATGGAAAGCTATGTCATCGCTCAGCTTGTGATTTCGAACAAGCAATTTAAGTTTTGGCAGATATTCATGTGTGTAAACATAGTTTGGGCTTTTCCAACCCAATACTTGACGTGCTTCGTCCAAAAGAATAGTCTTATATCCCATCTTTGAAACAATTTCACCTATCTCATCAGAATAAATTAATTCTGAATTCCGAAAAGCAGTAGGTTTTTTCCCAAACAAATCCTCAATTTTAGCAGCATGCATTTTTACCTGTTGTTCAAATTCATTTGCATCAAAAACTGAAGAAAGTGAATGCGCATATGTCTCAGCCAAGAATTCTACACTTCCTGTTTTCGCCAATTCCTTAAAACTATCAATAACTTCGGGTGCATATTGTTCAAATTGTTCCAGGGCAATGCCCGAAATTGAGAAAGCACAACGAAAATTTCCATTTGAACTGCGTATCAATTCAGCAATTGTTTTGTTTGATGGTAAATAAGCTTGATCAGCCAAATAGCGAATTCGTTCCTCGTTTTGAAAGTCATCATAGTAATAATGATCTTGCCCGATTTCAAAAAAACGGTAGCGTTTCAAACGAAGAGGTTGATGAATCTCAAAATAAAAACAAATGTTTCTCATATATTTAATACGTATTTTATAAATTATCGGATTCTTACATCACGCTATCGTAAATAGCCCGGACTTTTAATCCTGCATCCTGCCATTTTATATTATTGACTTCTTCCAGACCCAATGTACTTAAACTTTCGTACATAGCAGGATTCTTGACTATGGCATAAATTGCATCAGCCATGGCGTCAATATCCCAGTAGTCAGTTTTAATAGCATGGGTCAATATCTCGGCACAGCCTGATTGTTTTGAAATGATGGATGGAGTTCCAACCTGCATTGCTTCAAGGGGAGAAATGCCAAATGGTTCTGAAACTGAAGGCATGATATACACATCACTCTCGGCTAACATTTCATGAACCTGACGACCTTTTAAAAAGCCCGTAAAATGAAATCGGTCAGCTATGTTTCTTTTAGCAACCAGATCAATCATGGCAATCATCATATCACCATTTCCTGCCATTACAAAACGAACATCTTTTGTCCTTTGTAAAACACGGTAAGCAGCTTCAACAAAATACTCAGGACCTTTTTGCATAGTAATTCGACCCAGAAAAGTGACTATTTTCTCTTTTCGGGGTGTCTTTTTAAATAAATCTACATCTTCAAGCGGATCTACAGCATTGTGAACTGTAGTTACTTTGCGGGGATCCTGAAAGTATTTTTCAATTACAATTTTTCGGGTTAAATCGCTTACTGTCATAATATGATCGGCTGCATCCATACCTCTTTTTTCGATTCCGTATACAGTTGGATTAACTTGTCCCCGGCTTCTGTCAAAGTCAGTTGCATGTACATGGATTACAAGTGGTTTTCCGGAAATTTGTTTGGCAAAAACTCCTGCAGGATAGGTGAGCCAATCGTGTGAATGTATTATGTCAAAATCAAGCTGGTGTGCCAAAACACTTGCTACCGCTTCATAATTCGATATTTCTTCTATTAAATTGTCCGGGTATCTTCCTGAAAAATCAATACAGCCTAAATCGTTTGTATAAATTCGGGTAAAGTCATACTTTATTCCTTTACGTAACCAAAAATACTCATCCGGATGCATTTGTGACCCAATACGTTGATTTACATAATTCCAGTCATTATCTTTCCATACAACAGGAACATTACAAGCACCTATAATCTTTAGAAAACTCTGATCTTCATCACCATGAGGCTTTGGAATTACAAATGTAATTTCCATATCTTTTTGCAATGCCATTCCTTTTGTCAATCCATAGCTGGCAGTCCCTAATCCTCCTAAAATATGAGGCGGAAATTCCCAACCAAACATTAATGCCTTCATGCTTATTCGTTTTCGTAATTTTTCAATAAGTCTAATATTCTCAATACTTCAGCCACACTCATTGCAAATGACATGCCCCCATGGCCTTTATAAGGTGGGTTGCCATCAAATAATTCGGGAAGTGTACCAATGCAAAGTTCTGTCATTTCTGCTTCAAAACCAATCAACATACGTTCCAAAAACGATTTTCCACTTTGTTTGTAAATTCGTAAATAAGCAGTAGCAAAAGCTCCAAAAGTGCATGGCCATGCAGGTCCGTTAAAATAATTTCTATCGCGCTCCAATTGCCCACCGACATAATTTGGTCTATAAGAGCCACTTTTAGGGCTTAGTGACCGTAACCCTTTAGGAGTGAGTAATTCTCTAGTTGTAATATCCAAAACAGACTTTTGTTGATGTTTGTTCAAAGGAGAAAATGGCAGACTTACTGCCAGAATCATATTGGGACGAACTTCCAGATCGTTGTAATTACCATCTACAAAATCATATAAATAAGTGCCATTCCAAAAAGTTTTTACAAATGCTTCACGTGCTATTTCGGCCTGATAATCTAATAAATCAGCTGCATGTTCAAACCCATTTTCCCTTGTTAATAAAGCTGTAAATTTTAATGCATTACACCACAGTGCATTTATTTCTACGACGTATCCAGTACGAGGTGTTATTGGTTTGCCGTTTTCAATTGCGTTCATCCAGGTTGCTGGCTTTTCTGTACCATTCACATAAAGCAACCCATTGTTATGTAGAAATAGATTTGGATGATTTTGTTTACGTATAAATGAAATGATTTTTGTTGCGAGCTCCCCATAGCGATTGGCTGCTTCCTTCAATGAAACTGAAAAGGCAAATTGTTGAACAGTCCATAAAAACCAGAGTAATACATCCGGATCATCAATTCCTTGCAATTTAAATCCTTTTTTCTCTCCATTAATAAACCTTTGAATCTCAGGAACTGAAGTATCCATAATGGCATCAAAGTAATCCATTCGGTTGATTGAAAGTGTACAGCCGGGTAGTGCTACAAATTGGTCGCGAGCCCGAGCTGAAAACCAGGGATATCCTGCTAATAAATATGTTTTATCCCCTTCCCGTTTGTAAAATTGCTGAGCTGAGTTTTTTAGGCAGCTAAACATATCTAACCTATGATTTCGACGTGTTAATTCTTCTTCCCAGAGAATCTTGAGCTTGCGTGGTGAAACTTCTGATATTCCTGCAGAAAAGATGATTGATTCACCTTTCTTTATTGGCAATTCAAAATATCCTGGAACTAATAAGTCTTCTTTGTAATCATAGCCACGTTCTTTCTCTTTGAAATATTCTATATTTTTATACCAATATGGCTGATGATTATATTCAATTTTCTTTGAGAATTGCATGCATAAATCAGGATACTTTTCGTATAAACGCATAGATATTCCATTGTTAATCTCCTGATAAGATGTTTCAGCAACGTTATTTTCATGAGTTAAGTCGTTGACACTACGAAAAGCAAGAAATGGTCTGAAACGAAGCAAAGTTGGAGAATGGGCTTCAAGTAAAGTATATTTAATGAGTACTCTGGGCTCAAATGACACTAAAAGTCTTTCTTTTGATAGAATTACTCCGCCCACACGATAAACAGTCCTGGAGATAACCTCACAGTCAAATTGACGAATGTATTTATGTCCGTTGGGGCTAAAATTATTACCTTCAAAATTGTGAATTCCTAGATTGAACTCTGCCCCGTGTTGAATTACCGTTTCATCAAGTGATGATAGTAAAACATGGTTTGAATTATCAATTTCGGGTAATGGCATGACCAATTGACCATGATATTTTCGGGTATTACAATCAATCAAAGTTGTGCTGTTATAAGTTCCTGCCCGATTGGTACGAATCATCTCTTTCGAAAGAGATTTTTCGAGATTAATTAGCAGGGTCTTATCAAAATTGAGGTAACTCATAGTTTAAAACTAATTTTAAATTTTGCGTCTGGTTGACTTCAAAGTGCTCCATTTTAGAAATACAAAAAATCTGATTCTAATAGATATTTTAGGATTTTTATTTTCGACTGCAATATATTGATTTTTTTCCAAATATTGATGTTCTTTTTTAGTTGAATTCACTTAATTTATTTTTTTATTAAAATGTAATTATTTGTAAGTAGTTGATAAATAGAATCATGATATTTTTAATAAATCATGATGTTTCGTGAATAGCTTTTTGGAACTAAATAAATTCTTTTAATTGCAATTTTACGTTTACTACTCTAAGAAATTGTAACTTTGTGCCGTAAAGACCACTGAGAATAAAATGCCACAAGAGTCAATCCTTTTTACTAATAAACGACAATTTTTAAACGCTGTTTTTATTCCTTTTATTATTGGAATTTTAATGGTACTAAGCTTTATATTAGAAAAAGGTATGGATTGGGATTTTCATGCAGCAGGTGTTTATCCGCGTCGAATTGAAAATATATGGGGTGTTTTTACTCTTATATTTGTGCATGCCAGCTGGTCACATTTAGTTAATAATGTAATTTCATTTGTTTTGTTAAGCAGCTTTTTGTATTTCTTTTACAAAAAAATAGCTTCAAAAGTAATGTTTATATCTTATGTTTTAAGTGGAGTACTCCTCTGGCTAATTGGCAGAGATAGCTGGCATATTGGAGCAAGTGGATTGATCTATGCATTAGCCTTTTTTTTGTTTTTTAGCGGGATTATTAGGAAATATGTTCCTTTGATAGCCATATCACTAATTGTTGCTTTTGTTTATGGAAGTATGATTTGGCATATTTTTCCATGGCAGATTCAAGATCCTGTTTCATGGGAAGGGCATTTAGCCGGAGGGTTTACCGGATTTATATTATCAATATGGTTTAGAAATGCAGAACCCCAAAAACCGGTTAAAATATGGGAAGATGAAGCTGATGAATCTTTAGATTATCTTGGAGAAACTGATGAAGAAATTGATGAAAAGAATGAAGATGATTTTGTTGGTTTAGGTACCGGCAATGTTTTGAATTCTCAATCACTGCAAAATTGAGACGTAGGGATAAAAAATAGGATTAGGTTTACTGCCGATGTGACAGAAGTGCCAGTATTAATCGGATTTGGTATTTTTTTTTGAACGTTAGTTAATGTGCTAAAATGTATCTGGAATTATAAATTAAAGAAAATTATGAGAAAACTATATGTTATTTCTGCTGTGTGTTTCGTAGTTATAGGAATTGTGTTTACAATTCTTCCATTAAGCGAAATTGCTTTTATACCGATTGTTATTGCTTTGATTTTAGCATTTCTGGCAATTCATACATCTAAAGTTAATCAAAAGGAACTTCCTAAATTAATCTTATTTATTTCAGCTTTATTGTTACTTGTTGCTATTGGTAAAGTTGTTTTTGTTAAAGATGTTGTTGCTCCAAATACGCCATTTGAACTGAATAAGGTTGACCCACAAAAGAAGAATTAAAAAAGACCGACGAATTTTAAACTGGTCACATCCGGTTTTTTATTGGAAATTATCATACAAGCTTGTTCACTCCTAGACTTCTGAATTAAGTTTAAGAAATCATTCGTATAATTTGTTCCCGTACTTTTTGTACTTGAAGCAAATCGAATGATTTTTTTTTCATCAAATTCCGATACCTTATTCTAGCCATGAATTTCTTTGTTCTACTGTTCCATTTAAATGCAAATTTTCCAAATGGGTATTGCATGATGAAAAACAGAAGAAATGGCCACCAGGTATTACATGCCAGATGGTAAAAAAGTATAGTCTGTATTACGTAAAACAGGGGGAAGGTAATAATGCCGGTTACAAATTGTAATGAACTAAAAAAGCCTTCGTATTTTGCTTCCACGACATGTTTGCGAATATATACGGGAATGAAAAACGGCATGAAATTGCAGATGAAGCCATATATGAAAAAAGGAAAAGTAAAAAGTAACTTAATTCCTTCAGCTATTATTTCTTTATTTTTATCTGCTTTCTGATCTAATATCCAAGTCCTCAAATTTAATTTTTTCAATAGTTCGGAATACTCTTTGTTAAGAAATTCCAGTTTGTCAATTTTTTCAGGTTCGTTTTCCTCGAACATGATTAATCTTCTGACAATTTCCTGACGGGCTATAAATCGATGAAAAGTTGTATCCGGCAAGCGTAGCTTTTCAACATAAGCGGTATTAGCTACTCTCGAAAGAGCTTCAAAACATTCATAATGGTTTTCAGAAGCAATGTTTAAGGACAGATTATTTAAATCTATTCTTAATTTTTCCCGGATTTCATTTGTGGCAGCTACCGGATTTTCAGTATAACCTGCCATATATTCAGATACTTCAATCGGCTTGCCGATATTAATAATTATATGTTTCCCAAATTTTACAAGATCACCATAATCAATACCTACAGGAATGATTTTGACTTTAGGCTGTGTGTTGTATTTCTGTTGAGCTAAAAAGGCGATACGAAATATCCCTTTTACAAGTGGCCTTAACTTCCTTTGTTCTCCTTGGTTCCCTTCAGGCATAATACCAAGGGCATTGTTCTTATCCAGAATTTCAACACATTGTTCAAAAATATCATTGTTTCTTTCAAGATTTTCCATGCCATCCCGCATACGGAATGCAGGCAGTATTTTAGCAAACTTAAGAACTTTAACCGCTGTTTTGTTTTTAAAGATGTCTGCTCGTGCCAGAAAAATAACCGGTAACTTATACGGTGCTATTGAATGTACTGCGATAGCATCCATAAAGGCATTAATATGGTTTGGCGCAAAAATTACCGGATAACCTGTGGGAATGTTTTCCCGGCCTATTACGATGTATTCACCATAATAGCGTTTGAATGTAAACACTATATAATTTCTCACCAAGCTAAATGAAACAGGATAATCAGAGATGTTTGACATGTTTAGAAAAAAGTTATTCGATTATACAAACCAATAATTCTACCTTATTTTGGTTGATGTCTCGACCAATACGTCGATAGACTCAGTCCGGCAATGATATGCCATATTCCCCACCATGCTGTGATAAAAAGCATTCCGCCTACTGCCAGTGAAGGTGGAAATATCTTTGGGTTAAAAAGCAGTACCAGGCCAAGACCTGAATTCTGAATCCCCATTTCAATAGTGATTGTTCTTCTGTCTCGATTTGAAACATTAAAGATACTCCCGAGTGAATATCCTGTGAGGAATGCCAGGAAATTATGAATCAAAACGATAAAGAATATGTAAAATATGTATTTCAAAAACAAGTGTAAGTTGCTTGTAAATGCCAGAACTACAATACCGACAAAGAATGCAATGGAGATATATTGGATTGGCTTTTTTAATTTCCCGGTTATTATGGGGAAGTATTTAGAAAAGAATATCCCTAAAATTAAAGGAATACCTAATAATATAAATACCGTTTCAAACATTTGAAAATTATCAATCTGTAATGGTTGTAACAGATGGCCGGCTTTATTGCTAATGAATTTCAGATACAAACCTCCCCAAAGTGCAAAGTTGAACGGAGTTGAAACAGTTGCCAATAAAGTTGTGCTTGCACTAAGTCCGACTGATAACTCGGTGTTTCCTTTGGCATAGGACGTCATGAAATTGGATATGTTCCCACCCGGACAGGCAGCCACCAAAAACATTCCCATAGCAATGGTAGGAGTAATGTAATTGTTAAGAGCAACAACAAGTAAGAATGTCATAAAAGGTAAAGCAAACAAATGTCCGAAGAGCCCGACCAAATAAGTTTTTGGTTCTTTTATTAATTCTTTAAACTGATTCGGTTTGATGCCTAATGCTACTCCAAACATGATAAAACTAAGCACAATATTGATCATAGTCATTCCCGATGCTGAAAAATTAATCCGTATTGGGTCTAGTTGCTGTAAAGCTTCGAACATAAATTCTTTGTTTGTTTTTTAACGCTGCAAATATATAAAATTAATAGGTGTGAACGGATGATTTAATCGATTTAGAAAAGATCTTTTATTGAAAACCGAAATTTTAAGTACTTTTGTTCTGTCTAAATCATATTGGTTTTAATGTTTTAATTTAATCGCTAAGTGAAATGAGAAAAAGCATATTTGCAATTTTAATCGCAATATCGATCATGTCTGACTCTTGTGCCGTGCAGAAGAATAAAGCAACGGTGGTTCGTTTAGAAACAACTTATGGTGAAATAACTGTGAAGTTGTATCCCGAAACAATCAAGCATCGCGATAACTTTATTAAATTGGTGAATAGTGGATTTTATAATGGTGTTTTATTTCATCGGGTCATTGCCAATTTTATGATCCAGGCAGGAGATCCGGATTCAAAGACTGCTAAAGCCGGGGCTTTGTTAGGTTCAGGCGACATGCATTATACTATTCCTGCAGAATTTGTTTATCCTAAGTATTATCATAAAAAGGGAGCTTTGTCTGCTGCCCGTGAAGGCGATGAAAGTAATCCATTAAAAGCTTCTTCAGGTTGCCAGTTTTATATTGTTGAAGGGAAAGTGTTTTCCGATAATGGGTTGGATAGTCTTGAAATAAGCAATAAACAAAAACAAGAAGCTAACTTGTTTCAGGAGATGGTTAAGCTCAGACAGGATGAAGTAAAGAAATATCGCATGGAACGCAATCAATTAAAACTTGATGCATTAAGTGATTCAATTTTATCGATTGTCCATGTATCTATGGAGAAAACTAAATCGTATAAATTCACAGAACAACAACGCAGGGATTATAAAACCATAGGAGGAGCTCCTCATTTAGATGGAGGATACACCGTTTTTGGAGAAGTTGTAGAAGGTCTGGATATCGTAGAGCGAATTTCAAAAGCTAAAACAGGAAGCAATGACAGACCCATGGAAGATATAAGAGTGATTAAAGCAGAAATAATAAAATAAACAAAAAATGCTTCACAATTTTCAGTGAAGCATTTTTTTGTGTCAGTGGAAATATTCAATAGCAATACAATAGGCTAAAGCCCGATCTTAAAAAAGCAAACTGCTTTTGACACAGCATGATTTTTTTTACCGATATATGGTCAATCTGCCAGGGTGTGTGAAATCAATTATCTATTCGTTCCTGATGTTGTGGCCGGAGTAAATCGTTTACGGTTTTTACCGGGTTGAATGTCTCAATAGGTACTTCCACAAAAATAGTGTTCCAGTCGCTCATAGCGCCATTCCAGAGTCCTGGAAGTTCAAGGGCTTTCAACTCCTTGCCGTTTTTCGATTTCAATGAAATAAATCCGGTGTTTTTATCCACATGTTTCAGTAAATCAAACTTTCTACCCAGGTAATCTTTTACTCCACATACTAAATCAACCGGATTAAAGTGTGTTGAATTCATCATGATTGCTTTATCGGTAGAATTAGTCATGTCTATCTGAGAGCTTTCCAGAATTTGAGGGGATACTGTTCCGTCAGCATTCACCGTGAGGAAAGGACCACCCCCCGGCTCTCCCACATTTTTCACCATCCCGCAAACTCTGATCGGGCGGTTTAGTTTGGTATAAAGATATTTTCGTAATTCAGTTTCAGTCAATGCATGTAAGCCCGGTTGATGATTGTTTAGCCTGGTTTCACAGAATTGAGCTATAACAACCAGTTTTGCTTTAGATATAGATTCGTTTTCCAATTCATTCAGATAACCGAAGCATTGCTTCTGTAGATTTATCAACATGCCGGCAATCACTTTTTTATAGGTGATGGTACTTTCTTTCAACGAATCGGGTACTACATTGTCGATGTTTTTAATGAAGATTACATCCCCATCCAGATCGTTCAGGTTTTCAATCAATGCTCCGTGACCACCCGGACGAAACACCAGTTCCCCATTTTTATCGCGGAAAGGTTCATTGTTTTCATCGGCGGCAATTGTATCGGTTGACGGCTTTTGTTCCGAAAAGCTAACGTTATATTGCACGTTGTAATTCTTTTCAAACCGGGACAAGGACTCCTTATAATGTTCTTCAAACAAGGCGCGATGTTCTTTCGACACTGTGAAATGTATATTGACCTTACCTGAAGTTGAGGCTGCATACAGAGCACCTTCTACTAAATGTTCCTGCATAGGTGTCCTGATTTCTGCCGGGTAGGTGTGAAACTTCAACAGCCCTTTGGGTAGTGATCCATAATTCAATCCTTTCTCAAGCAAAAGATTCTCAACTATCGTTTTGAATTGTTTGTTTATTATCAGTTCATTAATAGTTTGCCCTTCGTTTTTTATACAAACTTTATTTAAGTCATCATAGAATGCAAATTTCTCAATCTCGTTGAAGAATTTATTTTCAAATGCATTTGTAGGTTTGTTTTCTTTGCCTTCAATAAATTCGAAAAGATCTTTAAACATTCTGCTGGCAGCCCCTGAAGCAGGTACAAACTTAAGAATCGTAGCTTCCGACTGTAGATATTCTTCCCATTGGTTTAATAAAAATGGTAATTCCTGGTCCGAAACCACTACAATTCCATTCCCGGGTTCGGCTGCACTACGGATCTTCAGGAATGGAAACCCGTTTACAAATGACTTCAGTTGTTCTTCAATCTGGTTGGAAGTAATTCCTCTTTTTTTTAGGATAAGTTCGTCAGTTGGCGTTAGCATTTTCGTAATATATTATGCGTTATAAATTGTAAATTATTCTCCCAATTGATCTTTCAATATTGTCAGATCTTTCTTTCGTTGTGTTAGTTCATTGATGTAATCGGACAAACGGATAAACGATTCATAATCTGTAAACGACATTTTTCCTAAGCTGTAGTACGATCTGGTAGCATACTCAAGGGCTTTGTCCAGATCGCCGGTAATTTCATATCCAATTGCGATATTGTTGGCAGCCTGAGCTTGAATACGGATGCTTTTTGTTTTATTGTATTCGCTTTCCCATAACTTGATGGCCGATTTCCAGTTTTTTACATATACTGAGTCCATGCCTTGTTTCATAAGTTTTTTTTGGGGATTAAAGAAGTAACGATCTACCTTATCCCAATAAGGTATAAAACGATCCACAGCTTTATGTCCCACATTCAACGCCCCATCCACCAGTGCGTCTTCTCTCTTTGGAAGGTCGCTTATACTTTTTGAAGTGTATGATTCTGATTCCCAGAATACAGTGTCTGTATATTGGACGGAAGTTACTTTCGGGTTATTCGGATAGTGAATGCTCCATGATGTTTCGAACTTAAGTTCTAAGGTTGACAGGTAAGTACTGCTTTCAGGCAGGTATTCTTCAGTCAGATTATCATCTACCTTCATCTTATCCAGAGAAAGGATTACATTAGCCTGTTTTGCCAGGCATAAACTTTTTACGGTGTCATTGTTTAGTCTCTCAGATCTGAAAAATTCAGTGCCCTTATTAATAGTGTTTGGAATCAACTGAATAGTTGAAAAGAAATTCTTTTCTTCCAGGTTTTCAGTCAAAGCTCCCAAACAGAAAATAGACATGCTATCAGTATTTATCCGTGTGTTTTTGGGAATTGCGTTGAGGATTTGTGTTTTATGCCCGTACTCGGCCGGTTGATTTACGGTGTTGTTCACGATAAGCAAATCATTGGCATCCGTAGCAAAAGCTACTTTAGCAGGACGCAATACATCAAGGGAAGTATATAGTAAACTGCTGGAACATGAAGTACAGAAAATTATTCCAAAAGCCAGTATGACAAATTTTAGTTTGTGTCTTTTCATAATCAATAGCTATCTTTTTAATGTCTTAGGTTTGTTTTAAATATTCACTTGCAATCCATCGTAAGCAAGTTGGATATTCGGGGGCAACAGCTTGTTTACTTCTTTATGAAAACCAATGTCATGACTCATGTGCGTAAAATAAGTTTTGCGGGCGTCAATTTTACCTGCTAATTCGATAGCTTCCGCCAGTGATAAATGAGATATGTGTTTGTTTATTCGAAGTGCATTCATGACCAGTACATCCAGGCCCTGAAGTTTTTCTATCGAATGGTTATCCATTGTTTTTACATCCGTCAGATAAGCCACTTTCCCAATCCTGAATCCAAGAATGGGAAGCTTTGCATGCATTATCCGGATAGGTTGAATTTGTATCCCTTCTATAAAAAAGTCATTTTCGTTTATTTCGTGCAAATGAATGACCGGTACCCCGGGATATTTTACTTCTACAAAGCAATATGGCATATTTCGTTGAATAACCGATAAAACTCTTTTCTCGGCATATAGTTGCGTGTCTCCCAACGGACGTACATCATCCATCCCGCCAATATGATCATAATGTTCATGAGTTAACAGTATCGACGAAATTGAATCAATATTATGAGTCAGAAGTTGCTGACGTAAATCAGGACCACAATCAATTAATATCTTCGTGTCGCCTTCTGTTATCAATACTGAGGCTCGTAAACGTTTGTCTTTAATGTCAGTAGAACTGCATACTCTGCACTTACAACCTATTTGAGGTACTCCTGTTGATGTTCCTGTTCCTAGAAAAAGAAGATCCATGCTATTCTTTATTTTATTTAATCATCACTACACCCCGCCACTCCATCATTGCAACACCTCATCACCACATTCTATTTTCATCCGTATCCGCCATTCTTGCGGGTATAAATTATTTGTTCTGTTTCCCAGATTTTTGACCCAACCCAATGCCTGGCCTTTATAGCTAATCAGGATATATCCTTTGGTTGAATCCGGCAGAATAATAGCTTCTTTTCTTAAATAGGATATCGCGGTTCTATAGTCTACTTCAACTGTTTCTACATTCTCTTTGTCCAGTATTTTCGAAAGAGCAATACTTGCCGAAGGAATAAAATCGGTTCCTTTCGTTTCTCCCAATAAAATCCCTGAATGCATACATTTCAATTGTTTCTTGAGAAACATGAATTCATTTAAATAATTTTTATCGTAAGCTTTAATTAAATTATCTTCCGTTAAAATCACCCAACGTTCGCTGTCTTTTAATGAAAACGTAGAAACGTTGCTTTTTGTTACAAATTTTATGTTTTTTTTGTCGTCTTTCTTGTTCTTCTGTGAGGATCGTACAAATGAAGTTTTCCTTAATACAGACAGGAAGAACCCTTCACCCTTTGTTTTGTTCGGATAAAACCGGTACCCAAAATCGGTTGCCGTGATGTCCTGATTTCCATTTAAGTCCATACTCAGTAAGTCTGCACCCAGTTCTTCACAAATCCAGCGCACATTTTCTTCGTTTTCCTCCCGGTTAAAGGTACAGGTACTGTATACTAAGATGCCTCCGGTCTTCAATGTGTCCCAGGCCGAAGAAAGAATCTCTCTCTGGCGGGCTGCACATAAAGTTACATTATACTCCGACCATTCCTGAATTGCTCCGGCATCTTTTCGAAACATGCCTTCACCCGAGCAGGGAGCATCTATAACAACAGCATCAAAAAAGCCGGGTAATCCTTTGAAATCTTTCGGGTCATTATTTGTGACTACGATATTCGGATTCCCCCATTTAATAAGATTCTCTGCCAGTATATACGCCCTTGACCGGATGATTTCATTGCTTACCAATAAACTGCTTTCGGATAATGCTTGTGTTAGAAGAGTCGATTTACCACCCGGAGCAGCACAAAGATCAAGAACTGTTTTGGCATCAGGAAAATGCTGTTTTACTGCCTGGCATAAAAACATGGAACTGGCCTCCTGAACATAATAAACTCCTGCATGAAAAAGCGGATCGGCAGTGAAAAGCGGACGTTCTTTCAAATAATAGCCCGTGTCACACCATGCTACCCTTTCGTCTGAAGGATGATATTCCATCTTGTTATTCACCCGGATACTTGTTGGGGCTGTTTCTTCAAGGGCTTTCTCAAGAGCCTGAAAATCTTTTCCTAATAGGTTTGTTGTCCGACTAACAAAGTCTTCGGGTAAGTTCATTGAAAATTAGTTAATGTTTTATGCTTAAGTTGGGTTCTTTGAAATACTGAATTTACAGTGCTTTTACAATTTTTTCAATCGTATCGGCATATTCAATATCGGAGAGATACGTTTTTTGAGGGTTCATTTCAAATGTACCACCGAAACTCAATCCACCTTCCTGTTTTGGAACTAAATGGAAATGCAGATGCGGTAGTTTGTCGGAATAAGCACCGTAATTAATTTTAGCAGGTGTAAAAGCTTTCTGCATAGCTGCTGCCACCTGGCACACATCTTTCATAAAGGCATCCCTATCGGCATCTGATAGTTCGAAAAGTTCTTTTACGTGATCTTTGTATGCAACTACGCACCGGCCTGGATAACTTTGTTCTTTGAACAGAAAAAGGGTTGAGACAGTTAAGTCACAAATTTCAATCATTAAACTCTTTTGAAGTTCATTACGTTGGCAATACAGGCAATCTGAAGATTTATCCATGATAGAATTGTTTGTTGTTTTTATATGAAAAGTAATTGATTTTGTCAATTTGTTTTTAAAACGGGTATTCATAAAAAGAAAGCAGTGAGATATTAATGCCACTGCTTTCACAATAAATATTTTTACACTTAAGCTTGATTTTCTAAAATTCTATGAGCTATTTCTAAAATCCTCGTGTCATCCAACATCACTAATCCTCCGTCAGGTCCCGGCTCAATATGAACTCCACAGCTTTTTCCATCTTTGTAATCGTGTCCACCAAAATAATTACGCACTGTTTCTTTTTCCAGACCAAGTTCTTCCGCGATCTTGGTCATGCTGCCGCTTGGAAGCGCATCCTTTACTCTTCGTAGCTCATTGAATGTTATCGTTTTCGTCATGACATTAAGTATTAGAATTGTTTATAAAATAAATCGTCCTAAATGTGCAATAAACATACTGCATTCTTTTTAATTTACAAAATATTTTTCAAAGAATTATTAAAAAAAAATACAAAAATACTGAATATGTCTGTATATCATTGATATAAAAAATTGTGTTAAAACTGAATAAAATACTTTTTATTGAAAAGTTTTATAATCATTGCATATCAAATATTTTTAGTCTCTTTGTTCCGTTTTATCATATATCCGAATGATTGAATAGAATTTTTAAACGACTATCGGATAAATTCTGTCATTTCAATATGGGCTGATTTAGTTTTTTCATTCCAATTCCCCGGTTCCTCCGATCCATTGTCTTTAGTTTTTCCATTTTTCCAGGCTTTAACCCCTGATGAAAGATGACTCTTAGATGACAGAACAGATATAAGTAGGTGGAATAAATTAATGTCTTATTTTACACACCGGAACCATCTACTCTGATCTTTACTCATCTCTCCGCCTCCTGACGAATCTACTGTGGCATTGAAGTCGATCCTTAGCCTGATTCCAAATCACTCCTGATTTTATTTCGTTTTTTACAACTTATCCTATGGGAGTGTAAACCGAATCTCTATACCGTTCATTCGCTGTATAGAGACATTTCAGAGGGGGTTGGCTGGGGGTTGCCTGGGGGTTCCGAGGGGTCAGCCCCTCGGAACCCCCAGCCAACCCCCAGCCAACCCCCAGGAAACCCCCAGGCAACCCCCAGGCAATCCCCTCTAGACTTATACTAAATGGCGAATAAAAACCGAACAAAAACACTCGCTGTTTTGACAA
>Ga0302208_10000386_pt1 | contig 21590 bp, 20 predicted proteins | sample II_Fen_E2_3_FD_194577 | JGI IMG/M metagenome (GOLD analysis project Ga0302208, IMG submission 194577) | Peat permafrost microbial communities from Stordalen Mire near Abisko, Sweden - II_Fen_E2_3 | ecosystem: Environmental > Terrestrial > Soil > Wetlands > Permafrost | place: Sweden: Abisko...
CCGTCTGGCGGTGAAATGGTTTGAAGCACAACTGGGAAAGACACTGCTAGAAATAGAAGACCTGTTTGAAAAATACCGCTTGTCGGAAGCATTGATGGCGGTTTATAAACTTTTCTGGGATGAATTTTCGGCCTGGTACCTGGAGATGGCAAAACCTGTCTATCTTCAACCCATCGATCGCACGACTTATGACGCTACCCTTGGCTTTTTTGATACATTGCTGAAGGTATTACACCCATTCATGCCGTTTATCACCGAGGAACTCTGGCAGGCATTGGAGGAACGCAAGGATGGTGAGAGCATCATGATCCAGCTCCAACCAAAAGCAGGGGACGTAGACGAAGTCTTGATTTCCAATGTGGAATATGCCAAAGAAATTATTGCAGGGATACGGGCAGTCCGGTTGCAAAAGAATATCCCAAACAAGGAACACCTGAATTTGCAACTCATTGGAGGGCACAATGTCGAAATGAATGCCATTATCATAAAACTGGGTAACCTGGAAAGCATTCAACCCGTTACCGAGAAAGCTCCGGGTTCCATTTCATTCCTGGTGGGTACTACTGAATTTGCCATTCCGATGGGAAGCCTGATCAATGTGAAGGAAGAAATTGAGAAAATGGAAGCTGATATTCTTTACTACCAGGGATTTCTTGTTTCAGTTGCCAAGAAGCTCAGCAACGAACGTTTTGTTGCCAATGCTAAAGCGGAAGTAGTGGATGCAGAACGTAAGAAACAAGCGGATGCCGAAAGCAAGATTGCTTCGTTGAAAGAAGGGATTGCATCGTTGATGAAATAATTTTTAGGGAATGCTGCTTTAGCAAACACAGGCATAGAGAAACCGAACAAAACTGAAGTAATTATCAGTATTGTTCGGTTCTTTTTTTAGTTGAACTTTTTGCTGTAATATTCGGGTTAATATTATAATAGTAAAACAATAACTTACTTTTGTGTGATTATATCCTGTTGGACATATAAACCACGTAATTATGAGAGCAATAGAAATTAATGCAAAAACGGACATTCATGGCCACCTAAAGTTGAATTATCCTTTGCATAAAAGCGAACAGAATGTGCGTGTTATCATTCTTGTTGATGATAATTCAACTGTTGATGAGGAAGAGCAGTTGTGGCTGAATGCTGTTTCTTCGAATCCTGCATTTGATTTTTTAAAAGAACCGGAGGAAAATATCTACTCAATGAATGATGGAGAGCCTTTTAATGATAAAAAATAATATTATTCTGGTTCCATTCCCTTTTGATGATTTATCTGCTTCAAAAGTTAGACCTGCAATTTGTTTAACCTCCGAAATAGGAAAACAGAATCATGTGATTATTGCATTTATAACCAGTAAAATACCGGATGACCAAGTTGAAAGTGATTTGAAAATTAAAAAGGATTCGGAAAATTCATCAGGTACAGGCTTATTAGTTGATTCTGTCATAAGACTGCATAAAATCGTTACTATACCCTCGAGTTTAATAAAAAGAAAGTTAGGTTCAATTAATAAAGTTCTTGAAATTGAGGTTGAGAGAGAACTAAAATCACTTTTTAAAATCAAAGTATAATATCTAAATCAGGAAGATATGGAGGGACATTTGCCCATAAAGATATTGCAATTGAATTTGCTTCCTGGATATCAATTGAATTTAAACTGTATTTTATTAAAGAATTCCAACGTCTTAAAAACGAAGAAAGCGACCGGCTAAAAATGAACTGGAACCTGCAACGAACGATTTCAACGATCAACTAGCAGATAGGAAAAGGACAAATCCGAGACTTAGGATTTGTCCTTTTTATTTACGGGTAATAAGTAATCAACACATTTAGATTAAAAAAGACATTAGATTACTGCCCGGTTTCGTATACAATTACTTCTTTGTGAAGTCACCTGCATAGATTAATACGAATTTAGACATGTCAAAGTATTTTTTCAATGCTGCATTTGCTTTATTGACATCCAATGCCTTCACTTTATCTTGGTAGGTGGTGTATTCCTGGAATGTTTTGCCTTGCTCCATATATTCCCTGAATTGATACGCCAGGAAGTTGTCCATACTTAAATTAGTCTGACGACTTTGCAGCCACGATTTTAATGAACTGTCGAACTCCTCTTTTGTAAATCCTTTATCAATGGCTTTCTGAATTTCCTCTTTTATGGCTGTATCCATTTTTTCTTTAAACGCAGGATTGAAGAATGCATACGATCCCCAGCTCCCGGTTTGATCGAAATGACTCCCTGATACAAATGACCCGGCACCATAACTCATACCTTCAGCTTCACGAAGCCGTTGGGGAATCCTTGAAGAAAGGAATGACCCACCTCCTAACATTTCATTGGCAATATCCACTGCCGGGTAATCCGGATTATTATCGCCTATATTCAGGTTTAAGTTCCCCAGTACAGCTGCATTTGTCTTATCGTTGATTTGAATGGTTTGTGATTGCGAGTTTACATCGAAATATTGCGTCGGTATCCGTTTATAAGCAACCTGTGATACCCAGTTCCCAAATGTATTTTCAATGAAATCTTTGGCAACCTGCTTATCCAATCCGCCTACAAAGGCTGTGAAAGTAGCGGATCCACCATAAAATTTATGATAAAAGTCAATTATCTCGTCTAATTTTATATTCTTAAGTTGAGCTAAATTCTCATCGGTAGTAGCCGGATAATAGGGATGCGTTTTTGGATATTTGGATGAAATAGCAAGAAGCTTTTCATTGGCTACCATTTGAGGTTCATTTTTATACGTTTCGAGTTCAGCTTTCAGTTCCAATTTCACTTTCTCAAATTCATCAGCGTTAAACGACGGATTACGAAGCATGTCATTCAACATTTCCAGTGAACTTTTTAGATTGGATTTATTGGTGCTGAGGTTTACATATAATCCATTCACATTAGAATAGAAATTCAGATTCGTTTTAAACTTATCCAACTGGTCATTTATCTGTTGTTTTGTTTTGGTCTTTGTGCCAGTCTTGAGCATTCTGGAAGTCAGGGTAGCAACCAGTGATTTTTCACCTAACGATGACTCATTGCCCATTCGCATTACTATCCGACCTTCAACTTTATCCCCTTTGGTAGGCTTATCAAGCAATGTATATTTACCTCCAGATGATAATTTTCCCTCTTCTTTTGTCTTTAAGATATTCTCAACTGTTGCCTCAAATTTTCCGGAGTTGGTATCCATGACTTTCCCGGTGTAAGTATTCACCAACGAAGCTATGTCGGCGGATTCCTCTACTTTAGTACGTTGAGAATTGGTGTCGGGAATGAATTTGCCCCAGGTGCGGTTACTTACCGGGTAATACTTTTTAGCTGCCTGTTGAATATCGGCTACTGTCAGTTTTTCAATATTATCGCGGTATAAAAAGAACAACCTCCAATCGCCGGCACCAATATTCTCGGTTAAAGCAACTGAAAAGTCCATGGTCTTATTATAGGTGTTTTCAATGTTTTTAAGCAATTCGTTTTTTGCCCTGGTTAAATCTTCTTCAGTAACAGTCATTTCGGGGATTTTAGTCATCGTCTCTAAAAAAGCTTTCTGAGCGAGGCCTAATTCTTTATCTTTAGGCACATCGCAGGCAAAGTAACTAAACCCGGGATCTTTCAACGTTTGGGTATATCCGTATACCGTACTTGCCAGTTTAGTGTCGACCAATGCTTTGTAGAGTACTCCGGAAGGATTGTTTGTGAGAATGGATATTAAGGCATCATTTGCAGCATAGTCTTTATTTGAAAAGCAGGGGGTATGATATACCATGCCGATATACTGGATATCACCGCTCCGTCTTAATTCCACATAACGTTCCCCGTCCTGAGGAGGTTCCACTGTATAGGTTTGTTCAATGACGGTAGCTGGTTTTGGAATTGCAGCAAAATATTGGGATATCCATGCCAGTGTTTTCTTTTCATCAAATTTTCCGCCCACAATGAGGGTGGCATTATTTGGTTGATAGTATTTCTGATAGAACTTCTTTAGCCTGACAGCAGGCACTCTTTCAATATCTTCTTTACTCCCTATTGTGGATTTTCCATAATTATGCCAGAGGTAAGCAGTAGATAATATCCTTTCCTGGAGGATGGAAGCCGGGCTGTTTTCACCTATTTCAAATTCATTGCGTACTACGCTGAATTCTTTGTCCAAATCGGTTTGTAGGATAGCCGAGGTAACCATTCTGTCTGCTTCCATATCCAATGCCCATTTAAGGTTTTCGTCGGTAGCAGGAAGAATCTCATAATAATTCGTCCTGTCATACCAGGTTGTCCCGTTGGCAAAGGCGCCTTTGTCGGCAATAGTCTTTTTGATGTCAATAAATTTAGCTGACTTTTTGAACATCATGTGTTCAATTAAATGAGCCATTCCGGTTTCACCATAACCTTCGTGTCTTGAGCCTACATTGTAAACGATATTCACGACCACATTCGATTGGGTTTGATCAGGGATTAAAAGAATTTTTAATCCATTAGGCAGGTTGAAGGCTTTTACTCCTTCCACTGAAGTTTCATACGTGCATGTTTGTGCATAGCCCGGGATAAAAAGAATTAAAGCAAAGCAAAGAAATAAGATTTTTTTCATTTGTTGATGAGTTTAAATTTTAAAATGTTTTGGTTGAATAGCTTTTAATCAGGTTTATTATTAGAATCACTAATTTTAAAATGCAGGTCGTCAGGGAAGTATCGCATAAATTACGTTTGGGCATTTTCACCGCATACCACCGATGTTGATGCATGACCGTTCGATTTTTTCCGGATTAAACAAAACCAGTTTCAGCAGTAAAGATTCAGATATGTTTTAACAAAAACAAAAATATAGGATTCTAAATTATTAACAGCTATTTATTAAGATAAATTAAGGTAACGGAGCAAAAATAATGAATAATAACGTTTCGATTATTCCCCTGGGTCTGAAAACATCAGAAATGCTGTCCATATTAAATTGAATGCCTGCTCAGGCAATCACTTTTTGTTCAGGATCAGTAATTCTATGCTATTCCCTTGCCAGTTACAGTTGAAAACGATAACTTTGCATGGATAATTTAAATATAAAGAGAATGTCGCCAACCTATCAGCAACTTTGTTTATTTACTTGTGATATTGCCCGTTCAGCCGGAAAGTTCATAGCTGAAGAACGTAAAGATTTTGACCCTTTAAAAATTGAAACTAAAGGTTTGCATGATTTAGTGAGCTACGTTGACAGAACTTCAGAACAACGCATTATTGCCGGTTTAAAGGAAGTGCTTCCCGAATCAGGCTTCATTGCTGAGGAAGGAACCAGCTCCAAACATGGCGAACGGTATAACTGGGTGATTGACCCGTTGGATGGAACAACTAATTTTATTCAGGGGGTTCCTGTTTATGCAGTGAGCATTGGATTGATGGATGGGGATGAATTGGTGGTGGGTGTGGTCTATGAAGTAGGACGTGACGAATGTTTTTATGCCTGGAAAGACGGTGGTGCATATTTGAATGGCAAACCCATTCGGGTGTCTGAACGAAATGATATTCATGATGCCTTGCTGGCAACCGGTTTTCCCTATAATGATTTCAGCAAGCTGGATGAATACCTGAAACTCCTGAAATGGACAATGACCAATGCCCGCGGAGTACGAAGGCTTGGTTCGGCTGCTACCGACCTGGCTTATGTAGCCTGCGGAAGGTTTGATTCGTTTTGGGAATATGACCTCAAACCCTGGGATGTAGCTGCAGGAGCATTGATTGTAATGGAAGCCGGTGGAGTAGTCAAAGATTTTAACGGAGGAAAAGACTTTATTTTTGGTGGTGAGATTATTGCTTCCAATGCCCTGCTGGCGGAGTTAATGCAGGAAAAGGTCGGAAATTACATGGACTGAAAATTGACGCTGTCAGGTCTTCGACGCTGACAGGTCCGAATAATACTAATATTTCTTATTCCCCGCAATTTATACCGATCTATAAGAAGGGGTTAGGGGTTAAATTTTACACATTATGCTAATTAACGAAAGAGATACACGCCATGAACGCCTGCTGCAAGTGGCCAATGAAATGATGACAGCAGCACGCACGGCCCCTAAGGGGAAAGGAATTGATATTATCGAAGTCATGATGGTGACCGATGAAACCATCGACTATCTGTCGAAAGCCATGCTGGATTATTCCCAACAAACAGGAATGAAATTTATTACCCGCGATGCCCAGAATATATTGCTGGCAGAAGCTGTCATCCTCATCGGCACAAAACTACAAACCCAGAATCTGAATTGCGGATATTGCGGGTTTGCTACCTGTGCTGAAAAGAAGACCCATCCTGACGTTCCCTGCGCCCTTAATACCGTGGATGTAGGAATCGCTATCGGCTCGGCCTGTTCTGTAGCAGCGGATCATCGTGTGGATAGCAGGGTGATGTTCTCTGTAGGACGGGTAGCGCAGGAAATTAACCTTATGCCCGGTTGTAGTTCTATATACGGGATTCCGATTAGCGGATCAACCAAGAATCCCTTCTTCGATCGTGTCTTTACCCCGCCGGTAGCTTCAAAATAACAAAAGATTCTTTTATCCTGATTACCTTAGAAAATCACACGTATGATAGTGAAAACATCTTTCAAGTCCCGGTGAAGTGCTCATCCCTGATTGACTGCCTGTTTTGACTAAACCTGTTATGTTACTTCCCGTTGAAAGTTTTTGATTAAAGCTTACACAGGCTTATTTGTTTTTTATGGATAAAAATACTTTTCTACCCGAGGATAAACTCTGGACACAAAGCTTTATAAGTGCGTGTACCAGTAATTTCCTTCTTTTCTTTGCATTCTATTTACTCTTGCCAATTCTTCCGCTTTACTTAATTGAAGAATTTCATACCTCGAAATCTGTCGTCGGGATCATATTGTCATGCTATACCCTGGCGGCATTAATGATTCGTCCCGTAGCAGGGTTTCTTCTCGATATGTTCAAACGTAAACCGATCTACACTTTTGCCTATTTCCTGTTTGTCCTCTCCTTTATTGGGTATCCGTTGGCTTCAGTAGTCAGCATGTTCCTCTTTTTACGAATCGTTCATGGATTTACTTTCGGAATGGTAACTACCGCCGGAAACAGCCTGATAGTGGATATTATGCCGGCTTCCCGAAGAGGTGAGGGGTTGGGCTATTTTGGAGTGTCCAATAACCTGGCAATGGCAATAGGGCCTATGATTAGTTTGTTCATGCATGATTTTTATAGCTTCGATACCATCTTCTATACTGCTATTGGCAGTGGTGTACTTGGTTTCCTTGTGGTGTTTACCATCAAATCGGATAAAACATTTGAACGAAGCCTGAAACAACCTATTGCTTTTGACCGCTTTTTTCTGTTGAAAGGGTTCTATTCCGGCTTATGCCTGTTAATGCTTGGGATTCCCTACGGGATGCTCACTACCTATGTGGCGATATATGGAAAAGAATTAGGGATTACCAGTGGCATGGGTATCTTCTTTTCGCTCATGGCTGTGGGATTGATTGGGTCACGTTTGTTTGCAGGCAAGCTGGTTGATCGTGGCAGAATGATATCTGTAATTGGATATGGTACCTTGTTTTGCCTGGTGGGCTTTCTTATATTGGCAGGGTTGAAGAGCATTCAGTTTTATAACGCCCTGCTGGTGGAGGGATTGTTTTATTTTATTGCCATCATCCTGGGGGTTGGTTATGGTATGATATTCCCGGCATTTAATACTCTGTTTGTGAATCTTGCCCAAAACAACAGGCGTGCAACAGCCAGTTCTACGTATTTAACCAGTTGGGACCTGGGAGTTGGATTTGGACTGGTAATGGGGGGGACATTGGCTGATGCCCATGGCGGACTGCCTCTGGCTTTTCTGGTCGGTGCTTTTACCACCGGTTTTTCTTTATTGTTTTTCATGCGGGTTGCAGGACCGCATTTTGACAGGAATAAACTAAGATGACAAAGGTCGAAAGTCAAAGGACAAAAGATCCAAGACTTAAGACTGATCATTGTTTATTAGATTTTCGACCTTTGACTTCTACTCTTCAGTCCCATAATTTTTTGTGAAGACAACAAAATCGGATATCATTGAAGGCGCTGTTTCGAAGATGTTTCCGACTACCACAATGTCGGCACCTGAATCGAAGGCATCTTTTAATTGAAACGTGGTTTTGATTCCACCACCTACTATCAGAGGCAGCGATAGACCGGCTTTTACATACGCAATCATTTCCGGGGGAACCGGATTTTCTGCACCACTCCCTGCTTCCAGGTAAATCAGTTTCAGGCCTAATAATTCACCGGCAACTGCCGTGGAAAGAGCAATCTCTTTTTTATCAGAAGGGATAGGCCGTGTATTGCTGATATATTCTACCGATGTGGGTTTCCCTCCATCAATCAGTAAATACCCGGTAGGAAGCACTTCTACTTTCGATTTTTTTATCGCTACCGAAGAACCAACATGCTGTCCAATGAGGAATTCTGCATTCCGGCCTGAAATCAGACTCAGGTACAGCAATGCATCGGCATTCGAACAGAACTGCATGGCATTACCCGGAAATGAAACGACAGAGGTCTTAATTTCTTCTTTCAGGAGTTCAATCAATGAATCCACCGAATTGATGGTATGACTTCCACCCACGAAAATAAAATCAGGGATATTGCTTTTTAAGGCTGCAATGGTACCTGCCAATACACTTCCCCAACACTGATCGGGATCCAGTAAAACTGCCAACATTTTATGGTTTTTTTCCCTGTTTACCAGAATTGTTTTGTAGATGTTTTTCACGTTGTAATGTATAATTAAGCGAGGCAATACACCAAGGCGTACTGTTCCGTTAGTTGATAAAATAATTGGAAATATGAATCACTCGGTATATGCTGTGCTTTTACTGATCCTGAAGGTTTTACTTCAAAAGGGAAGATGCGCAATTGAGTTGCAAAGTCGACAGCTTCCTTCCCGATAATCTTATACAAAGCCTCTTTCCCCGACCAGGCCAGCAGTAACTGCCTGATATCTTTCCCGTCCGATAATTCTGCCTGTTCGGTTCTGCTTAAAAACCTTCGATAGAGTTTTTGGATTTTGTCGGTAGGACATTCTATGTCAATCCCAACCATTCGGGAAGGATGTGCCATTACCGCAATCCATTTGTTGCTGTGAGAAATGCTGATCTGGTAACTCCGATCCGACAGATGTGGTTTGCCTTCCATGTCATATTCAATATGAATCTCTTTCCCCAACAATGCGTTCAGGGCTACCCGGATACCCAGGAATTCCAGTCTCCGTTTATCAGAGTTTATTTTATCAAACCCTATTTTTTCCTGTTCAGTCATATCCAGTTGACCTTTCAGGGTCTCTACGCTTTCGGTAAGCTGCCAGACCATGATCCTGGCATTTTCAAGTTCTATGACCTCATGTTTCATCGTTTCCACTCAAAACTTTCCATTAGACGGATTACATCTTCACGAATATATTTTTCCATCGGGGCAATTGAATCTTTATTGGGTACGTTGTTAAAGTATAACGCCCCACGGAAAAAATTGCGGGTGCTGTCGGTTAATACGAATTGAACTGAGGAAGCTGTATTCCCTTTCAATTCGTACAGGATTCCATGTACATTTTTCTCGCGATGATCAAAAGGCTGTTCACTAATGCCATCTGCGCGAACACTGTGCTTGTAGGCAATTTTGCGGGTATCTTCCAATAAATTATTCAGGTTTCCGTTTACCGGTTTGTAGCTGCAATAGATACTTGCATTGAGTGCCGGGTAGTATAAATCAATCCAATACATTTCACCTGCTGCTTTGCGGTTGATTAACCGTGCATTTAAAGGAATATCGAAGCGGTAAGGAAGATTTAGGGTGTCGATGGTGCGGTAGGCATGGTAGGGTAAATCCACCCTAAAATATCCGTATGGTCGTGGAATGGATGTTTTATTACAGGAACAAAACAGACTGGTGAAAACAATTATCAATATAATATTTATCGGACGAAGTAATTTCATTTACACTGTTTTTATTATTTCCCATTGACTGTCATCATGGCGTTTTTTTTGTTTCATCAACTGGTTTGTTCATCATTCAAAATGATCAAACTTCCTCTTTCTCGAAATCATTTTTGATAAACAATTTTACTTTCTTGATTCTTCTGTTATCAACAGCTATGATTTCGAAAACATAACGGCCATAATCTATCCGTTCATTCTTAGCCGGGATATCCCCTTTTAATTCAAGTATTAACCCAGCCAGTGTCTCAACGTCATCAATTACTTTTACAAAATCCTCTTCTTCAATTTCAGCAATTTTAAAAAAATCATTGAGTAGTATTTTAGCTTCAAAAATAAAGGTGTGATTATCTATTTTGGTGAATAATTGTTCTTCTACATCATATTCGTCACTGATATCTCCAACGATTTCTTCCAGGATGTCCTCGAGGGTTATTAATCCGGATGTTCCTCCATATTCATCAACCACCAAGGCTAAATGGATCTTGTTTGACTGAAATTCGTTTAAGAGGTCATCAATCATTTTGGTCTCCGGGACGAAGTAAGCCTGACGTACCAGGCTTTGCCAACGGAAGTTTGCTGGTTTGTCCAAATGAGGCAATAAATCTTTACTATAAAGCAATCCCTTGATATTATCCCGGTTTTCACCATATACAGGGATCCGTGAATAACCTGATTTGATAATGATTTCCAGCAGTTGTTTGTAATTCGTTTTGATATCCACCACGACCATATCCAGCCTGGAAGTCATAATATCTACTACCTGAATATTCCCGAATTTAATAATCCCTTCCAGGATCTCAGTGTCTTCGTCTTTGCTGTTAGATGTAAGTTCCAGGGCATGCGATAATTCATCCATCGATATGTTCGACCGGGTATGTTTTGCAAGCCTGTTATTCACAATCGATGTGGAGTTTACAAGCAAGCTCGCAAACGGACCTACCAACTTGCCCAACGTTGTTATTAGGGGAACGGTTTTCAAGGCCGTTTTCTTAGCAAACTGGGTTGCATATACTTTAGGCATGATTTCACCAAAGAGTAACAGCACAAAGGTTATAAAGATAGCTTGAAAGATAAACCCAAGGAAAGGGACGGCATCGAAGTTTAGAATGGAAGTCGTAAAATGGGTCAGTAAAAGGATAACGGCAACATTGACAAAGTTATTTCCTATCAGAATAACGGCCAACAGGCGTTGTGGGGTTTGCAGCATCCGCAGGATGCTGTGATCGGCTTTCCGTTCGCTTTCTTCCAGCTCATTTATCGTGTGTGGATCAAGTGAAAAGAATGCCACTTCGGATGCTGAGATAAGAGCCGAGAGCCCTAGCAGCACTAGGCTGACAGCCAAAGAGATTAAGGCTGAAATTAAATCCGATGTAGATAAAGAGTGAACCGTTATGCCCCCGAAGGTAGAATATAAAGCTTCCGTTTCCAATGAAATACGTATTAATGAATATTTTTGCAGATTATATGAATGCTACTACAAAAGTAGTTATTTTTTTTTACATGAAATAAAATACCTGACAATCAAAGCTCCGGAAATACTGAAAATGACTCACATTGAATTTTAATTTCAAATCTTTATTCCCCGAACTCCCCAACCGGTCAATTACCTCTCTTTGACTGATACAATTTTATCAACCACAAATTTATTGACTCCTCTCCATGGAAGCTTGCCCAGATATTCCTTATAATGCAATTCTACTTCTTTTCCACTGCAACGCATTAAGGAATCGGCTACCACTTTATTTTCTACCGAAAAAGGAAATTCATACGACTGGATGGTTCCACCGGTCTGTGATCGATAACCTGTTTGAATCATTTTACCTTCGTAAGTTTTAAATACATACCCTTTATGTACAAAGTAATTTAGCTCTCCTGCTTTAACCCCTTCCCCAAACACAAAGTAAAATTTGAAAAAAATAAATATTGCGAACACAACAACACCTATAAGTGTTCCAATAGTAAGCCTTTTTTTGATTTTTGGATTCATGGTTTCAATTGTAAGTGAATATTGATACAAATGTAAGCATTTTTTCTATTCCTTAAAAAAATAACCAAAAAATAAACAATCAGTTAGTTAATAATGGCTATCTTTACCAAGTATTCTAAACGTGGAAGAATCATTGCACAAAATATGTAATATTGATTTGTAAATCGATAAATTATAAACTATTATGGACGACAAATTAGTTACTCTGGCAATTCGTACTTTTAAGAGGGCGCAAATGATTAAAGCTGTTTTAGAAGAAAACAGCATCGAAACTGTGATTCATAACCTGAATCTGGATCATCCCGAACTGGCTGTCGGCGTGCGGGTTCGTATTAAAGAAAGTGATTTACCACGGGCGTTGAAAATCGTGGAGGAAATGGAAAGTGCCTGGGAGCACGAGTATGAAACCGATGCTACTACGACACTGAAGGTCTTAATTCCGATTGATTTCTCAGATCAGGTTCCTAAAGCGACCGATTTCGGATTCCATTTTGCAGATAATCTAGCTGCTGAAGTCGTGTTTTTGTATGTCTATTTTAGTCCGGCCTTTACAATTTCGTCGAATAATGATATGAGCACGTATAGCATTAGTGACAGCGAGTTGCTTAAGAAGATACTGGCTACAGCCAATGCCGAAATCGAACATACCACTAAGCTTATTCGCGACAGGATTGTGAAAGGTGAGCTCCCCAATATCCCCTTCACTTTTGAAATGAGAGAAGGAGTTCCTGAAGACCAGATACTGGATTATTGTAAAAAACATAAACCGGCATTGGTGGTGATGGGTACACATGGCCGAAAGCTGACTAAAGAATTGATCGGAAGTGTTACGGCCGAAGTCATGGAAGCTTGTGTATCTCCTGTATTTGCAGTCCCTACCTTAATGACTATGCAATCGCCCGACGATATTAAACGGGTAGCCTTTTTGACCAATTTCGATCAAAAAGATCTGATTGCCATTGATAGGGCCATTTCGTTGTTCGGACCCGAAAATATAGAAATGTATTTTATCCATGCTTCTGACAAAAATGTAGCCTGGAGTGAAGTGATGCTGGCTGGTATTAAGGCTTATTTTGCAAACCATTATCCTCAATTGGCCGCAAATTATGATTTGTTGAAAGCCACGGATACTCCTGAATTTTTAAATAACTATTTGGTTAACCATCAAATCAGCGTGCTGGCTTTCAATACGCGACGCAGAAATTTATTTGCCCGTCTTTTTAATCCAGGGCTGGCTTATAAAATGGTTCTCCATTCAGATACTCCATTGTTTGTTACCCATGTGTAGTATAAAAGACCCGGGTAATCGGGCCTTTTTTGAGTCTGCAAGTGATTGAATTCTTTTTAAATAATCCGATTGCTTTCTTTGCCACTGGTACTATACTCATTCCATCAGGCATATGAGAATCGTGTCTTAATTCCCCGGATAGGAGGAAAACGGCATAATGTGGCAGCACTCTTTCAACCCTCTCAGAAATATCTTTGACCGGTGAGTGACAGATCCTGAAATTCAGGAATTACTCCTATGGACTAAAGTATAAAAAATAAAGCAAAATCAGGTGTGAGTTAGAGTCAGGATAAGCTTTGACTTCCAAACCAGTCCAATTCCCTCAGATGAAGGTATCTAAGAACAGCATAAAACAGATTGTGTCTGTGTCAATATAAAGAGATTGATTTACGTACTTTACTTAACCCATCTTAGTTCCAACTGTATTGTCAGGACACTGGTATGATAAAAGAAGGCAGGTGAAAAATTCTAAAAAAAAACCTGAATGAGATATATGCAAACCGGACAGGGAAAATGGAGTATGAAAATCACTGAAAACAGGATGTAAACTCAGGATCTAACAAGATGTTTGGATGCGGCATCAACATAGGGTCAAATTAATAAACTATTAAAAGTCTGGAATCGACTAAAATCATTACTTTTGTGTGAACGTATGATTTTTTCCTGAAACGAACAGATTGAATTCTATTCATCAGTAATTTATGATGCGCTTCTTAAACCTATATTTCTAATCACTGTTTTGTGTCCGGGTTGGTTTTATCTAAACCTGCCGAAAGATAAGCCTTATAAATCCACTATGAGAAAAAATCAACTTTTACTTGTCCTTTTCTTTTCAATCTGCTTCAATTCATTTGCTGATCAACAATTAGTACAACATTTAAAGACCCGGATTATTGAATTAAGCTGCAATCCTTTTTATCGGACAGACGATCTGTCCGACTTAGCTGCCATCATTTCAAACAAAGGAAATACAACCGATTTAAGCTTAAAGGAATTATATTGGAATACTTATCAACAGAATTCAGATCTAGAAGATCTGATCCGCACGCAACAGTCCGATGGGTCGTGGTCGGATATTGATTATCACGATTCGTCACGAAGTAACTGGGATCCTACCAACCATGTCACCCGGCTGTTATACCTGAGCCGCGCTTATATTACCCCAGATTCGAAATTCTACCAACAAAAACGGGTATCGAAAGTGTTACATTCCGGATTAGATTACTGGTTTAAGCTTAAACCTGTATGTGCAAACTGGTGGTACAATGAGATTGCAGTACCGCGCTTTATGGGATTGATATTCCTTTTTATAGAAACTGAATTAACCCAACAAGAAAAGTCCGAGGCTGTAACTGTGTTGAATAACTCCAGCTTTAAAATGACTGGTCAAAACAAGGTATGGCTGGCAGGAAATGTCATGTTGAAAGCCTTGTTGACGAATCAGGAAAAACTGGCAGTTGCAGCCCGCGACACGATAGCATCCGAGATTTTTGTTACTTCAAAGGAGGGTATTCAGGCTGATTATAGTTTCCACCAGCACGGGCCGCAGCAACAATTCGGCAATTACGGGCTGGCATTTATCTCCAGTATGGCCTATTATGCGAATGTCTTTGGTGAATCGTACCTGGCATTTTCACCTGTGCAAATGCATATCTTACGAAATTATATCTTAGACGGAGAGAACTGGATTGTGTGGAAAGGGGCTATGGACGTGAGTGCATGCAACCGGCAATTGTTCAAGCAGGCGCAGGTGGGGAAAGCCATGGCGCTCTGCGTTGCGGTAAATCAATTCAAACAAGTTGATACTGCTTTTGTAGACCAATACGATGATCTTTTAAAACGAAATCTGTTACCAGGAGTTCAGATTGAACTTCCGAAGGCAAAGCATTTTTGGAGATCGGATCTGACAGTGTTCCGGGGTGCAGAATGCTATACTTCTATTCGTGCCTGTTCTCCCCGCGTGAAAGGTACCGAATTTACAAATAACGAAAATAAGAAAGGACATTTTATATCCGATGGATCAACCATTTTCATGAGAACCGGGGATGAATATAAGAATATTTTCCCGATCTGGGACTGGAATAAATTGCCGGGAGTAACCGCACCTCTTGTTGATCCTGTTGAATCAATCACTAAAAAAGATGATTACCATAACCCAAATTCATTTGTGGGTGGATTGACCCGTCATAACAATGGAATATCGACTTTTCACCTTGAGAGAAATGGGATAGATGCTAAAAAATCATGGTTTTATATTGAAGGTGTATTAGTTTGCCTAGGTGCTGATATTAAATCAAGTACCGGTAAGGAACTAGTTACCGGAGTGAACCAATGCAACCAAAAAGGGAATGCGGTTATTACTTTCAACGATGGGAAGACCCTTTCTGGAGCCGATACGCTGATTCATTCAACTTCTGTACAATCGGTGTGGCATGATTCAATTGGCTATTATTTTCCGGAATCCTCTGCAATCGCACTTTCTGTGAAAAAGCAAAGCGGTACCTGGCATGATATTGCAGATCCGTATTCTTCCGATCAGATAACGGGAAATGTTTTTAAGCTATGGTTGATTCATGGGATTGATGCAAAGATTCCGGAGTATGAATACCTTGTATTGCCGGCTGTTTCACCAACTCAATTTGCGGAATATCTCAAAAACCCCCGGATTGAAATTTTGGCTAATACAGGGATGTTACAGGCGGTAAAACTAAAAGATAACTCCTTGTTCCAATTCGTTTTTCATGAACCAGCACGCATGAATACTTATTCAGCATCTGAATTTATGGAAACGGATACACCGGGGTTAGTCATGCTGGAAAGGGATGGAGCGAAGAACCTGACAATTACAGTTGCCGATCCGACTCAACTTAAAAAGACGATTAAACTGATTGTTACTGGCAGATATACATTAAAAGGCTCTACTTATAACCCCGCAAAACATCAGACGGAGTTAGTCATACCTTTCCCGCAGAATGACTATGCAGGAAGCAATGTCTCGGTGGTATTGATACGGAAATAATCAAAGTTGAAATATAGACCTGTTTGGTAATCTGGTCAGCTTATAACCCGCTGGCTAAAATGTCTGCTATGTGTATCCCTTTAATAGATAGTTCGTTCTTGGAACAATATCCGTTGATGTTTAAGAGGCAGGATGCTTCGGTACTGATGATATAATCGACATGCGTTGCCAGGGCATTTTGGACTTTTTTCTCTACCATGGATGTGGATATCGCATTGTTTTTTACAGCAAAAGTTCCTCCAAAACCACAACAGGTTTCACTTTCTTCCATTTCAACCAATTCCAGTCCTTTCACCTGTGATAATAAAATCCTGGGTTCATCTTTAATCCCATATTCCCTTAAAGCGGAACAGGAATCATGGAAAGTTACTTTATGGGGGAATTTGGCACCCAGATTTGTTACCTTCAACACATTCACCAGAAAATCAGTTAATTCGTAAATCTTAGTTTTCATTAGAGCATGCCGTTCCAATAACTCGGGCTTCTCTGAAAGTATTTTATGATAATGATGGATGATGAAACTGGAACATGATCCGGAAGGTGAGACAATAGGCATATCTGTGTTGAAATCAGTCAGGAATTTCTCAGCTAGGCTTGCCGATTCTTTCCAATATCCACTGTTAAATGCCGGCTGACCACAACAGGTTTGTTTGGGGTTGTAATGAACTGTACAACCTACTTTTTCAAGTATTTTGATCGTGTTGAATCCTGTTTCAGGGTACAATTGGTCAATGTAGCACGGAATGAAAAGTTGAATATCCATATTTTATATAATAATTATTTAGTACCAAAAATCGGCATAAACAGGTAAATGATCCGAAAAACCTTCATGATATTTAAAACCTACATAGGTTCTGAAAGGTTGGCTTCCCAAAAATACATGATCGCTTTCCAGTAAAAAGGGAGCATCGAAAATATGTGCATTACCCTGTGATGTGAAAAATGTGCCTGATGTATTGAGCAGTTCCGCTGAAACGATAATCTGATCCAGTGTACCCCACTCTCCTTTATACTTGTTTGTTCCCTTACCCTCCAGGTGAATTTTATACATCAAGTTATATAACCCTTTCAATGCAATGGGAATCGTTATAGAACCAGCTTTCAAAACGTCCAGCATGCTCTGGTTTGTCGGAAAATCATTAAAATCGCCCATGATTAATATTCTAGGATGACTGTTTATCCTGAAAATGCTATCCACTTTCGCACGTAACATTGAAGCTACATACTTCCGTTTATCCTGAGATTCAATCTCACCATCCAACCGTGATGGAAAATGGCACACAAACACATGCAATGTGTCGAGAGAAGGTATTACTCCGGATACAAACAAAATATCCCTTGTCCTGTTCTCAGGAGCAAACGGATACTGAATTCTGATTGCCTGTTGATGAAATGGCTTAAATAAAGTAGGTTGATACATTAAAGCCACGTCAATCCCTCGTGGATCAGGTGAGTCATAGTGGATATAATTGTACCTGAAGTTTTTTAATCCTGAGTAGTGTGTCAGGTCATATAAACATTTGTCGCTTTCAACTTCACATAACCCTACTAAAGCAGGTGCTTCCCAGCCTCCAATGGCAGTAATAACCTTTGCGATACTGGCTTGTTTCTTCTGATATTTTGTATAATTCCAGGCGCGTGTGCCAGAAGGTAGAAACTCAGTGTCATTGGACAGTGAATCGTGCACATAATCAAAGAAATTTTCCACATTATAACACATGACCTTGAAGTTCCGCTTTTCTTGTTTTTGTGCAACAAGCTGAAAAGTCAATAGCAGAGTTATTTGTAAAATAATCCCTTTATTCATACTCCCGATTATTTTGTGGGTTTCCATTCATACGCACCGGCATCGGGTGCTCCATCGTTAAAACGGTCATTCCCGTTTAAATCAAATTTATATTTGGCAGCAATATTAGGGTCTGCCAATCCGCGTAGAGGGGATACTGAATCGGGTATGAAATTAAAATAGGTCTTATCTTCAAGGTTGTAACGGATGCTTTTAAAAAGGGTGTCGTTCCTTTCAGACCAACGTATCTTAGTGAATTGAGGAAGTTTTATAGAATCCGGTTTCTTAATATAGCAATGATCGAAAATCCCTTTATACTGATCGGTGAATTTTGTTGCCAGGCTGAATTCATTATCTTCATTCCCACTGATAACACAGTTACGGAACACAGTTTCCATAGGCGAAACACGATTCAGATTCATTATCATGACGGCAGGTTTCTTATCCCGGGATACGGGTTGAACGCTGCTATTGTCAAAATAATTGACAATCGTACTTTGGATAAAGCTGTGACTCCCCCCGCTTAAGTACACACAGTAACTGCTGCTGTTGGATATTTCAGTATTTGCAACCTGAACATTCCCATTTTGAACTACTAAACCATAGAAATAGAAGTTTTGAATCCTGCAGTCTGTTATCTCCAGATTTGGAATGGTATTCCGGTCATTGTTCGAAAAGTAAATTCCGACATATCCACTATTCATGTTTACATGCCTTAAAATGTGATTTCCGGTACTTCCTAGCAAATAAACTCCATCCCACTGACCGGATACATTATTGTACGGAAATGGTGTCGCAAATGCGATCTTATCGAGCCGATCACCACGCATAATGATTGGCTTTTCAACTGTACCCATTGCTTTTAAATTTCCATATACTTTCAGATTGGCATTGTTGTGAAAATAGAGTTTACACCCTGGGCTCAATGTGAGCGTCTTGTTTTGTGAAACGATCAGGCTATCGTATATCAAATACGGGATATCTTCTTTTAGGGTCGTATCGTCATTCAGCCTTTTACCCCGGAGTATTATTATATCCTGCCCAAAAGCCTGTAGTTTCACATTCTGAGTGACACCGTTCGTTTGTAAGACAAGAGAATCCTTTATAAATAATGGTGAATTTATATTGGTAGGATTTACAGTGACAGCCACAAAAACATACATGCTGTCTTTAGCACGTATCTCAATGTCATTAAATTGATTATCTGCATTTAAACTGCCATCGACGTTGATTTTAAAAGATGATGCTTTTCCACCTGCAACACCCAGATGACTGATCTTAAGGGCTACATTGTTCCTGTTGTAAATCATTATTTTTGAGGTTGCACTGCCCAGGGTGGTAAAAACAGTATCAAAACTCAGTGTATCGGTAGAGAATGATAGTTTGTATTTCGGATTAGTGGAGTAGTTCTCGTCATTACATGCCATAAATCCTATTGACAATAGAAATAGAACAACAACAATGAACGAGAAATTATTTTTTCCTGAAATTGAACTCATATAGTGATGAATAGGTTATTAGATAACTGAAAGTAATGACCGGTTATTTTCCGCAAATTTACGGTAAAAGATGGCATTATCATAATATTGACTTACTTTTGTAGCTGTAATTATAAAAAATAGTCCAATGGCAAGCCGTAGAAAACTAAAAAAAACTATTAAATTTATTTCGTTTGAATTGATAACTGATATTTATGTCAGGTGTTTATCCTCAAAAAACACCGATGCTAAAAAGATCGACGATCTGGTTGTTAATATTATGTCCCTCAATCGGGAATACGTATTACGTGCAAATTGTCCCGATGGAAAAGACAACCCCAAGCTTGTAAAAGCTTATTTCCGTAAACTGTTTGTTGACTGGCAAGCAGCCATGGAAAAAGTAATAAAAGAGATTGAAAAAATCTAATGCCTAAAAGAAACAATAGAATTATCTGTTGTTTCTTTTTTTTTACCTCCCTTGGGAACCAATTATTCAAAATTAAAACTCAGGGTGATCATTCTTGAAGTCAGTCTGGATAGTAATTTTGTGTAAATCTCATCTTTTGGACTGAGCCCAACTCGTTGATGCGTTAACATATCATTGAATCCGATAGAGTATTTTAGTTCAGGTGCCAGCTTGAAAAACGAAAAATAGATATCACAACCCACTCCAAATTCAGTATAGACATCGAATGGCTTTAATAATATCGGGTTGTCTGCATTTGCTGCGGTTGCTAAATCGTAACTTACTCCTACTCCAGCAATTAAATATGGCCTGTAATTTCCTTTCCTCTCTGCACTGTATTTCAGGAAGATGGGCATACAAATAGGAATAGAGGATATGCTTACCGATGAAGCTGTATCGGAACCTGCTTTGAAAGGATAGTTTAATTCCCGTTCCCCAAAATGTAAGGTTGGTGTGAAACGCAGGTTCAAATACCGGCTTAAGCGCAAATCACTAATAATCCCTACCGAAAATCCTGGCTTTAGAATTGAAATCCTCGCGTTTTGGTTTGGGGATACTGTAAAATCCATGCTATTGATACCGAGTAGAAATCCAAAATGAATCAATTTCTGATCTACATAGGGTAAATTGCCTTCTGCTCGTGAGTGAGTAACAAGTCCAAGCAGGATACATGCCAGCAGGATGTATTTCTTTAGATTATGAATGATCATATTTATTGTTAGTTAAATAAAGTACAAACGTACAATAATATTGATTATTGCACAATATCAAGAACTAATAATATTATTCGAACAATTTTGGATTATAAAAAAGGTTGTCTCATCATGAAACAACCTTCATATTTATTGAAAAAATAATGCCTATACCAATGCTCCAAACAGGTAGAATATGAATGCAGCCAGAGCTGCACTGACAGGAATGGTTAGCAACCAGGCAGTCATTAAACTTTTTGTAACTCCCCAACGTACTGCCGAAAGACGTTTGACGGCACCAACACCAATGATCGCACCGGTTATGGTATGCGTAGTACTTACGGGAATTTTCCATATTTCTGTTAGAAACAAAGTGATCGCACCTGCAGTTTCAGCAGCAACACCTTCCAGGGGGGTTACTTTGGTAATGCGCGACCCCATGGTCTTCACAATTTTCCAGCCACCTGACATTGTCCCCAGCGAGATAACCCCAAAGCAGGAAAAAGGTACCCAAAGAGGTAATTCTTTTATACTTGTGACTCCCGGGAAATGTGCTGCAATCATTGCTGCACCTATAATTCCCATAACTTTTTGCGAATCATTTAAACCATGTCCGATACTGAATAAGCCGGAAGAAACCAATTGCAACCGTTTAAACCAAAAATTAGCCCTGTGTGGATTTGCGTTTTTGCAAATGTAGAATATCAGCATCGTTAATAACGAGGATACGACCATTCCAATTAACGGAGCCAATACGATAAAGGCTGCAATTTTAATAATTACTGCGCTTTGGATTGACCCGAATCCACTGTGCATGATAGCTGCTCCTGCAAATCCACCGATTAAGGTATGCGACGATGAGGAGGGGATTCCAGACCACCAGGTAGCTAGATTCCAGATGATGGCAGCT
>Ga0302208_10000399_pt1 | contig 21189 bp, 14 predicted proteins | sample II_Fen_E2_3_FD_194577 | JGI IMG/M metagenome (GOLD analysis project Ga0302208, IMG submission 194577) | Peat permafrost microbial communities from Stordalen Mire near Abisko, Sweden - II_Fen_E2_3 | ecosystem: Environmental > Terrestrial > Soil > Wetlands > Permafrost | place: Sweden: Abisko...
TTTCAATTATAAAGTATGTATTATAAATTATGAATTGAACCGTGCTTCTCTCTTAAAGCGGCTGCAAAAGTACACGCTATTTGCGTAGAAACCTAATGTTTTTACCCTTTATTTCTGTTATAAAACATAAACCAGGCATAACAAACTGAACTAAACGTTGTTTCCCCTGAAAATAAAGTTGAACAAACTGAAGCAGCAAGGGATTCCGAACCCGATTTTACGTCTCAACCGCAGTATTCAACAGTTTCGCACAGGAAGAATTCCTAAAAAAGTCGTGCTCCCGGGATTATTTGAAAAGGATTATCCCGAATAATAGGTAGAAAATGTTCGATTCAGCCGGGAAATAAGAGCCGGTGCACCGAATGAATACTCATGTATTATTTAAAAAACAGAAGAAAACAGGCGAAATAGGACAATGTAATATTAGACACGTAAACAATCAATCTTTGAATAGTTTCTGAATTTCACCGTCACTCATTCGCTGCTAAGAGATATTTCACAGGGAGCAAAGAGGGTGCAAAGAGAGGGCAAAGATAGGTTTACCTCTCCTTGCCCCCTCCATGCCCTCTCTTTGCCCTCTCTTTGCCCTATCTCTACATAGAATAAATACCGAACTGAATTTACTGTATTCACTTTTGAAAAAGGTAATCTCTGTTATACAGCTTTCTTTCCATCCTGAAAATTCAGATAAGATCTCCAACGGGTGAACCGATGGCAGCAATAAGCTGTTTACCGGGTTCTAACTGCAAGAAACAGATGATTTAAAATGGAAGCACTAATTAGTTGGATTACTTAAAAGAACGTGGTACCATTAAATATGGCCAAAGATAAGTAGGACGGGTATAAATTAGAGGCATGCTTTTATGTGTTTAACTGCAATTTTAATACATTAGAATCCGGTTTGCGGGATGATTTCACTCTATTCAGTCAGAAGAATCGACTGTTTCGGTATCGGATGTGAACTGTATTGGAAAGATAAAGTGAATTTAATTGTTCAGTACCTACTTAAAAAAGCTTCGCGACCTATATACTGTACAAAAAAGCAGGAAGAATCGCCGGGTAATCGGGCAGGTTTCAGTTTATATACCATACTTATGGTATATAAAATACCTCATCATTGCGATTGTGAATACGTATAGAACACTGTAATTTTGCATTATAAAAATAAACAAACCCAAAAACAGTATTATCATGGCAAAAATTGCAAAAGATCTAACCGAATTGATAGGGAATACCCCTCTCGTTAATCTTCCTAATTACAGTGCAAAGAAAGCACTGCAAGCAACTATTATCGCTAAAGTAGAATCCTTTAATCCGGCCGGTTGCGTGAAAGAACGTATTGCTTTGTCAATGATTGAAGATGCAGAAAAGGCCGGCACCCTAAAAGCCGGTATCGAAATAATTGAACCAACCAGTGGAAATACAGGAATTGGATTAGCAATGGTTGCAGCTATCAAAGGATACAAGCTGACATTGACAATGCCAGAAACAATGAGCATAGAACGTCGGAACCTATTAAAAGCATTTGGTGCAAATCTGGTATTAACTCCGGGAGCAACCGGCATGAAAGGCGCTATTGCCCGTGCTTTGGAACTTCATGAAGAGAATCCTGCATCTTATATACCACAACAGTTTGAGAATCCTTCGAACCCAGAAGTACACAAACGTACCACCGGTGAAGAAATATGGCGCGATACAGATGGCAAAGTAGATATTTTTGTTGCCGGAGTGGGTACAGGCGGTACAGTGAGCGGAGTAGGTGCTGCATTAAAAGGACACAATCCAAACGTAAAAATTATAGCCGTTGAACCTGCTGATTCCCCTGTTTTATCGGGTGGCACTTCAGGACCTCATAAAATACAAGGAATTGGAGCCGGATTCATTCCGAAGAACTACGATGCAAGTGTGGTAGACGAAATCATTCAGGTGACTAACGATAATGCCATCCTGACTTCCCGCCAGTTGGCACAACAAGAAGGACTTTTAGTAGGGATATCGTCGGGTGCTGCAGCTTATGCCGCCACACAACTGGCACAACGTCCTGAAAACAAAGGAAAAGTGATCGTCGTTTTACTGCCTGATACCGGTGAACGTTATCTTTCCACGTTGTTGTATGCATTCGAAGAATACCCATTATAATTCGATACTCAGAGATCAATAAGAAACAAGAAAGTGCGTAAAGTCCCGAGAAGCCATTACGCATTTCTTATAAAAAAAGTAATAGCTCTATTTCGAAAGGTATAAAAAAGATTGTAAGTTAACAACAGTTCAAGGTAAAACCAGCTAAAAGTCTGACCGAGTTAATCGGTGACACTCCATTCTTAGGATTCACAATTATGAGCACATGCTCTTCACATCTTACCCCAAAAGAATACAGTTATGGCACACTTTTCATCCACTTTCCAGAAAGCATTAGCTAAAATTTTAAACATTAAATCAAACAAAAACAATCAATTAAAAACAGACAGTATTATGGCAACAAACGAATTAAAATTTGAGACGCTGCAAGTACATGCAGGACAGGTAGTAGACGGAACAACCCATGCACGTGCAGTTCCCATTTATCAAACTAGTTCGTACGTGTTCGACGATGCGGCTGATGGTGCTGACTTATTTGCTTTGCGTAAATTCGGAAACATCTATACCCGTCTGCAGAACCCCACTACTGATGTATTTGAAAAACGTATTGCAGCACTCGAAGGTGGAGTATCCGCTCTGGCTACTTCTTCAGGGCAATCGGCCCAATTCATTGCTTTAAATAATATTGTCGAAGCAGGTGATAATTTTGTTTCAACTTCCCACTTATATGGTGGAACCTATAACCAATTTAAAAATCAGTTCAAACGACTGGGTGTAGATGTCCGGTTTACCCCAAATGACGAACCGGCAGAATTCGAGAAACTGATTGATGATAAAACAAAAGCCCTTTACCTGGAAACCATCGGGAACCCGGATTTAAATATCCCTGATTTTGATGCTATTGCATTGGTTGCCGACAAACACGGTATTCCACTGATTGTAGATAATACTTTTGGTGCAGGAGGATTTCTTTTCCGTCCATTGGAACATGGAGCCAGCGTGGTAGTGGAAAGTGCCACCAAATGGATCGGGGGTCATGGAACTTCATTAGGAGGAGTAATTATCGATAGTGGCAAGTTTAACTGGGGAAATGGAAAGTTCAGAGCTTTCACGGAACCCACCGACAGCTACCACGGACTGGTATTCTGGGATGTATTTGGAACTGATGGCCCGTTTGGCAACATTGCATTCAACATTCGTGCACGCGTGGAAGGACTTCGTGACTGGGGAAATACAATCAGTCCATTCAACTCATTCCTACTCATACAGGGTCTTGAAACACTCTCTTTGCGCGTAGAGCGCCATGTGGAGAATGCGTTGGAACTAGCCCACTGGCTGGAGAAACATCCCCAGGTGGAATATGTCAATTATCCCGGATTGAAAAGCAGTCCATATCATGCATTGGCAACCAAATACCTGAAAAAAGGATTTGGCGGAGTGCTTTCTTTCAAGTTGAAAGGGGATGCTGAAAAAGCAGACAGCCTGATCAATAATTTGAAGTTAATCAGCCACCTGGCCAATGTAGGGGATGCCAAATCACTGATTATCCATCCGGCAGCTACTACCCACGAACAACTTTCCCCGGAAGATAAAATATCCGCAGGAGTATTTCCTGGCTTACTTCGTATATCTGTGGGTATTGAAAACATCGCCGATATTAAAGCAGACCTGGAACAGGCATTCAATGTTATAAAATAAAGATATAAATTGATTTTCATTTTCTGAATTGTTTAATAGTGCTTTTAGTTAGTAATGTTTCTTGTGAAATGCATCCCTTCTTGGGATGCATTTTCTTTTAATACAGGATGGTAGCAAAATTCAGACAAGCCTCTGCGCAGATCGCTAAGATTCATATAACCCGTTGGCCAGATTCGCAGAATGGAACCGGGGACGAAGGTAGATAGCAGTAAAACAAAGGATTAATTATGGGCAGTATGAAGCACAACCTGTTAAATCACTTGGCAACAAGGGAGAATGCAGTATGGGAAAATGCGTCAATTCCGATATCCACAGTTGAGAAAACATCTGAAAACAGTATTTAAATGGATAAAATTATCAGATAGAATAATCCAATTTTGTCAACCTTGAGTGGGCTATATCTGATAGTCGTAAAAAAAATCTACTACCTGTCCAATAATTCTCGATTCGCCCCCACAATACTTTTTTATTAACAGTAACAACTCGGATACTGCATTCTCAATATATGGGAATGGTGTATTGGCATTTCCCTGCACCACTAAGAAAATGTTTTTAGTATCGAGTGTCACTTTCGTTTTATCGGCCTGTCTGACGTCCAGATAACATATAATATCGTTACTATCGTCAATATAAGAGTATTCTCCTGCCCGAATGGTCTTAACTTCAGTTTCACCAATTGGAATAAATTTTTCAGATCCGTTTGTTAGGCGCAAATGCACATTTCCATCAATGCTATCCCAATCGTGCGCCCCCAAGGCAAGTTTATACTTTATGGAAATGGTGTTGTAGATATCAACTAATAAATTGATGCGTGGAATATCTCCTTTTCGTGTTAATAATTTATATAGATTTTCGGGGGCAGATAGATTTTTACGGTTGGGAGCCCCAACTGCTTCGTGCAATTGTCTGAAACCTTTTATCAACTTATCTTCTTTTATATCAGTGATTTGTCGGGCATAAATATAGGCTTGTTGCACAATCTTTTTGCTGTATTCGTCAAATTCAGCATCCGTATCTTTATTGTGAATATTCTTTATTGTCAGATAAATTCCACTTAAACCAAGATTTTTTATTTCGGAATGAATGATGAGTTGTCTTTTATCCATATTTATGTCAACTTAAATATCAGTGTATTGAATCAATATAATAGGGAGTTACCTGATACACAAAATAGTTAAGCCAGTTTGAAAATAACAGATTGGCATGTGAACGCCATCGGACAACAGGTGGTTTGCCAGGGTCATTATCCAAATAATAATTACAAGGCACGTCAATAGAAAGTTGTTTTTCGATATCGCGTTTATATTCATTGTCAAGCGTATCCGGGGCATACTCGGAATGACCCGTAATAAAGACCTCACGTCCATCGCGAGCTAAAAGGGCATAAACTCCTGCATCATCCGATTCGGATAATACCGTTAATTCAGGGACCTTATCAATATCTTGACGCTTAATTTCTGTGTGTCGGCTGTGTGGGGCGAAAAACACATCGTCAAATCCCCGAAAAAGAGGGTTTAATGGATCATTGACTTTATGTTCGAATGCCTCAAACATCTTTTTAGATAATGGATACTTTGGAATCCCATAGTAATGGTACAAAGCTGCTTGTGCCGACCAACAGATAAACATACTGGAAGTTACATGTGTTTTTGCCCAATCAAAAATTTCGGTTAATTCATTCCAATAATTTACGTCTTCAAATTTAAGTTGTTCTACCGGAGCTCCTGTAATAATTAATCCATCATATTTCTGATTTTTAATGTGATCGAAATCAATATAAAATTCCCGGATATGCTCAATGGGAGTATTTTTAGAAGTATGACTTTTCAATCCGATTAAATCAAGTTCCACCTGTAACGGTGAATTAGATAAGACGCGCACCAAATCGGTTTCAGTCGTTATTTTGAGTGGCATCAGATTAAGCAGGGCTAACCGAATAGGTCGAATATCTTGTTTAGAAGCACGGGAAATACCAATTGCAAATATATTTTCTTTCTTCAGCAGCTCAATAGCTGGCAGTTTGTCTGGAATGTTGATTGGCATAATATGCACTGTATTATGAATAGGTTTATAGTATCTTCCCAAAAAAATATTTTATCTGTTTGTGCCACCAGGGCCAGTCATGCACTGACTCCTCACCCCAGATATCAAACCAGGCAGGTATGCATTTTTCTCCAAATACATTCTTTAATTTATAAGTTTCTTCAAGCATAAAATCCTCATAAGTTCCTTTTCCGCAACAGAATATTAAATTGCTATTTCTAAAGCGGTCAATATAACCGGCATCATTGTTATTTTTCAGATAATCTATCGGTGAATTCAGATATATTTCAACCGGCTTATCTTTTCCGAAAAAGTAATCGGTTGAATAGACTCCGCTCAAAGCAACGACTGTATCAATATGCCATGGATTTCGGAAGTAGAAATTTGCAGCATGATATGCGCCCATAGAACATCCGGTGACAGCTATCTGTTGATCATGTCCATCGTTATTCTTCTGACTTTTCGACAGGATTCCCGGAATGATTTCTTCGTTGATATAATCGAAATACGCTTCATGACGGGCAATTCGGCTCTGATTATCTGTTTGGCTTGAGTAAAAGGTTTCCCAATCAATACCATCGACAGTCCAAATCTGGATTTTACCATCATCAATAAACCCGCTTATTGCGTGAATCATCCCGGCATCCTCATATTGGTAAAATCTGCCGTTGGATGTTGGAAATACAAGTACAGGTTTACCTTTGTACCCATATACTTTATATTCCATTTCTCTTCCCAACCGTTGACTGTAATCCTTGTGATAAGCTACTTGCATATTATTTAGCGGTGCTATTCTGACTGTATATATTCAATAATTTCTTTTACTTCGCTGTATGTTCCGGTTCTGAATTGATAGGCAAAATCACCCATCGCCCGACTGAATACTTGTTCTATATTATTATAATAAAGTATCTTAGTGCTATATTTATTCAATATCTGATCATGTGAATTCTTATATTTCTTTCGATCCTTCCTGCTGGCATACCCCGTAAAGTATTTTGCCCCGGGTTTTATTTTCACATCATTGTGAGTTATCATATTGGCCCATTCTTTATAGATATTTATATCGTGTGAAAAATTAATGGCATCAGTCATCCAGGCTCCGGGAGGCCGCATATTAACTTCAAGAGCCACAATTTTCTGATCATTCTTCCTTTCGAACAGTTCAACATGAAAAAATTTCTCACTAACATCAAATGCTTTCAATATGTTTCTACCTGCTAACTTCACTTTCTCATCCACATAAGGGAGACAAATATAGTATAAGTTATCATCGTTATTGACCACCTCCATAATACTTTGTTCAAACAGATGGCTATTTTCAAATACTACAACTCCATTTCTATCAATTAATCCATCATAAGTGAATATAATTCCATCGACAAATTCTTCAATAATAAATTCTACGTCCTCAGGTTTATTGTTGAAAAATACATCAAATTCAGGTTCATTCCCTATTTTATAAGTCATACTTGCTCCTGAGCCTAAATCAGGTTTTACTACTACCGGATACCCATATTTTTTGATAAATTCCAAGGCTCCGGGTCTGTCCAGACACTTTAAGCATTGTACAGTTAACACTCCGCTTTTTTCAAAGAACTTCTTCATCTTCGATTTATGCTTCAGGTTGTAAATGAAGTCAGACTTGGTTCCATAGATATTAAAATCCGTCCGGATATGTGCTTCTATTTCTAACCAGTATTCATTTAATGATTCAAAACGATCAATTTTACCGTATTTATGTGTGAAGAATCCAACAGCTTTCAGAATTTGATTATAATCTTCCATATTGGACATTTTATAATACTCAGTCAGTGAATATTTCAATCTGTCATTCAATGTATCATAATCAGCATCTCCTATTCCGAGAACATTAGCTCCTGCTTCTTTCAGATAGTAACAGAATTCCGTACTGTTCTGAGGGAAATGGGGTGAAAAAAAAATAAAGTTCATAATCGCTCGATTAAAATAAATAATGGTTGCCTGGCTAAATACCAGATGGCTTTTTTTGACGTATAAACCAGATTAAGGACACAATCTCGATCAATAAGAGCGAATCCACTTAACCCTATCTTCAAGTTCTTTTGAAGGTTTAAATGCAGGGATATTACGTATCGGAACTTTTACAGTCAGCTGATCATGACTGTTATGGGCTACTTTTTCGGCACTATGGGTTATTTTATAACAGCCAAACCCTCTTAAATAGATATTTTCTTTTTTCCCCAGAGTCTCTTTTACTGTTTGCATAAAAGATTCGACAATTTGAAGTACAATTTGCTCATCAAAACAAGTTGTTTTTGACATTTGAGTAATTAGGTCTGCTTTAGTCATTTGTATATGTTTTTAATAATTAGCGTTGGAAATAGTCAACTCCAGTTTCATCTCAACATCTCAATTTAAACAAATTACAATTCATGAGATATCATCTCAACTCAAGGCTTGTTCCAGGTCTGCAATCAAATCATCGGCATCTTCCAATCCTATTGAAAAACGAAAGATACCTTCACCAGCAAAGTTATTCCACGAAGCTAACTGTTCGGTTGTCTTAAACTTAAAAGAGGATTGTAACAGATCCTTACTGTCAAGATAAAAAATTAGCGAACGATGATGTCCTAACGAGACAGCATAATGAATAATTTGCAACTTATCAACAAAAGCCCTGGCCTGCTCCCTTCCATTCTCTACCTGAAACGTAATAATTCCAGAGAAGTTTTTCATCTGTTTTTTGGCTAACTCATACTGAGGGTGTGATGGTAGTCCCGGATAAATGACCTTTTTCACATTCGAATGTTGTTCCAGATAGCGTGCCACTTTCAGAGCATTTTCCTCATGCACTCTCATCCGAATGGGTAAAGTGGCAATACCTCGCATAATAAGCCAGGCATTGAAGGGGCTAATCACACCTCCCAGGCGGATAGCTGTTTTCTTTCGCAAAGGAGTTAAATCGGCTTTACTTCCCAAAATAGCTCCACCCAGTGCATCCCCATGTCCACCCAGGTATTTTGTCAGCGAATGAATTACATAGTCAGCTCCAAGGAGCAAGGGTTTGGTAGCGATAGGCGTAGCAAAAGTGGAATCCACCGCCAGCTTGACACCTGCCTCATGAGCAATGACTGCCACTGCTTCAATGTCGGTTAACCGAAGCAACGGATTACAAGGCGTTTCAATATAAATCAGTTTGGTATTTTGCTTCACGGCTTGGCGAATAGCCTCCAGATCTGAAGTATCTACTTTAGTGACTTCAATATTGAGTTCTGGAATAAATTCATTAGTCATTTCGGTTAAAGCTGCATAGGTCACATCGCTGATTACTAAATGATCACCAGCTTTAAGCAAGTGAAATAATAAAGCAGTGATGGCTCCCATCCCACTGGCAAAGGCAATAGCAGTTTCGGCCTGTTCGAGTGTAGCCAGTTTCTGTTCCAGCTGATGTACAGTTGGATTTCCCCAACGGGTATAAATCCAAGTATCACTTTCCTCAAAGCCTTCGACAGAAAAACCTGCATCGGCATCCACTACAAAAGTGGTGGACATGACTAAATTTGGAGCCGAAGCTTTAGTAACCGGATCAGGTACTTCACCGGCATGAATTGCTTTTGTTTGTTCTCCGGCATGTGAGAAATCAGTAATACTCATTATATTTTTATATTGCAAGTGTATAAATCAAATTAGCTCAAGGCTTGTTCCAGATCACCGATTAAATCCTCCACATCCTCAATCCCAACAGAGATCCGAATCAGTGTATCGGAGATCCCTATTTGTTCCCGTATTTCTTTGGGAACAGAAGCATGCGTCATTACAGCGGGAAGTTCTATCAATGACTCCACACCTCCCAGACTCTCTGCTAATGCAAACAAAGTGAGCTTCTCCAGAAATGTTTTCGCAAAGTCTATAGTGCCTGCAATTTCAAATGAGATCACCCCTCCAAATCCGGTTGCCTGATTAGTTGCCAATTCATGCTGAGGATGGCTTTCGAGTCCGGGATAAATCACTTTATTTACTTTGATGTGGTGTTCTAAATAATGGGCAATGGAGAGTGCATTTTCATTATGACGTTCCATCCTTAGTGCCAGGGTTTTTATTCCCCGCAGGGTGAGATATGAATCGAAAGGAGGCAACACCGCACCAACAGAATTCTGATGATATTTAATTTTTTCAAACAGGTCATTATCATTGAGCATCACAGAGCCACCCAATACATCGCTGTGTCCTCCAATATATTTAGTAGAACTATGAACTACTACGTCGGCCCCCAGGTCCAACGGGTTCTGAAAATAGGGCGATAAAAAAGTATTGTCAACCACTAATACAGCACCTTGTTTACAGGTAATTTCCGAAATTGCTTTTATATCCGAAAGTTTTAATAGCGGATTTGTTGGCGATTCCAGCCAGACTAGCTTCGTGTTTTCTTTGATTGCTTTTTCTACATTTTTAGGATCGACAGCATCAACATAACTCACTTCAAATCCAAAATTACCGAACACCTGGTTTATCAACCGTTTGGTTCCTCCATATAAATCATCAAAAGCGATTATATGGTCACCCGGTCGAACAAGGGACAGTAGAATAGTAGACTCAGCCGCAAGTCCCGAAGTGAACGCAAACCCATAGCGCGCATTTTCGAGACTTGCAAGCTTTGTCTCTAAAGCATTGCGGGTAGGATTCAACGAGCGGGTATATTCATAACCGGCTGTTGGTACATCAACCTTTTCTCTGGCAAAGGTTGTGGAGAGATGAATGGGAATAACAACATCACCTGTTGCCCCTATCCTGAAATCAGGCTCTTCGCCTACATGTATTGCTTTTGTTGAAAAGCCGTATTTTTTAGTATTTGCCATTGCGTAGATAATTTATCAAATCAATTTTAGTTATAATCCCCTGAAATACATTTTGATTATCCTCGATAATAGCTACAAATCCCTGGTTGAGGATATCTATCAGTTTCTCGATCGAATCATTCGGTTGTACTTTGGAAAGACCGATACTCATAATTTTTGAAATAACGGTAGTTTGAAAATTATAGTTTTTAGCATATATAGCCGATAACAAATCTGATTCGTCCACAATACCTATGATTTGGTTGTTATCCAGCACCGGTAATTGAGAGATCTCATAACTCTTCATCCTGTTGTAAACAGTCTGCAATGTATCATCGGGGCTGACATAAATAGTAGTATTATCTTCAAACCTACGTGAGATGATATCACGTAAGTCTCCATAAACCTGCCTTTTCTTTAATCCCTGGTCAAACATCCAGCCATCGTTATACATTTTTGACAGGTATTTGTTTCCACTGTCACAGGCAAAAGTAACCACACGTTTAGGTGTCGTTTGTTCCTGGCAATAGGTCAAGGCTGCATGGAGTAAAGTTCCTGACGATGATCCTGCCAACAGGCCTTCTTTTTTAAGCAACTCTTGTACCGTTTCAAAACTTTCCAGATCGGTAACCGTATAGGCTTTTTTAGTCAGGGAAAAATCTGCTATTGCAGGTATAAAATCTTCGCCGATACCTTCAACTAACCAGGATCCGGCTTCTTTGGTTATTTTACCGGTATTAATATACTCCGCCAGCACAGAACCAGCAGGATCGGCCAGCACAAACTCTGTTTTATCAGATACCTTTTTGAAAAAATGGGTCAATCCGGTGATAGTTCCAGACGAACCGACACCTACCACTACTGCATCCACATCCTGTCCCATTTGTTCCCATATTTCGGGACCTGTAGTTGTTTCATGAGCCAGTGGGTTAGCCGGATTCTCAAATTGATTAACATAAAAGGCACCGGTATCGTTGGCGATTTTCTGTGCCAGGTCCTGATAGTATTGAGGATGTCCCTTTCCTACATCCGAGCGGGTCAGCACAATATCGGCACCCAGTGCCCGTAGATGATTGATTTTTTCCTGACTCATTTTATCCGGAATGACCAATACAATTTTATAACCTTTCATCAGCGCAACCAATGCCAGTCCGATGCCGGTATTTCCGGCTGTGGCTTCAACAAGTGTTCCACCGGGTTCTAACAACCCTCTATCTTCGGCATCCTTTATGAGTGAAACCCCAATACGGTCTTTAATGGATCCTCCCGGGTTCTGATTTTCGAGCTTCAGAAATAACCGGCATACACCTGTGTCCAGCTTGGTGAGCTCAACCATAGGCGTATTACCTATCATTTCCAATACATTTTTTGCAATTTGTTGTTCCATTGTTTATGGCTAAATTTGAAGTCGCATGAATCTTCCGGAATCAAAATAACAAGACATTTAGGTTACAGAATTTCAAGCTCTGATTAATATTTCTGATAGTTAAGTCGTTGTTCTATCTTTTTATATAGAAACCATGCAACTAGTGCAGAGCGCAGTTTCTCCAATATTTACGTATAAATATATTCTCAGGACAGGAACTGATCTATAAAGAAAAACCGGGTGAAACCAACAGGATGAAGACTGAACAAACTTTTTGAGAACCTTTCCCAATTATAGTTGATTTCACAAACTACATTGACAACAGCAATCGAGTTGAGGCATTGAAGATCTAAAGCAATAAATATATTTCGATTCAAAAACGCTGGGAATATTAAGTAACGAATGTGTAAGAGTGGCAATGTGAAACAACTTTCTCGAAACAATATCGACTAAACAAAGAATTCTCATACCGGCACTCCATGGAGAGCTAATAAACAATGCTTCATAAGCCAACATCGATTCTTTGATTGTTGTTTCCATTTAAAAACCTTGATTTTGAATTACATTACAAAATACGGTATAATTTAGAGATGCTGAAATACCGTTAATCGGTTAAATATAATACCTTGTTTATGGTATAAGGCGCTTTCATAAAACGGAAAATCTAAGTTGGAGTTAGCTGCGAATCCATTTTTAAGCAATAGAAAAAAAATATTTCCTATTTTCAAAACACAGGCATTATCTTACTTACTTTTACTGAATTCTTTGACGGCTGATGAATGTAGGATGGTCTGAAAGTTTTACTTAGCCGGAAGCCTACTTTCTCCAGATATGGTTTCTTTTTTTGGGATTTACCCTCCGGGAACAGGTACTGAATTTGGGACATCAGGGATTCAATGTATTGAGACATTTCAAGGGGGGGTGATTGATAGTTCAATGAGGTTTACCGATCTTTACCCCACAATCAACCCTGAATAAATAGAGATTGAATTCCATGGACTCGCTTAAAAAAAAACACCGGGAATCCATACCTATTTCCAGCCATCCGGAAAATTCAAATAAAATTTTCATCTACTGGACCTATGGCAGGGATGAGTTTTTTGGGGATTGGGAAAGGAACAAACGAATCATGTAAAATGGAACAAAGAATTGTTCCCAGGACTTAGTCTTGTGGATTATCCAACTTACTTTTTTTCCTTCCATAAGTAAAATACAGAATTAAACCTATTACAAGCCAGACAATCAGACGTATCCAGGTATCCAAAGGCAAGGCAAGCATAAGAACTACACTTGTTAAAATTCCCAGAATAGGAACAACCGGAACAAAAGGGGTTTTAAAAGATCTCGGGGCATTGGGTTGGGTTTTCCGTAAAATCAGGACACCCAGGCAAACCAGCACAAAAGCCAACAGGGTACCTATACTTGTCATCTCGCCCACAACCCGGATTGGGACAAATCCGGCAAACAAACAGATAAAAACACAAAGAAGGATGTTTGATTTATAAGGAGTCTGAAATTTTGGATGAAGAACAGAGAACATTTTAGGTAACAAGCCGTCCTTGCTCATTGTAAAGAAAACACGGGATTGCCCCATTAAATCGACAAGGATAACAGATATATATCCGATAAGTATGGCGAAAATAATTAATTGGACAAGCCACTTATAGGGAGTTTTAGCAATGGCAATGGCAACAGGAGCAGCACTATTTTTAAATTCAGAGAAGTTTGCCAACCCGGTCATGACATAAGCGAAAAGAATAAACAGAATGGTACAGACAACCAACGACCCAATAATGCCTATTGGCATATTGCGTTTTGGATTTTTTGTTTCCTGTGCCATGGTAGCCACAATATCAAAACCAATAAATACAAAGAATATTACTCCTGCACCCCTGAAAATACCACTTATTCCAAACTCTCCAAATGTTCCTGTATTCTGAGGAATGAAAGGATGATAATTTGAAGGGTTGATATAATTCCATCCAACAGCTATAAATACTAGCACAATACTGACCTTCACAACCACTAAAACCGATGTAACAATGGAAGAGGTTTTAATACCCCGGATAATTACTACCGTTATCAGGATCACAATCAGAATGGCAGGTAAATTGATGATACCATGTATTACCGAACCATCCATAGTTTTTATACTTTCAAAAGGTGAAAGTAATAATTGTGGAGGTAGATGAATCTCAAAATAGCCAAGAAATTTCACTAGATATTGTGACCAGCTTATTGCAACAGTGGCTGCACCTACTGAATATTCCAAAATCAAATCCCAGCCAATAATCCAGGCAAAAAGCTCACCCAAACTAGCATACGAATAAGTATAAGCGCTTCCGGCTACTGGGACCATAGAAGCAAACTCTGCATAGCATAATGCATTGAAACTGCAACATATAGCAGCCAAAATAAATGATAATATGATTGCAGGACCAGCATTGTTAGCTGCAGCGATTCCGGTTAATGAGAAAAGCCCGGCACCGATAATTACTCCAACACCGATTGAAATTAATCCAAAAGGGCCTAATCTACGTTTTAATGTGCCATTGCCAGTTTCTGATGCTTCGTTTAAAAGTGAAAGGATAGTCTTTTTTCTGAATAATGTACTCATTTGTTGATTTTACGAAACCTCCTGTATATAAAGGAATCTATTGTTTTTACGTTGTTAATTATTGTCAGCTACTAAAGATATAGAAAATTGAGTTATCATTACTCTTCTAAATCAATATTTACTCTTAATTATTGTATCACTTTTACAACCAAATGTGATTGATACTCGCCTGAGGTATAAATTCGGTGGGTTGCTTTCACATAATCAGATTCTTTAGCATGATAGATATCTATAAATTGTTGAGGATTACGATCGACCAACGGAAACCAGGAACTTTGTACTTGTACCTGTATTTTATGCCCTTTTAAAAATGTATGGGCAACATCCCTCAATTCAAACTTTACCTCTGTAACCTGGCCTGGGATTAAAGGCTCCGGATTAGTGAGGCTATTCCTGAATTTAGCCCGGATGACATCGGCCCGGATTAATTCCTGGAATTCACTTAACCGGATATTTGGTTTTGTAGCCGGACTATTCTGTGCAGTATCGGGGAATACATCAATTACTTTCACCACAAAATCAGCATCGGTACCGGTGGTTGACACAAACAAATCAGCCACAATGGATCCTGACAACGTTTTATTGTAACCCAATGTTTCTGATGTATAAACTAAAACATCAGGACGGGTGGCAGCGAATCGCTGGTCTTCGATCATATATTCTGCTCCCGGATTCGTTCGTATCTCTGTGGTAAATGGCACAGGCTTTTTAGGATCACTTACATATTCATTAAATGTAATACTATTGGTTTTACTCCCTGAAAATGAGAGCTTACTTTCAGAACTTAAATAAAAATTTTCATTATGGGCTTCAACAGGAGGCCAATGCTTATATGCTTTCCATATATTAGTTCCCGTTTCGAAAATAAGCACGTTGGGTAACTCAAGCTTTCCTTTGTCTTTTAAATAATAATTAAAGAAAGGTAACTCAACCTTTTCACGGTAATAAACAGACGTTTCGGAACCAAAATCAATATTTCCAAAAGAACTTCCTGTTCCACGGGCAAACCCTCCATGCGACCAGGGGCCTATCACTAATCGGTTATTAGCGTCGGGACTATTCTCATGGATGGCCTCAAAAGTTTTCAATGGTCCATATAAATCTTCTGCATCAAACCAACCTCCCACTGTCAAGACAGCAGGTTTTACATTTTTCAAGTGTGGCAAAGGTGACCTGCTTCGCCAGTAAGAATCATAGGTCCCATGTTTCATGAAATCGAGCCAGACAGGAACTTGATTCTTATAATACCGATCATTCAGATCGCTGAAGGTGCCATTTCTGAGGAAAAACTGGTATCCATCCTGTGTTCCGATATCAAATCTCTCGGTAAATTTAGTGGTAGGGTTAGGGCGTACTTGCCCGAAGTTCGAAAAGAAGAAGAAATTGCCAAGAAAGAAAGCACCATTATGGGTAATATCATCCCCCACAAACCAATCAGTAACTGGGGCTTGCGGAGATACTGCTTTTATTGCCGGATGTTCGCTCAGGATAGTTTGAGTGGCATAAAACCCAGGGTAGGAAATACCCCATACTCCAACTCTTCCATTATTAGGACCTATATTCTTCAATAGCCAATCGACTGTATCAAATGCATCTGTACTCTCATCGATTTCTTTTATTCCTTTTTTATACGGATTGAAAGGTCGTGTATCAACAAATTCACCTTCCGATTCCCATTTACCCCTTACATCCTGATAGACAAAAATATAACCCTCGCGGATAAACAATTCGGAAGGGCCTAATGAGGTTTTAAATTCAGTATCACCGTAGGGTGCAACTGAATAGGGTGTTCGGCAGAGAAGGAATGGGTATTTGTGTGTTGTATCCCTGGGTATATAAACAGCCGTAAAAAGGTGAATGCCATCGCGCATGGGAATTAATTTCTCAATTTTAATATAATTATTACGGATATAAGCGGAGTCTTCTTTGTTTAAACCCCTGCCATTTCCAGTAATGGCAGGGGTTGTTTTTACATGGCGTTGCGCAAATGTAGTATTTGCGATTATTGCCAATGAAAATAACAAAGTAATAACAAACTTAGAGTTAAGTGTTACAATGTTCTTTTTCATAATTTCCAGTTATTTTCTTACAAATGTATCCCAGTTCACTTCACTGATAGGTTTCGCTAATTGTGTAAACACCACTCCTGCATCCAAAGCAACAGGGATTTCATTTAAGCGATTATACCGACGAAGATCGACCCAACGGTGTGAAGCGGGTTCAAACCACAATGAATAACGGCGTTGGAATAATATTTCAGTAATTAAACTGTTTAAATCAGTAGCTCCTGCATAAGGAGCTAGATTTGCAGAAGTACGAATGACATTAATGGCCTTTACTGCATCAGCTGTATGAGTTAATTGTGCTGAAGCTTCGGCATAAATCAATACTAACTCCTCATTCCGGATATATTTTATCGGTGAAGTCTGGCTAGCCCATCGCTTATCCTGATATTCGCTGGACAATGCAACCTTTCCTGCCGTACTTACCAACGGAGAAGAACGATGAAAGAATTTGGATGTCACTCTCGAATCACCTGGGAGAGCATCTGCAATTAAGGATGGATGCACTGCCGGACCACTATTGAAAGATGCATTCAACACATTAAACAAAGGGTTGTATGTGTCAGGTGAATCACCGTAAACATGAGCAGGACCAGCATTGAGATCACCATTGAGATCAAAGAAAGACTGTGAAAGGGCATCCAATGCTCCCTGCCAGTCCTTTTGATAAATTGCAACCCTTGCTGCAAGAGCCCGGTTTACTTTAATTAATCCGGCAGGGGTATTAAAATCAGAATACCCTTTTGTCAGTATAAATGAGAAAGTAGTTCCTGCTGTTGAAAGTGCTGTCTTACCTTCATCCAACACTGCTTTTATAGCTTTAAGAGCTTCAGTATAACTCACAAACGGGCCCGGGTTTAACGGATCACTTACATCGATACGAATACCGTTTTGGTACAATGAATTAGCAGGAACAAGATATTGGTATCCTTGGATAGTTTTAGCAAAGCCAATGATCGCATTTTTTTCTGCCTCTGTGATTGTAGAAGTGTTATTAACGGCACTTATCAACACATTAGCTTGTTTTATGGCCGCATAGGGGCCTGTATAAGCTGCATCCACACCGTAGAATGTCGAGCTGGGGACTGCTTCCGCCTGACCTGTCCAATATTGGACATTCCGGGGGTCGGCACCATTGAAATACCAGACATCGCGTCCAAAGGTACCGAAAGCATTTGAAGCCGTGCCCACATATTCTTTACTGCGGGATTCGAGGCCAGTAATAAGGTTTTGCAACTGACCTACCGTTGCGTTCGATGTGACACTAGATACTGACGGATTATTTGCATCCGGGATATTTTGCAATTCGCAAGAAGACACGAATAATAAACCGGCTAATAATATATAGGTAGATATTTTATTTGGAGTTTTCATTTTTTTCTATTTTAGCAGTAATAATTATAAATCTATCTTTAAATTGAACAAGATACGTTTCGAAGACGGATATTGAAATAAATCGGTACCGGAATTAATTGCGGATTCAGAGCCGAAACTTGATACCTCAGGGTCATACCCTTTGTAGGGAGTAAAGGTGAGCAAATTGGTTGCTGATATCCCAATACGAATTCTTTCCACAGTCTTAGCAAAAGTACCTAGAAGAATCTTTCTTGGAATGGTATAATTCAACCCTATTTCCCTCAAACGAAGGTAACTCGCATCCTGAACATATTGCGCAGCAGTTTTACCTAAATCATTTTCTCTGACAGTATGATTTTCGTTCCAATCAGCAGTTGTTTCACCGGCATCGGTATTATACAGTGTCAGATTAAGAACTTTTCCACCTTTTTTCCAATCCCAGAGTGCAGATAAGTTAAACCCTTTTAAGAAGACAAATTCATTAAACCATGATGTTTGAAAATCGGGTTGTGAGTTTCCGTAAACCGTATAATCTCCTGAAACTGTTAGCGGCTTACCTACAATAGTAGTAGGAGAATATCCTTCCTTAATAAGATAAGTTCCAAAAGTGACCCCATAAACTCCTGTTGTGTAAGAAGGAACATCCAGTTTAGTAATTTTCGAAATATTCTTATTAAAAAGAATACGGGTATTCCACGTAAAGTTTTTACTCAAAATTGGCGTAGCTGACAAGGACAATTCAATCCCTTGGTTGCGAAGTGAGGCGGCATTAACTTTTTGGATTCCTAATCCCGTTGAAGATGCAAGTGTCAGGTTTTGAATCAAGTCTGAGACATTCTTTACGTAATACGTACCCTCAAAAACCAAGCGATCATTAAACAACCCAATGTCAGTTCCGAATTCTAGTTCGCCGGCACGTTCAGGTTTAATATCAGGATTACCCACCGTTGAAGAAATTACAGAACCTAAATTACCTCCAACAACCACCGGCGTCAGGGAGCTGTAAATACTTCCGTAAGGAGGTAATCCGCCTGTTTCTCCATAAGCTGTACGTAGTTTGAACTGACTGATTAAGCCTGCCTTCCAAAAATCGAACTTTGTCAGGTTAACAGCCAATGATGCCTTTGGAAAAGCATAAAATTTATTAGCATCACCGTTGAGTGTTGACTTATCAAAACGTAAACCCACAGTGCCTATTATCTGGTCATTAAAATTCACTTCTTCCTGTCCCACGGTACCAAAGTCTTTTACCAGTTGTGTATTTTGTGAACTGACTGACTGAACTCTTGCTTGTGCAATAGATTGCTGACCGGCTACCAATCCCTGACCCCGAACAAAAATGCTACTTGATTTAGACTGAAGACCTACAGCTCCTAACTGAGTAGTAAACTGAAATTTATTAGCCTTCTGACCATAAATAAGAAATCCCTGATAGTTCGTATTAATTTGTTCGGTTGTACCTAGAATCAGATCACCTGGATTTGCCAGATTTTGCTGTGATTGCAAATCATCCGGAAAATAGACTTTACTGGCTTGGTTAAGATAGTCAACACCGCCCTGCAAGGAGAGTTTTAAAGTAGTATTTTTCTTTTGAATAAATTTAAAATTAGCAATACCTGACTGAATGAAACGATTTATCTTTACATTATTGATGGCTTTATCTCTTAAAGCAAGAGGATTTTCACCTTCTGAATAAGGATTGTCGGGATATACTCCATTTACAGGATAGGGATTGTAATAACTTGGCAGAAAAGCAGCAATATATCCTAATGTAGCACCTGAATTATTTTCATTACCGGTAAAACCACGATCGGAATTACTATTTAAATAATTGGAATTAGCCGAAAAATCAATCCATTTGTTGAATTTGTGATCCAGATTAACACGCAAAGACAACCGTTCAAAACCTGTGTTTTTTATAATTCCACCTTCATTTGTATACGCTCCTGACACATAAAAAGTGGTTTTATCATTACCTCCCGATACCATCAGATTCGTATTTGTTAACAACGGGGTTTCTCCATACAAAATTTTCTCAAATTCATATATTTTACCGTTAGCAGCAGCATACCGTTGCAATTCGGAGGCTTGTTGACTTGCTGGGTAAGTACTTTTTATTTTTGCTTGATCCCAGCTTGCACTTCCTATATACTTTTGCAGGGTTGCAAAACCAATATCCTGTCCGAAACTGATTTTTGTTTTGCCACTTTTCCCTTTTTTGGTAGTAATAATAATTACACCTGCATTCGCACGGGTACCATAAATGGCAGAAGCTGAAGCTCCTTTTAAAACCTCAACTTTCTCAATGTCATCAGGATTTATATCTGCCAGACGGTTACTTACATCGTCTTCACGAGAAGTACCGGCAGCTGTAAGAATAGATCTACCGGTTGCTAAGGAATTATTATTAAGATAGACACCATCAATAATATAAAGAGGCTGAGAATTCCCTTGTAACGTACTTAATCCACGCAACAGAATAGCAGTTCCTCCTCCCGGGGCACCACTATTGGCACGAATGCTAGCACCTGCAATTTTTCCGTACAATGCCTGATCAACAGTTTGAGGGGGTGTAATCCCGGTCAACTCATCCTTAGAAATGGTTGAGATCGCATTGGCCAGATTAGAACGTTTTAAACCGGAAGCAAGACCTGTAACAACAACTTCGTTAAGTCGGCTTTGGCCTTCGGTGAGATAAATGGTAATCGGTTCTGCTTCATAAACATCAATTTCCTGATTTCTAAAGCCGAGATTAGTAACAAATAAAGTAACAGGAAGTGACTTCACATTTAATCGAAAGTCACCGTTTGCATCAGAGACGGTACCTCCTTGTCTCTCTTTCAATTTAATTGTAGCACCGATAACAGACGCTTTTGTTCCCTCTTCGAGGATTCTTCCTCGAATTTCAATTTGCTGTGCAAAAGCAGAGTTGATTAAAAGAACCGCAAATAGGAAAAAGGCTCCAAATCTGCGAAGGAAATTCTTTGGGACCAATTTGTTGCTCCCAAAAATAAATGGTAATTTTGCCATACAATTTTTGAATTGTAGCGGGCGCACCCTCAATCAGTTTACCGACAGAGAAGGGGACGCTCGCTTTTGTTTATAATAATAGTTAATTTTATTTCAACGCTTTAAATTTTTCAGACAACC
>Ga0302208_10000405_pt1 | contig 21088 bp, 14 predicted proteins | sample II_Fen_E2_3_FD_194577 | JGI IMG/M metagenome (GOLD analysis project Ga0302208, IMG submission 194577) | Peat permafrost microbial communities from Stordalen Mire near Abisko, Sweden - II_Fen_E2_3 | ecosystem: Environmental > Terrestrial > Soil > Wetlands > Permafrost | place: Sweden: Abisko...
ACAGTCAGCGTCAAAATTCAAATTTCCTGTTCATAAACCTTATTATGAACTGACTGACGAACAACGCCATCTGCTTTGGACCGGGAATGCCTATTTTGAAGGATTAAATGCTTTCTTTAAATATCTGGAATCCAATCAGTATAAAATCCAATATCGTGTTATGCTGGCACGCTATCGTGGTAAAACGATCTGTCCGGAATGTAACGGAAGCCGCTTAAAAAAAGAAGCTTCCTATATTCGTATTGATGGTAAATCTATTTCAGATTTAGTATTATTGCCCATCAGCACCCTTAATAATTATTTTAAAAACTTAAATATAGACGAACAGGATGCTGCTGTTGCTAAACGTCTTCTAATCGAAATTCACAACCGCATTCAGTTTTTACTGGATGTAGGACTAGGCTATTTGACCCTTAACAGGCTATCAAATTCACTATCGGGCGGAGAAAGCCAACGTATCAATCTGGCGACTTCACTGGGGAGCAGTTTGGTAGGTTCTCTTTATATCCTCGACGAGCCAAGCATCGGACTGCATTCACGGGATACCCATTTGCTGATAAAAGTATTAAAGCAGCTTCGCGACTTAGGAAATACCGTCGTGGTAGTGGAACATGATGAAGAGATTATGCGGGCTGCCGATTACCTCATTGATATTGGTCCGAATGCCGGACGACTGGGTGGTAAACTTGTATTCCAGGGGATTCCCGATCTTTCTGAATTAAGCAAACACAAAGCCGATTCTCCTGAGATTGAGAATTCCTATACCCTAAAATACCTGTTAGGCATCGAGAAAATTGAGGTTCCGCAGCAACGCCGGAAATGGAATAACTACATAGAAGTCATTGGTGCCCGCGAAAACAATCTGAAAGGAATTGATGTTAAGTTTCCTTTGAATATTATGACCGTGGTAACAGGTGTTAGCGGTTCAGGAAAATCATCGCTTGTGCGGAATGTATTTTATGCTGCCTTAAAGAAATACTATGGGGGTATTGCCGATCGTACCGGACAATTCGGAACATTAAAAGGCAGCATGCATCTGGCTAAAGACATAGAATTTGTAGATCAGAACCCAATAGGCCGTTCCTCCCGTTCTAATCCGGTGACCTATATTAAAGCCTATGACGAGATTCGTAAGCTTTTTGCCGATCAACAGCTTTCTAAACAAATGAACTACACGGCTTCTCATTTTTCGTTCAACACCGAAGGCGGTCGCTGTGAAGAATGCCAGGGTGAAGGTACTGTAACCGTCGAAATGCAGTTTATGGCCGACCTGGTGTTGGAATGTGAGCATTGCCATGGAAAACGTTTCAAGCAGGATATTTTGGAAGTTACCTACAGAGATGCGAACATCTTTGACGTACTTGAAATGACCGTTAATCAGGCTATCGAGTTTTTCTCGCAGCATGTAGGAAATACAGAGAAGAAAATTGTAAAACGACTAAAACCATTGCAGGATGTAGGTGTAGGTTATGTCAAGCTGGGCCAGTCATCAAGTACACTATCTGGTGGTGAGAGCCAGCGGGTAAAACTGGCATCGTTTTTAGCGAATGAGAAACCGGAACCAACGATATTTGTATTCGACGAGCCAACTACCGGATTGCACTTCCACGATATCAAAACACTGCTCAAAGCCTTTGATGCCTTGATCCTGAAAGGGCATACCGTGATTATTATCGAACACAACCTGGAAATTATCAAATGCGCTGACCATATTATCGATATTGGACCCGAAGGTGGTGATATGGGAGGTAATCTTGTTTTCGAAGGAACTCCCGAGCAAATTGTGAACTGTAAAGAATCATATACCGGACGCTTTCTGAAAGATAAAATGTGATCGTATTATTATATATATGAATCAATTAAGCCGAAATTTATATTGATTATTACATTTCAATTATTATATTTCAATAATTGAAATGTAATAATTGGAATAGATTAATTATCTTTGCATAAAATTTAATCAGTATGCGAGAAATATCTAATCCATTTATCACAAGTGGCTATGTCTCGGACGACTATTTTTGCGACAGGGAGAAAGAGTCGAAAGAAGTAATTAAAACCATTACGAATGGTAATAACCTGGCTATTATTTCGCCCCGTAGAATGGGAAAAACAGGTCTAATTCTACATTGTTTTCAACAACCCGAAATAAGTCAGCAGTATCATTGCTTCTTTGTAGACATTTATGCCACAAACAACCTCAGAGAGTTTGTTTTTAAACTCGGGAAAGAAATCTTTGAAACATTAAAGCCGAATGGTACTAAGTTTATCGAAAGATTTTTCTCGATCATCAGTTCATTACGCCCAGCCTTTAAGTTGGACAAAACCACCGGAGCACCTACCTTCGATATTAGCATAGGTGAAATTGTTGAGCCTGCATTCAGCCTTGAACAGATATTCAAATACCTTGAAGCTGCCGATAAACCTTGTCTGGTAGCAATTGACGAATTTCAACAAATTGCTAATTATTCCGAACACAATATTGAAGCCGTCTTAAGAACCCATATTCAGCATTGTAAAAACTCCTCATTTATTTTTGCAGGCAGCCAACGGCATATCATGCAGAATATCTTCTTTAGTTCCTCACGCCCTTTCTACCAAAGCGTGAGCCTGCTTACATTAAAAGCAATAAATGAAAAAGTATATATTAGCTTTGTTCAACAGCACTTTATCAACGATAATAAGAATATTCCAAAAGAACTAATTAGCACTGTATACCGGCTTTTTGAAGGACACACCTGGTATATCCAAAACATATTTAATGAGCTATATGCAATAACCGAACAAGGCGACACCTGCACCATGGAATTTATACAGGAGTCTGTCAAAAACAGAATTGCATCCTATGTACCACTTTTCCAGAGCACACTATCGCTTTTATCCGAAAGGCAAAAGGAAATTCTGTATGCCATTGCCAAAGAAGGTAAAGCAACCGGGGTAACATCCGCAGCGTTTATCAAAAAACACGGCTTGTTATCCTCAAGTTCTGTGCAAACAGCCATCAAACAACTGCTGGATAAAGAAATTATCACTTCCGAAAACAATGTATATCAGGTATACGACCGTTTCTTCGGGTTGTGGCTGACTACTGTGTTTGGAATCGGATATCGGATTCAATAACTGGAATTTGTCGTCAAATTCAAAATAGTGATTAAACAAAAGAAAGATTCAACATCAGTTGAATCTTTCTTTTGTTACACAACCACAATCAATCAGTATCAGAATAATTTAAGTTATTCTATCGCGTGTGGGGTTACTTTTTCTTATGCCAGAATTTTCTTAAATAAATTCTTCATATTCACCAGGTCACCTATAATTTTATGAAGCTCTTCCACTTTCACACGTTCCTGTAACATGGTATCACGGTAACGGATAGTCACAGTATTGTCTTCCATGGTTTGATGATCGACGGTGATACAGAACGGTGTCCCGATAGCATCCTGACGACGGTATCGTTTCCCGATAGAATCTTTTTCATCATAGGCACATTTGAAATCAAACTTCAACTCATTCATTATTTCGCGTGCTTTCTCAGGCAAACCATCCTTCTTAACCAGTGGCAAGATAGCCGCCTTAACAGGAGCCAGTACCGGAGGCAAAGTCAACACAATACGGCTTTCACCACCTTCCAGCACTTCTTCTTTGTACGAAGCTGCCATAATGGATAGGAAAGTACGGTCAACACCTATGGAGGTCTCGATAACATAAGGAGTATACGATTGATTCAGTTCAGGATCGAAGTATTTGATGTTTTTACCTGAGAACTTTTCATGACTGCTCAGGTCAAAATCAGTACGTGAGTGTATTCCTTCCACTTCCTTGAACCCAAAAGGCATTTCAAATTCAATATCGGTAGCAGCATTGGCATAGTGGGCCAGTTTATCATGATCGTGGAAGCGGTATTTCTGGTCGCCTAATCCAAGAGCCTTATGCCATTTCAGGCGGAACTCCTTCCAATGCTCAAACCATTTCATTTCTTCACCCGGACGCACAAAGTATTGCATCTCCATCTGTTCAAATTCACGCATACGGAAGATAAACTGACGGGCAACAATCTCATTACGGAATGCTTTCCCTATCTGGCAAATACCGAAAGGAATCTTCATACGCCCTGTTTTCTGAACGTTCAGGAAGTTCACAAAAATACCCTGAGCTGTTTCAGGACGAAGATAGATCTTCATAGCTCCATCGGCGGAACCAATTTCTGTTGAGAACATAAGGTTGAACTGACGGACGTCTGTCCAGTTTTTTGTTCCGCTAATCGGGCAAACGATATCATAATCTACAATGATAGCTTTTAATTCGGCCAGGTCATTTTCGTTCAGGGCTTTTACAAAACGTGTATGAATTTCATCCCGTTTAGCCTGATGTTCCATGACACGTTCATTGGTTTTACGAAACATATCAGCATCAAAGCTCTCGCCAAATCGTTTAGCGGCCTTTTCTACTTCTTTGTTGATCTTATCATCGTATTTTGCCAGCAGGTCTTCTATCAATACATCGGCACGATAGCGTTTCTTGCTGTCTTTATTGTCAATCAACGGATCATTGAAAGCATCCACATGGCCTGAAGCTTTCCAGGTTGTCGGGTGCATAAATATGGCGGCATCCAGCCCAACCACATTTTCGTTGAGCAGCACCATGCTGTCCCACCAATATTTCTTGATATTATTCTTAAGTTCCACTCCGTTCTGACCATAGTCATACACAGCAGCCAACCCATCATAAATCTCGCTCGATGGGAATACAAAACCATACTCCTTGCAATGCGCAATCAATTTTTTAAAAACATCTTCTTGTGAAGCCATAATATATATTTACTATTTATTTTATTTACTATTTACCGGATCCTATTTCCAAATACTCATTCATCACTCCTCATTCCTTATTCCTTATTCCTTATTCCTTATTCCTTTCTTTCTCTTAACTAACTAAAAGTCCAATCACAGACCCTATTATTAATGTGTTTATCCACTAACGGGGAATATCGTTAAAAGGCTCAACCCTCTATGGATATTGATCTCCTAACGGAGAAAAGAATTGTATTGATGTATTTCACCTGTTTTTTCCCGTAGGGAATTAATATCCATAGAAGAATCATAATTCAACCAATATTCCCCGTTAGGGGATTAATGGTTTGATTTGTTAGATTCAATTTTCTATTCAACAATATCTTAACTGATATGCTCTATTGACTCTTATTTAATTAAAACTTAGTAGGCACTCTGTGATAATTAGTTCTCTCATAATCATTGCACGATTTTTTTTTTGCTAGTCTAATTTTTTAGACTTCTATTCCTGTCTGCAATGCTATCTTCTCATTTCTACCTACTACCTTCTCATTCCTTCCTACTTCCTACTTCCTACTTCCTACTACCTACTTCCTACTTCCTACTACCTTCTACTTACTCATTACTATGGCTTTATATTCAATCCTCCTGCGTCAAATCCACTTCCTTCAATTTGTTTCTTCTCAACTCCGATTTCTGTTTCTTCCTTGCTTTTGAACTTACCGAAATGGTAGGTCAACTTAAACCAGAAGGTCAACTTGTCATTCAGGTTGCTAAAGTTCGTTTTCAGATTAGGCGTATTAAACGAGATCTGTTGCTTTATATCCTCGGAAGCTTCAACGGTAAGTTCCAGCTTTTTATTAAAGAATTTCCTGCTCAAATCCACCATCCAGTATTGAATAGGGTGGTCTATATGATAAATCTGAAAAGTACCTTTCGTTAAGTAAAAGTATTGCATATTCAGTTTCATCTCAAGAGGCAGCACAATTTGTGCATTAACCGCCATTATCCAGAACGGTCTTGGTCCACCACCATCAGGATAAACATAATCTTTAATAAGCTGACGGTTGTACGCCACATAAAAATAAAAGAAACTCATTTTATCCATGTCCATGGGTTGCTTAAAGAACTCTTTACCTTGGGTAATTAAACCCAATGGTACAGGCAGACCCGCATAGATGTTATAATTTCGGATACCCCCGTAATTGGTAAATGTTTGAGTTGAAACCAGGCTATTGGGCTCTGTATTTAAGGTCATCAAACTCACATTCTTGGTATACGAATAATTACCCCCCAGGGTTACATAATCAAAAGCCGAAAAGGTTAATGAGTAATTATCGTAAAAATTTGGTTGCAGATACTGATTCCCCACCTGGGAAGTATATTGATCAAAATAACCGCTGTTATTAGGATCTAACTGGCTATAGGGTGGCATGGATACTTTGCGCGAATACCGTCCGGTCATTTTCAGTACTGGCGAAAATTGATATAACATATTAAAAGTAGGGTAAACATTAGCCATTTCACCCGTCAAAGTGGTATCCTTTGGGAGAACCTTACTATTAAATTTCAGGTCTTCCACGCGAACACCCACCGTAGCATGCAACTTTCCAAACGTTTTTTTGAACTCGGCGTACAACGCCATATTGGTTTCGTGGTAATTAAAATCCAGCTGATCCAGATAAGTCGGATTATCTAAAATAGTTGCAGATGCATTATTCAAATTGTATTTCCCCACGTCACCGGCATTCACCCGATTGTATTTTCCCCCGGTATTCACCTGAAACCCTTTAAATGGTAACTCAAAATCATACTTGGCGTAATAGTTCGTCAGGTTCAGATGAATATCATTGAGACTGTAAAGATACGAATTATCCTGGTCCTGCGTCGTTTTACCCAGTGCATTTTTTGTATACCGGGAATAATAAGCTGTGACTTGCAACGTTTTACCCAGCGAATCTAATTTCGTCTTGTATTTTGCCACCAGTTCATTGTTATTATTTTTATTCTGGTTGTTATAAAGGTTGGTGAAGTTGATATCTGTAGAAGCTGGCTGGGTAGTTACTATACTTTGAGTGGTTGTCCCGTTATTGGCTATATTCAGGTTATAATTCAAAATCAAATTGGAGTTTCTGTTAATCCTGAAATTAACCATGGGCCTGAAATAAAAGTTTTTATTTGCCTCCCAGGAAGTACCATCCTGATTGAACACAACATTGGGGGTAAAAGTCGTAAACGTCCGGTTTGCTGTATTATAATCAGTTTGTTCGCGATAGTTATACCCCGTTTGTAACTGCCAGTTGATAGTTTTCTTAAACCCGTTTAGCATGAGCGAAGGCGAGTATTTATTATTATGGCTCGTTCCGTAATGCAGGTTCACAACGCCACTAAAGCTCTTAAAACTATTCGTCCGGGTGATTATATTAATCACTCCTCCGTTGGTATTCGCTTCGTACGAAGCTCCAGGATTGTCAATCAGTTCTATCTTTTCAATGGCATTAGCCGGTAAACTCTGGATATAATTTTTCAGATCCTGCCCCGATAAATTTGAAGGAACCCCATCAATATACACCACCAGGTCTTTCCCGTTCATATTAAGATTTCCCGATGGACTGACAATGACTCCGGGCAGTTTGCGGATGGCATCGGACATCGAGCCGGAGGATAGTGCCGGGTTATCTTTCACCAGATACGTTGTTTTATCGGCATCTATCTTGATAAATTCCTGCTTATTCCCGACAACGGTAACTTCGCTTAAACCGATAGCCTTTTCGTGTTTAAACAACGTGGTTTTACCGAGTACAACCTCTTGCTGGCCGGTTTTAACGTTAAAAGGAATATCCTGCTCGTCGCAGTTAAACGAATTGACGACCATTTTATAGCTCCCGGTATCCGTTGGCAACACGAATTCATTTTCACATTTCGTGGAAGTAAAACTCTTCACACTGCGATACTGATCTTTCTCTTTTTTCTGAAAATCAATCCGTTTTACAGTAGTATCATTGGTGCATGAAACATCAACTATTTCTATAGTTGCTTTGATTAATAAGCTTTGCGCATTAGATAAAAAGCAATTAACTAAAAACACAAAAAGCAGGACTTTCGTATTCATAAGTAAATCAATTTTAAGTTCTGAACTAAATTTATCCTATCATTAACTTTCTAATTATAAAAAAAATGAACGCAAAGTTACGTCTTTTTTCTTATTTTTTCTTATTTTTGTCGGTGGAACTACAAAAAAGAGGAGTGTCTTAAAATCCTTTAGGAAAGAATTTAAGACACTGATTACTATAATCCGGACTAAGGTATAAAAAGTAACTGTATTTCCCATTTTACGACATCCATTTAAAATCAGGATTCTCAGCTCCCACCCCGGGGAGTTTAAGGGCTTAATAAATTAATACTTTTCTATGAGTATAGACGAAATAATTGATTCAGAAGACGAAGATACCGAATTGACAGAAGCATCCGCAGAGATCGAAACGGACGCTGAAGCTGCATCACATTCAAATTATAAAGTACCTAAAATCAGTGCCGATGCTGTTAAACATCATTTGTCGGGCATGTACCAGAACTGGTTTCTGGACTATGCTTCATACGTAATCCTGGAACGTGCCGTACCCGATATCTACGATGGGCTGAAACCTGTTCAGCGCCGCATATTGCATTCCATGAGGCGACTGGACGACGGCCGTTACAACAAAGTGGCCAATATCGTTGGTCATACCATGCAGTTTCACCCCCATGGCGATGCCTCCATTGGCGATGCGCTGGTTCAACTGGGACAAAAAGACCTGTTGATCGATTGCCAGGGAAACTGGGGAAATATCCTGACCGGTGATAGTGCGGCTGCACCCAGATACATTGAAGCACGTCTGTCTAAATTTGCCCTTGAAACAGTATTCAATCCAAAGACCACCGAATGGAAAGCCTCTTATGATGGCCGCAACAAGGAACCGGTGGCATTTCCGGTAAAATTCCCTCTGCTCCTGGCTCAGGGTATTGAAGGTATTGCTGTCGGGTTGAATTCTAAAATTCTACCTCATAACTTCAATGAACTGCTGGATGCCTGTATTGCCCATCTAAAAGGCGAACCGTTTATCCTTTATCCCGATTTCCAGACAGGAGGTTCCATTGATGTCAGCCGTTACAATGATGGCGAACGTGGTGGCGCAGTGAAGATCCGGGCCAAAATAGGCAAGCTGGACAACAAGACCCTGGCCATTACCGAAATACCTTTTGGCACCAACACCTCCAAACTGATTGAATCCATTATCCGTGCCAGCGACAAAGGAAAAATAAAAATACGCAAGGTGGACGACAATACGTCTGCCAATGTAGAAATTCTGGTGCATTTGTTGCCGGGTTCTTCCTCCGACAAGACCATTGATGCCCTGTTTGCCTTTACCGATTGTGAACTCAGCATTTCGCCCAACTGCTGCGTGATACACGACAATAAACCACGCTTTTGCGGCGTGAGCGAAATGTTGCGCATTAGTTGCCAGCGTACCCTGGATCTGCTGAAACTAGAACTTGAAATTCAGAAAGGTGAATTACAGGAGCAATTGTTCTTTACGTCACTCGAAAAAATATTTATCGAAAACCGCATTTATAAAGACAAGGGATTTGAAGAAAGCAACACCCAGGAAGAGGTTATTGCCCATATCGACCGACGTCTTGAGCCGTTCAAGCCTGATTTTATCCGCGAACTTATCCGCGAGGATATCCTGAAGCTGCTCGAAATAAAAATGATGCGAATCACGAAGTTTGATACCGACAAGGCAAACGACACCTTACTGGCTATTCAGGGCAAAATTGAAGAAATCAATCATCACCTGGCTAATATTGTTGAATATACCATTTCCTGGTACCTCGGACTGAAAGCCAAATACGGAAAAGATCATCCGCGCCTTACCGAAATACGCAATTTCGAAACCATTGTGGCTGCCAAAGTAGTGGAAGCCAACGAGAAACTATATGTCAACCACGAAGAAGGATTTATAGGCACAGCCCTGAAAAAGGATGAGTTTGTGTGCAATTGCTCCGACATCGACGACATTATTGTTTTCTTCAAGGATGGGCGTTATAAGGTGATAAAAGTAGCCGATAAGATATTTATTGGCAAGAACATCCTCCATCTGGACGTCTTCAAGAAAAATGACAAACGCACCGTTTACAACACAGTGTATCGCGACGGCAAGACAGGGCCTTATTATATCAAACGTTTTGCGGTGAACGGCATTACCAGGGACAAGGAATACGACATTACCCAAGGGTCTTCAGGATCGAAAGTGGTTTATTTCACGGTCAATCCGAATGCCGAAGCCGAAGTAATCCGGGTAACGCTTAAACCCAAGCCACGCCTGAACAAGCTGGTGTTTGAAAAAGACTTCAGCGACATCGCCATCAAGGGACGTCAGTCGATGGGCAATATCCTGACTAAAAACGATATTCATAAAATATCACTGAAACAAAAAGGCGGTTCCACCCTGGGTGGTCGTCAGGTATGGTTCGACCGCGACGTCTTGCGGTTGAATTATGATAGCCGGGGTGAATTCCTGGGCGAGTTCCAGAGTGATGAATCCATTCTGGTGGTCTCAAGCAAAGGGGAGTATTATACCAGCAATTTCGACCTGGCCAACCATTACAGCAAAGACATTATGATCATCGAAAAGTTCGATCCCCATAAAATCTGGTCGGTGGTGTTGTACGATGCCGAACAGAAATTCAATTACCTGAAACGCTTCCAGCTCGAACCATCCCAAAAGCCGTTGAACTTTCTGGGTGATCATGCCGATTCACTCCTTCTGCTTATGTCCGATGTCGACTATCCGCGTTTCGAAGTGGTGTTTGGCGGCAATGATGCCTACCGTGAAACATTGATTGTGGATGCCGATGAATTTATAAGCGTAAAGAGCTACAAGGCCAAAGGAAAACGGCTCACCACCTTCGAAGTGGAAACCATCAACGAGCTGGAACCTATCCATTTTAAAGCCCCCGCTCCTACCCCTTCCGGCAACGAAGGATCCGGCGAGGATGATAACAACGATGGGAGCGAAAGCAATGAAGAGCCCGAAGACACCGAGCTCAATGGCACCACAGGAGTTGAGGAAGAATATGAAGACATTGTAGATCCTGAAATTCCGGAAAAGCCCACAGAGCCTGAGCCTTCCACTCCCGAAGCAAAGGAATCAAAACCCGTGAAGCCCAGGAAGGGCAAGCCCGTGAAGCCTGCACCGGCCGATACCGCCAAAAAGGATGAAATTATAGACAACGGCAAAATCATTGATGATATCACGGGGCAGTTAACCCTGTTCGATTAAGAAAGTTTCAACACCTATTCATAAAAGCCCGGAAAGTCACTCGATTTTCCGGGCTTTTCTATTTTTAATTCAACCCCGTTTCCACTCTGATTCGCCCTTTTTCCTTCCCAAAAACCCCATTCTTTGAAAGCCACCTTTCCCCCGTCTATTCGGCCCCTGTTCTTAATCTATTCTAGGTTCAAATATGGTTCAACTATGGTTTGACCATGGTTCAACCATATATTTACTACAAATACCCTGTGAATACAACTCATCATTCACGTAGATACAACGCATCTATGTAAATGCGTCATATATGCGTGGTATATGCGTGATATATACGTGATATATATGTCGTATATATCCTGGAACCATGGTCAAACCATAATTGAACCATAGTTGAACCTAAAACAAACGCAGAAGCGGAAAGGATGAGAGACCGGTGAAGAAACGAGAATAGAAACCGGAAACAATTGACAGGTAAGAATTAATTTTAAGAAATAAATGGTTTTTTGTATGCAATTGTGAAATTATTAATATATTTGCAGGGTGTTGAGGGACAGAGAATAGGATTATCCCCGCTCCTGCGCGATAGTATTACGTGGAAGATTAGGCTGAGACAAATAATGTGATTGTAATTTAGGAGAAAGGCCATACGATGCAATTGTGCGGCAGCAAAAGGCAAGAAATTAAACAAGGACAAAAAATCTACTTGTCTTTAGTAACAAATCGGAACATAAAAAAAATAATTATGGATTCATCAAAACTCACACTTTATTTTCAATTATTGACAATAGGTTTTTCAGTCATTTCAGTTGTAACCGGATATGTTCTGACAAAAAAGCTTGAAATCTCAAGAGAAAAAAGAAAATATAAAGCTAAGCTCTTTATAGAATATATACGTATCAGTAATGAAATTGAGACTAAAAATAAGAATTTAAAAAATGAAATGGAATATTCCACGGCAGTTGAGAAATTGTGTTTATATGCAAATGAGAATGTACTGACATTGATATCACAATTTCATGAAAAGTATGATGAAAATTTTATAGGTACACCGGATGGGAAAAGATTATACTCTGAACTTATAATAGCCATGAGGCAAGATGTAGGATTAAAAGTAAAAAAACTTAGTGTTGAAAAAATGATCAATATTCTTGAGCTTAATTCTAATTAAATCCCATTACCCGCACGAATTCTATTGTGTGGGAGATTCTGCGAGAGGTAAAGAGATATCAGACAATGTGAGGGTGATGTAGGAATTAGTTGTCTGAATCAGAATTTACAGGATTATTGAATTTACAGAATAAGAGCTGGCATAACGGGAAAAGGATAAGATATGCGTAGGGTTGTATCTTCATTCTGATAATTTTAAAATTCTGTAAATTCTGATTCATACAGTGGCAATGAATGCTCCAACTAAACAGACTATTCCCTACTTATACTAACCAACATAAGAAAAGAACCCTATGCAAGACGAAGTAACAAAACATTCGAGGAGAATATACAAGACCTTGAAGAACTCCAGAAAGCTATTTACTGAAAAGCTACAAGAGGTATTTATCGAAATCTTTATTATTGTTTTTTCAGTAACACTTTCTATCTGGTTGCACAGCTGGAGTCAACACAGGCACCAACAAAAAGAGACGATTGAATTTCTGTCCGACTTAAAAGATGATTTGAATAAAGATATTGAAAATCTGTCCGACAAGAAAACACAAATGTCCGAAACAATTAAACAGTACAATTATCTGAAAGATCTTACTGAAGAGCGCATTGACAGCTTGTCGGACAAAAAGGCAGGAATTGATATAGGCGTGAGCTTTGTTATCCGGAAAACAAATAATGGGAATTACGAGGGCTTTAAATCAAGTGGCAAGATTGGATATATTGAAAACAAAAAACTCAAAAAATTAATTCTGGAGTATTACCAGGAAAGCATGCCCTCCATTGATGAAACAGAGAAGTACTATAACCTACGACTGGGAAAAATCGAGGAACTGATATACCAGGATAAAGATAAAAAGAAAAAGTTTTTAGACCCTGCTCTTAAAATGACATTTGATATTGTTATTCAAACGGCACAAAACAACAGAAATAATTACATCTCTATTTCAAAGAATGCAAAAGAAATCATCGCCGAGATAAACAAAGAAGAAGAAATGTAAAATGAAGAACGAACAGAATGATTGGAAAGGTGATAAATAAGAAAACAACTGATATTGCTTTTCGACTGACTGCTTAGATACTTTTAGTTGTCTGAATCAGGATTTACAGAATAAGAGTTGGCATAAATGGAAAAGGATAAGATATGCGTAGAGTTTTATATTCATTCTGGTAATTTTAAAATTCGGTAAATTATGATTCAGACAATGGCAATGAATGCTCCCGTAAATGAGACATCCCGTGTAACAGCAATGTTAAAGTCCATAGCCCAAGCAGTAAGTAACAAGGCGATAAAAAACGATAAAACATGACAGAACTTGAGCAATACATTAAATCTTTCTTTGGAGTAGTTGCAAGTGGCGACTTGAATACAATTGTGTTCTTATTCAAACTGACAACTATAAAAAAGGGAGAATTCCTGCTGAAGTCGGGGAGACGTTGTGATAAATTAGGTTTTGTACAATCAGGACTTTTGAGAATGTTTGTAACTACTGACGACAAAGAAGTAACACAATGTATTTCAACAAAAGGACACTTTTCGACAGACTTATCAAGTTTTATATTTGATACGCCTTCACATTCGACCATTCAAGCATTAGTAGAGACCAACCTTTACACAATAACCAAGGAAGACTATAAAAAAATTGGAGACTTAGTACCTAAATGGAATGAACTTGAGAAGTTTTTTATAGTACGATGCTTTACAATTCTGGAGAACAGGATTGTCAGGCATCTATCCATGTCTGCAGAAGAAAGATATAATTTTTTCTTTGAAAACAACAAAGAACTTTTTAATCAGGTGCCCTTGCAAGTCATTGCTTCCATGCTTGGAATGAGACCTGAAACAATTAGTAGAATCAGAAAGAAGCAACTTCTTTGATTTCTTGATTTTTGTCAAGAGCAAAATACATATTCTGTCCGACCTTTGTAGAAAAATACAACGAAGTATTACCACTAAAACAATGGGATTATGACAGAAAATGCAACTGACAAAACAGCAGAACTACGAAAAGAAACACTGGAAAAAGCACAATCGTACCTAAAACTTTTACAAGCACAGGATTGGGATAAATGGATAAAACTATGGGCAGACGATGCTGTTCTTGAATTTCCATTTGCACCAAAGAACCGACCATCCGTATATCATGGCAAACAGGATATACTTGCCTACATGTCCTCGACCACGAGAAGCATAGTTGTAGATTCTGTTGCCGGATTAAAGATCTCACCAATGCTTGACCCCAATCAACTGGTTATTGAATTGACTATTCAGGGTCATCTCATTAGCAACGGGGCAACCTACAATCAAATATATGTAACATTTTTTGAGTTTGAATCCGGAAAAATCAAACACTACAAAGAGTATTGGAATCCACTTGTGTCCATCGAAGCTCACGGAAGCTATGAAGCATGGATGAAATTTAATCAGGAGTTATAAGCTCATTCATTGATCAATTAATTGTCAGTGATTTTAAAACAGTTGAAGTAGTAGTAGCTTTTTAATACTCCCGATTCGATAATATCATAAGAACAAAAAACAACTGACCATACATAGGTATCATGTGGTCATCACGACTCCGCATAAAGTTTCTACTGCTCACGCGCGATTGTATAGCGTGGAAGGTTAAGCCAAAGGTAAAAGTATATTAGATAATTTGACAGTAAATTCTGATTCAGGCAATAACACTGAATTGAATGTGTTGAACTTCAATTCTTATTGAGTTAACCCTTTCTGATTACCGATCCCGCCGCTTAAAGTGACGGGGTCGGTAGAATATTTGGCACAAGACGCAGAAATGAGTAATTTTGTGCTTTCCGGAGATTTATCAGCCATCAGGCAAATAAGCTGAAGGAATGATAAATTGGAAGAGAACAAAAAACGATGAAAAGATTCTTGATTGTAGTATCGGTATTTACATGCTGTTGTATCCCGGCTTTCGGATTGCCGGCAATTGATGTGGCAGAGAACACGCTGAAAATAAACGGACATAGTGAAGAAGTGTTTTATTACGGCTTTGCAGCAGGTGATGAACTGGTGTTTTCGTTCAAAGAAGTACATGGCTGGTCGCTGAAAGAGTTGGAAATTAGTGAACTTCCGGCTTCAATTAAATTCATGGATTACAAGGTCCGGAAAATCGAGAAGAAAACAATGCAGATCCTGCGGACAGGCATTTATAAATTCCGGTTTACCAACCCGGCAGGCACAGCACGTATCTGCAACATAAAGATCCAGCGCATTCCGGCAGGTCCGGGCACCCTGGATTTTAATACGTCAGTCTATTGGCACACAGTGCAGGACACCACATATGTCCCGACACAAGAAAAATACCTTCTGAGAAGGGACACGGTAGCACAGACACTGGTGGAGCGGGTTACAAAAATAGGTTCGGCCAATTATGTGTTCGGCAATTCAAAAAAGGAACTGATTGATTTTACCTTGCCGAAAGGAACAGTATCCTGGAGTTATTATATCGGCGTGGGAACAGAAGGCCAGAAAGCATTTGTCAGGGCAAAAAGCGGTTTCCTGAATTCAGCAGCTTCCTTCGCTTCACATATTCCCGGTTATGGTACCATGGCGGCACTGGCACTATATGGCGTCAATGCATTCAGTCTGATCCAGGGGGAGGATAATGTGAATTTCTGGTTTATAGGGGATGAAGTCAATGCGTCCCTGTTTAAATTCGGGAAGAAGTTCAAGAGCTTTAAACAAGGAGATGTATTGAATGATGCTGCCCAACTGAAAAAACCATTGACCGGGAAAATATACCTGGGCCTGTTGAACGACAACCTGATTGAATCGATAAACGTCACAGTGTCGGTAACGGCTATCGTAGTGACGGAACAAAACTCGGTGCGCAACAACAAAATCATGCAAATCACCAACCGGGAAGAAGCGTATTTGAAGAATTAGGTTATCGACCCGCCCCGCCTACTTTAAGGATGATGAATGGATCGAGGCATGTTGCATTTGGAATTTTTCATTCTGAATCAGCAGCAATCTATAATCAACAAAATACAACATCAATTTGTTATTTAGGAAATTCGATTACTTTTGTATATTCATTTAAACTCATTATCAGTATGAAAAAAGTAACTGTTACCATGAATGAAAGGGAATTAAAACGATTTGAATCATTCAAAGAAGCTGAAAAAATTGTACGTGGAATAAAGCGAGGTCTTAAGGAAGTAAAACAATCGAAAGAAGGTAAGATTCAATTAAAAACGGCACGTCAATTAGCCGATGAAATTTGAAGTTACCATAGAATTTGGGAAATCATTAAAGAGATTATCAAAGAAATATAAATCTTTAAAAGACGATTATATTCAGTTTCTGAATGAGCTGGAGGAAAACCCCTATATAGGAGATGAAATAATCGAGAATTGCAGAAAAGCCCGAATAGCGATTAAAAGTAAGGGAAAAGGAAAAAGTGGTGGAGGCCGTATTATTTTTTATTATGAGATAGTGAATGACGAAATAATCCTTCTATATATTTATGATAAAAACGAAATGGAGAATGTAAACGACGACTTTATTCGATAGTTATTAAAATCATTTAAATAGCCTGCTTAATTTTAGCAGGCTATTTTGATTACCGACACGCTCCACTTAAGTGAGCGGGTCGATAGAGAGAATCCTGTATATTGTTTCGATCAAAATATAGGGATTACAGAAAAATTTCTTTAATTTTGCACCCTGTTTGAAACAACAAACCTTTCGAACAACAAACTATTCAAACTAACATAATCATGGCTAAAGAATTTAATTACCAGGAACCTTTTCCGCTGGGAAAGGAAAAAACCGAATACTATTTGCTTACTAAAGAGCATGTCTCTGTATCGGAATTTGACGGACAGGAAGTGCTGAAAGTGGAACCGGAAGGAATGACCAAACTGGCACGTGCTGCCATGCGTGATTGTTCATTTCTGCTTCGTCCTGCACACCAGAAACAGGTGGCAAAGATCCTTGCTGATCCACAAGCCAGTGAAAACGACAAATACGTGGCCCTGACCATGCTTCGCAATGCAGAGATAGCAGCCAAAGGTATATTGCCTTTCTGCCAGGATACGGGTACAGCAACTGTTTACGCTAAAAAAGGAAACAACGTATGGACAAACGGCACCGACGAAGAAGCTTTGTCGAAAGGAATCTACGAAACCTATACCGAAGAAAACCTGCGTTACTCCCAGAATGCTGCGTTGAACATGTACGATGAAGTGAATACGGGAACCAACCTTCCCGCACAAATAGACCTGGTAGCCAGCCACGGAAATGAATATAAGTTCCTGTTTATTGCCAAAGGGGGCGGTTCAGCCAACAAGTCGTACTTATTCCAGGAAACAAAAGCACTGCTTAATCCTGTATCGCTGGAGAAATTCCTAACCGAAAAGATGAAGACATTGGGAACAGCCGCCTGCCCTCCATACCATATTGCATTTGTAATTGGCGGAACTTCGGCTGACGCCTGCATGAAAACAGTAAAACTGGCATCCACAAAATACTACGATGAACTTCCTACAGTAGGAAATGAGTTGGGACAATCGTTCCGCGACGTGGAAATGGAAGCCAAGATCCTGAAAGCATCTCAGGAAGCCGGTATTGGGGCACAGTTTGGTGGTAAGTATTTTGCACACGACATTCGTATTGTCCGCATGTCTCGCCACGGGGCTTCGTGCTTTGTAGGCATGGCTGTATCCTGTTCCGCCGACCGCAACATTAAGGGGAAAATAAACAAGGATGGCATCTGGGTCGAAAAGATGGAAGACAACCCGGGTCGTCTAATACCTGAAGAATTACGGAACCAGGGTGAAGGGAATGCTGTAAAGATTGACCTCAACCAACCCATGAAAGAAATTCTGGCTACCCTATCAAAATATCCTGTTTCTACACGGTTATCCCTGAACGGTACAATCGTGGTAGGTCGTGATATAGCACATGCCAAGTTGAAAGAGCTGCTTGATTCGGGCAAACCGCTTCCACAATATGTAAAAGATCATCCGATCTATTATGCCGGCCCAGCCAAGACACCTAAGGGAATGGCTTCAGGTTCATTCGGACCAACTACAGCCGGACGTATGGACTCATACGTTGATTTATTTCAGGAAAACGGAGGCAGCATGATTATGATTGCAAAGGGTAACCGTAGCCAGCAAGTCACCGATGCCTGTAAAAAACATGGCGGATTTTACCTGGGTTCTATCGGAGGACCCGCAGCTATCCTGGCAGAACAAAACATCAAGAAAGTGGAATGCCTGGAATATCCAGAATTAGGCATGGAAGCTATCTGGAAGATTGAAGTGGAAAACTTCCCTGCATTTATCCTGGTAGATGATAAAGGAAACGACTTCTTTAAGCAAATAAAACCGATTATGGCTTGCTAAGAGTGAATCGAACAAGACATCGTCCACTAATTACACAGATATTCACAGATTTTTATTTCTGTGTAAATCAGTGTAATCAGTGGACGATTCTTTTATTTATATCAATCCAGCGTTTAATTCAGTTTTAACCGGACACCTACATTTGCACTGATTTCGGGTTGAGTTAAGCCGCCATAGTCGGCATAAGTAGCATTCAGGATATTATTGAGATCACCATAAATATCAAATTTCTTTTGCGACCAACTTATACGCCCATCGAGCATAAAGTAAGGGGTAAAGTTTTTTATAACCGAAGATGCCCCATATACTTTATTGGCATCATAGCTCCCTGTCCGGTCTAAATATGCAACTTTCCACGAAGCAGAAAAGTCTTTAAAGATAGAATGATCGACACTCAGGACAACTTTATGTTTCAGATAATCGAGAGCATATTTGGAGATAAAAGTACTTGCGCTTTTATCCAATTGTAAGTACGAATAGCTTAAGCCGATTTTACGCACAAAACAATGTTGGAAGTAATATTCTGCAGATATATCCGTACCCAGTGCATTAATACTTGTCAGGTTTTCGCTATTCCATACGGCCGTTGAAGTAGGCTTCACCCAATCAATTACATTTTGAGCCATCCGGTAATATCCTACAACATCCAGTTTCCAGGATGACTGAAGTATTTTAGTTCCAGCTTCCAGTGTTTGTGAATGTTCTGGTTTCAAATCAGGATTGGCAGTGTGCTGTGGACCTACATAATACAAATCGGTAAATGTAGGCAGACGAACAGCCGTGTTGCCATTCGCAAAAACACGTACATGATCATTAATAGAATATGCCAAATCAATACCTCCAAATGTATTCAACCCATAAGAGGATGTATAGGTAGAAGCAACTCCCAGAGAAAAATACCAGCGTTTGAGATTCAGGGTTTGATCAATATATCCGGTTGACAAGAGGCGATTAGCTTCACGCGTAAAAAAACCATTTGTTTCCAGGGGTGCGCGCATTGAATCGATCTTTGTACCAAGTACATTACTAAAAATATGCTCGTTTCGCATATCAATGCCTAGTGTAGTTTTACCTAATTTCGAAAGATAAGCGGCAGAAGCTTTTCCACCGGTCACATCGGTTAAATGATAGTTCCATCCGGCTGGCTTATTATAGTCCAGTTCAAAGCGGTCGTGATGCCGACGCCAGTATGCCTGGGCAGAATACTCAAATTTTCCTTTGTGCATTGACCAGTTCAAAGCAGTCAGAAAGGTTTTTGAATTCTCATACTGGTTTGGAAAAGCCAGTGAATAGAACCCACTAGCGCCAAAAGCTTTTAACTGCGCTGCAAGTTGCAAGTCGAATTTACCGGCATGCCTGGTATTGAAAACAGATTGCAAATATCCGCTGCTTAAATCAAAATCGGTATTAGCTGTATAACCGCTACTACTCTTGTGTGAAAATGAAGCAAAAGTGTGAAAACGATCTGTACCAAGATTTCCCGAAACAGACTGTGCAAAATAATTAAAGCTTCCTCCTGCCAATTCTGCATTAAGGGCATGCTTTTCATTATTCTCCGTAACGATGTTGATAGCACCGCTAAAAGCATTGGGACCTAATACCCGGGCAGAAGAACCTTCCAGAATTTCCACACGGCTTACATCGGAAAGATTAAGCGGAATGTCGAGATTAAAATGACCGGTTTGCGGGTCCGTAATATTGATTCCGTTCAACAACACCAGCACCTGGTCGAACGAGCCGCCACGGACAGATATGTCAGCCTGTGTGCCATTCGTTCCCCGTTGACGGATATCCAACCCTGTCACATACTTCAACAATTGATCAATGCTTTGTACCGCCGTACGGGTAATTTCAGCTTTATCAACAACGGTAAGCACCCGCCCCAATTCGGAATAGAGCTTATTCCGGTTAGCATTGACCTGTAATTCTGAAAGGTTCACAGCCATTGAATCAGTTTTCACCTGACTTCGAATAGCCTGTAACGTAAAAAGAAAGATGGGAAGGAGAATAAAAGTTTTTTTCATACTGAATAAAATAAAAAACGGTTGAGATGAGATAAACTCATTTCAACCGTTCTGATTAATAAATAAATATATATTGGGTACCTGATGGCACGCAGCGGCACTGTCAGATGGATTCTCGAATAAAGTAACTTCCTGAATTTGATGGATTGTTGCTTCCATTTCTAATAATTCACTCAACCTATCAGGCGATTCAATTTCATCAGCAAGTACGCAAAGTGAATCCGTGGATACACCAACTGCTTTTTGCAACGACTTATCCGAAATCGAAACACAGACACAGCCAATTGTCACAGCACACGCCAGACTACAAAAGATAGCATACCCTGCCCGACTCCAACGACGGAAGCGGATTGATGAAGTTGCTTTGATTTTTTTTGTTTTCACCGGGTTGACTATTATTTGAAGGCGCAAAAGTAATAAAATATTT
>Ga0302208_10000406_pt1 | contig 21071 bp, 21 predicted proteins | sample II_Fen_E2_3_FD_194577 | JGI IMG/M metagenome (GOLD analysis project Ga0302208, IMG submission 194577) | Peat permafrost microbial communities from Stordalen Mire near Abisko, Sweden - II_Fen_E2_3 | ecosystem: Environmental > Terrestrial > Soil > Wetlands > Permafrost | place: Sweden: Abisko...
CCTTTTCATTAATAAACTTTTACCAGATGTAGCTACACCTTTTATTAACGTATTTTTATTAGAGTTGATAATTGCAATTGAATCATCTAATTCTTCACGTATTTTTTGCTTTTCATCTTGATATCTGTTCTTTTCATCTTGATATTTATGCATTGATGTACGTATGTTTACAAAAATGTCGTTAATCTCAAAAATATTAAGTTTTGTGTAAATATCTTTTGCATTTTCTAAATCAGAAAGTCGTTTAATTTGTTCAATTTTATATTTTACATAAACTATATCATCTTTTGATGTACCATTTTCAGATAGAAATAGATCTTTAATTTCCTTTGAGATCTCTTCTTCTATTCTTTGATAATTCCAAATATCTACATTGCTTCTAAAATGTGGAGTGAGTACTTTGTTCAAAACACTTTTTGCTTGTTGAGATATAGATCCATTAACAATTACAATTACACTATTTATATATTGCTCATTTCCATTGGAGTCCAAAAATGGATGTTGAAATGACAACTTTATTTGTCTGGTAATCTCACCCCCATCCTCAAAGTCTTCCATCGAGGCATTTTTATTTTTTACAACTACGGAATACCAACGTTCATTTCCTAATTTGGAATTATATTCTTTAAAAACAAGATCTTTTCCATATTCATTGATTCCATGTATAATTTCAACGCAATCATATTTTTTAGCAAGAAATAATTGCTTTAAAATTGGAAATAAAAATGGCTCTTTTTCATTTTTATTAATGTGAGCAAGTTTGTCTTTTACTGAGGTGAATTCCATAATGTTTGAATTTAAAATATTTCGTTTATCAATCCTTTTTTAATTGCTTGAGAGACATTGATTTGTAATTTAATTGATTCAATTGGCTTTTCAAATTCTTCAATTCTACCTAAAACACTTCTTTGTTTTTCAACTTCAAAAACTGGTATCATCAAATCTTTTAATATGGAATAATGTCGTCTATACCCTTGTGGGATTAGATTTAAATTTTTAATCGTATAATACAAAAATTTAGGTAAAACTTTATTTTTGTCTGGATATATTATTTTAGTACCATCTGCGCCTAATATAAAAGGAAAATCAATGTATTTGATAATTGTAGTGTGATCTCCAAAAACTAAAACTGGCAAATCACCATCAAACACTATCTCCTTTGTATTAGAATAACCTACAATAAAACTCATGCTTTGATCAACAATCGGATATTCTCCAATCATCTTGTATTCAGTTGTATCTAATTTTCCAACATTATATTTTTGATTAGACAACAACGAGCTAATTTTAGCTAAATTAGAAATATCAACCAAATAGTTTCCGTTATTACAAGTGCCACATTCTTTTGCCATATATAGTTTTAGAGCATTCTCCAACCCCTCCTTCACCTCCTTTTCCCTTTCCACCACTTCATCAGCCGCCCAGAGCAGTTCCGCTAAGCGGGCTTGTTGGTCTTTGGGAGGAAGTAGGAATTCTTGTTTTGCCAGGTCTTTCCAGTTAATGGTTGGCGAAAGTCCGCCTACCGATATTTTTACGGATATATCCTGAAATACTTTTGAATGAAAGAAAAATGGAAATAATCGTTCGTCAATCAATTTTGTATTTGCACGGAGCACCATGGCATGAGCAGAACAAATACCATCCGTTTCGGCTAATGCCGCTTTACGTTGGTAAGCGCGTCTTTTCCCAAAAATGACATCGCCTGTATAGAATTTCAGCTTTGTACCTTCTACATCTGCCGGAGTACCGTTTCGTTTTATATGTAGGCTATCGGGGTCTAAATGCTCCAGTCCCACGTATACTTTCAAATCCGTTTGTTTCGGTTCCACCCGTTGCGATATATTCTGTGCAAATTCATCAAAACGATAACTCTTCCACCCTGTTTTATCTATATTCAGCTCCATTCTTTATTTCTAATCAATTTTTATGAATGGATCAACTCTCAGAATAAATCCAGTCTCATCTGTAAATTTTTCCGCCACAGTAACACTTGCAGCTTTAAAATTAGGTCGTTGTTTGTTGACAACATAGGCAAAGCACATGTCGTAATCTGCTAATCCAACCTCTGCTTTATATATCCTTATTGTAATTTTGAGTTGATCTGTTGCATCTCCTAACCATCTTCCGCCATCTCTGTCTTTAAGTTCCACAAAAGTAATGGTACGATCATGGGTTAGCATACCATCGCATCTGCTTTCTTGCTCGCCATTGGCTCTAACTATTTCTACGCAATGATCAATAGCAGTAAAGGTTATATCCTTCGTTTTTTCATTATCAACCCATGCAATCCAATTTTCAGCATTCGTAAAAGAAAGGTATGCAGGGTTTTTAGCCGGATGAGGATCATCACATATCCCAAATACGGCTTCTTTTGTATTACTTACACACGCCGGTTTTCTGAAATCTACTGCCATCCTTTTTCAATTTGTTGAAGTTGTGCAAAGAGTTCATTTGTTTCTCCGAGGCTATCGTTCAGGTAGTTTTCGTCAGAAGGTAGGCCTTTGTAGCTTTCTAATTTGGTTATGGTTCCTGTAGCTTCATCCAGTTGATAGATAATTAAATCATCCGGATTTACAGTAGATTCTACTGGTACTATAGCTGATACTTTATCAATTATTATGCTATCGGTTAATGATTTATTTACATTAAAAGCCTTCACTGCCAAAGTCAAGTAATTGATAAAATATGGACTATGAGTAGTCATAATCAGTTTATTTCCTTCGTCTTTATTGGCATGCTGTACTAAGCTGAACAATACTTCCTTTTGCGATTTCGGAAATAGATTCAGTTCGGGTTCTTCTACAATATTGATAAAACAGACTGGTTTACGTTTCTCACTTAATTGACGTAAAAGCGCATGTCTAACTTCGGGAGTAAGAGTTTTGTCTTCCAAAATATCTTTTAGATCTCTTTCCAATTGTCGTTGTTCCTGTAATGAATTTTCTTTTTTAGAAATATCTTCTTCGGAATAATAGCCTTCTGCAAGATATTTTGTTACCAAAATTAAAGGAACTGTCGATTGGAATCCACTTGAAGCTTCGGATAACCGTAATTTAAACCCATTATTGCGACCCTGAATATGTGCTAGTTTATGAGATTTATCATAAACAAATTTCATATTATTTATTGGCAGTTCAATTCCAGACGAAAATTTACTTTTTGCTCCATCGTACTCATCATTAAAAGTATAGAGTGCCGCCGGTAAATCTTTAAGTTTATCTGGTCTATCAATAACGCTTAAAAAGCTGCGTTCTGCAGGTACATACATAACTTTAGGTAGAAGATACCCATTTTTATCATTTTTGGTAGCATTCAGCACTCCATTTTTATATTGAAATCCGAAGGCATTTCCCTGATAACTAATTTCAGTATTATCAAGCAAATAATTTTTTAGTTTAAGATAATCTAAACGTTTCTCGAACTTTATTTTAGAGTCAATCTCATTTTGTCGGAGAATTCCTTTTACCATTGCTTTCTCAATCCACGTAAATGTAGAAATCAATTTGGCTACCGTACTTTTACCGCTACCTTGATTCCCAATAAACAGAGTGACTTTTTTAATGTCTATCCACCCATCATTTTCAATACAACCGGCTTTGATGGGTCCGAAGTTTTCAATTTTTATTTTGCTCATAATGAGTATTATTTTTTACAAAAGTAATCATTTGTTTTATAAAGGCAATAACAGACTTACAACTTTGTAACACAGTTTTTTATCTATCCGATTTTGTCGCAAATATATGCGAAATTTGCGACAAAACACATGTTCCTATTTTAAAGTTGAAAATAATTGATTTAGCGAGTTTCTCAATACCACTGAATTGTCCTGCCATTGCTGATAAACGTCACTTAAACTCAACTCTGCATCCTTTTCCTGCTGGCTAATTTGCTTTTTAGCTACATAGAGCGGAATGCTTAAGGTGCCTTCGTTGGCCAGAATAGTTTCGTTGCTTATCACACTTGCAAATCCATCCACGTCTTTGTACTCTTTGTAAGCCGCAAATATCTTTTGTATATGCTTGTCCTTCAGGTAGCTGATGGTTTTTTCTTTTTTGATTTCATCCAAGGCATTGATAAAAAGGATTTTCCCTTTTCGCTCTTTGGGTTTCTGTGTACGACATATCAGCAAGCAAGCCTCCATGGGGGAATTGTAAAACAGATTTGGTCCGAGCCCAATGACACAATCCACCGTGTCGCTGGCTATCATTTTTTTACGCATTTCGCGCTCTGAGTCCCGAAACAGAATACCGTGCGGCCATAGCACCACGCATCTACCGGTTTCAGGGTTCAGGCTTTGCATAATGTGTTGCTGAAAAGCATAATCGGCACATCCCTGTGGAGGTGTTCCCCAGATATTACGTCCGTACGGGTCGTTGGTAAATGCTCCCTGGTCCCAACTTTTAATGGAATAGGGTGGATTGGCCAATACAATATCGAACTGTTGCAAGCGATCATACTGAATAAAACGCGGGTCTTTCAAGGTATCTCCACGTTCCACATTAAATTCTTCAAATCCATGCAACAACATGTTCATGCGGGCAATGGCTGAAGTTATCAGGTTTATTTCCTGCCCAAACAAGCGCATAGTACGGAATTCTTTACCGTGATCTTTCAGCAGCATGGTGCAATTAAGCAATAAACCACCACTTCCGCAAGTTGGGTCGTACACACTTTCGCGTTCCTGTGGGTTGGCAATCAGGGTCATCAGTTTTACAACAGTGCGATTAGTATAAAACTCTGCTGCTGTATGACCGCTGTCGTCCGCAAATTTTTTAATAAGGTATTCGTACGCATTGCCGAGCATATCGTTAGGCACATTGCCTATGCTTAGGTCGTGTTGCGAAAAATGTTCTATCAGGTTACAAAGCATCTCATCGGTCAGGCGCTCTTTGTTGGTCCATTCGGCATCGCCAAAAATTCCCTGCAATTGCTGCGCATTGACGCGTTCAATTTCGCGGAATGCCTTGCTCAGGTTCATACCCACATTGACCGTAATTGCCCGCACATTTTTCCACTGCACTTCTTCAGGCACCTGAAAACGGTGGTTCTCGACAAATGAAGCATAATCCAAATCACCATCCGATTCTTCTAATGCCATGCGGTATTCTTCCTCATACACATCGCAAATGCGTTTGTAAAACAGCAAAGGGAAAATATATTGTTTGTAATCTCCAGCATCAATCACCCCCCGCAAATAAACCGCAGCTCCCCAGAGATAACTTTCTAATTCTTTTAAATTCATTTTTATTATTGAATAGTTGCTATTGTTTGTCTTAACGTTGCCCAATGATCATCATTGTAAGGATTCATGCAGAGCAAGATTTGTTTTTCGACACCATCTTTAATTTGATAAATATCCAATGTCCCAAAATTCGGAAAAAGATAGATAATAATATGTTGTCCATTTGAGGCATACATTATATACTTTTTACCTTCTTCAACTTGACGAAACGGATAATACAAGCAGATGGAATTCATTACCCGCAATACATTAATCATATCATTTCTCATTTGACACAAATTGCTCCAATAGTTTTTTTAATTTCTCTTCGGCTTTCCAGGCTTTTTGAGCAGATACTTTTAAATCAGCCATAGCCTGTTCCATGCTTGGTAGATTATCAATAATTTCTTTTTCTACGTATAAAGGAATATTGAGATTATAATCGTTGATTTTTATCGAATCAATGCTTACCACTTTCACATGGTCTTTTACATCCTCATATCCTTTGTACCAATTATAAATGGTTTGTATATGTTCTGGTTCCAGAAAGTTCTGTGCCCGTCCGGTCCGAACCTGATCTGCAGCATCAATAAATAGCACTTTACGATTTTTCATCTTTTCCTTCTGAGCCCTGAATACCAATACACAAGCCGAAAGGGTTGCACCATAGAAGATGTTGGAACCTAATCCTATCACCGCATCTAACAAATCCATTTCGAGCAAGGCTGCACGGATCTTTGCTTCAGCACCTTTGCGAAACAATGCTCCATGTGGCAACACCACGCAAACACGTCCATTTACCGGATTCATGGATTTAATCATGTGTTGCACCCAGGCCATATCGCCGTTTCCATTAGGGGGTACACCGGCAATATTACGTGCATGAATATCATTAATCCATATATCAGCACCCCATTCTTTGAGTGAAAAAGGTGGATTGGCGATGACGATGTTGAACTGGCGTAATCTGTCGTGTTCAAAAAAACGTGGGTCACGCAGCGTATCGCCACGCTCAATCCGGAAATCCTCTATGCCATGCAAAAACATATTCATGCGGGCAATGGTGGAGGTTGTCAGGTTTTTTTCCTGTCCAAAAAGTTTTAATGTGCGTGGATCACCTCCAGCATCTTTCACATGTTCAATACATTCGAGCAACATACCGGCAGTTCCGCAGGCTGGATCGTAAATGGTTTCGCCCTGCTGAGCATCTACAATCATCCCAATCAGGTGAACGACCGAACGAGGCGTATAGAATTCCCCTGCCTTTTTATTGGTCTGGTCCGCAAAACTACGAATCAGATATTCGTAAGCTCGCCCTAAAATATCTGGTTCTACGTTGGAATTGGCAAGATTATATTGTGAGTAATGTTCAATCAAATTGCATAACAGCGCATCCGATAATTTATCTTTATTTGTCCAGGGCGCATCGCCAAATATATTGGAAAGAAAATCCGGATTTGCTTTTTCTATTTGTGCGAAAGCTCCTTTAATCTTGCTACCTACATTCTCTACAGTTGCACGAACATCATTCCAATGACATCCTTCGGGTATAATAAAGCGGTGAAATTCAGTTCTCTTTGCATAATCAACATCACCTTCCGATTCTTCCAAAGCTTCTAGAAATTCTTCGTCATAGACATCCGAAATACGTTTGAAAAATAATAAGGGGAAAATATATACTTTAAAATCAGCTGCATCTACAGGACCTTTGAGAATCCAGGCAGCCTTTGATAAATATTGTTCTAATTGCGATAATGTTAGCTTTTCGTTGCTCATAGAGAGAATAATCAGTTTTATGGTTCAAAATTACACATTCTATTTTAATAAGTCTATATGTGTGTTAATGTATTTTCCGGTGTTATTAAATAAAAACAACTATATGTATTTTTATCAATAGAAGAAAACGCAAATAATTTAATTCCAGTATAGTTTTATGTTTATACCACACAAAAAGCAGATCTTGTATTGATTATAGTCATTATCAATTAAGACTTTAGTTCAAAAGAGAAAGGAGTTATTCAAAATAACTCCTTCTCCTTATCTATACCTTATGTAGATAATAAACTATTTTTGATTCGCAAGGAATTTTTTCAATACATCGTCGCTGTTTGAGTCTTCCACCTTTACAGAAGCCAGAACAGGCATCACATACTTAACTAATGAAATGTAAGTCTTTACCTTATCAAGTGGCTCTAAGCTATCCCATGTTTTCTCTATTTCTTTGAATTTTTTATTCATAAATAGAGAAATAAGCTTCTTCGTTTCTAAAGATGTTTTGTTGCTAGACCCTTTAGGCCTACCAAGATAGTTACCTGAAATACCCTTTTCGATTGGCATAATTTATTGTATTTTATTGTTGTTTTATATCAAAATTCTATCTTTCTCAATTCATTTACAGAATAAACGATGAATGCTCTTGATCCTTCTTTAATAAGTTTTTTCTATAAACCTGTAATGGTCTAGCTCTCGCTGGTGGTCTTTTTACTTCAATAAACATACATGTGTACCCTTTCGAATGCTAAGTAGATCCAGAGTACCTTTTTGTTAGTTTGGATAAGTTTGACCATGAACCATCTTCTCTGCTTCAAATAAAAAAACGTTCTAATTTTTTCAAAATTCCTATTGAAATATGATGATGTGTAATTTTGTTTCCCTCTAACCTTTTTTGATATTTTCTCTTCAATACCACCTCTAGATAATACCCAATATAAGACAACTTTTTTAGTCCGTTCTTTTCTTGTAATACGATTGTTGCTTGGTCAGATATTTTATTTTTATATAGTCTTAATTTCACAGCTTTTAGGTTTGTAAGAAGTTGATATTCATTGTTGGTGCAATTGGTGCAGCTAGCTATTTTAAACTATTAGTGCAATGTTTTGTGCAACGAGTGCAATGTGTTTTTAAAAATGTATATAATTAATTGATTTTTAATTTTTTAGTCAGTGTAATAGTTAGTGCAGCTAGTGCAACAAACTGTTAGTGCAAGGTGCAAGCTACATAATATATAATGTTATGTAGTTGCACTGTACGGTTGCACTATTCTAAACCTGTAAGTAAATAGCCTCCACCTTGCTTTTTTATGAATCCTACCTTAAGCATTTTTGAAATATGAAGTTTTGCTGTTCTTTCTGCTAAGCCTGATAATTCCATGTAATCATGAACAATTACATCGTAAGCCAAACACTTATCTGGAGCGAGTAATTTTGTAAAGAAAAGTTTTTGATTATATTCGTTTAATTCTGATTTTGTCATGGTTTCTACAAATCCATTATAAACCGGAATACCTTCATTGTCTATCGAAAAACTAAATTCTTCAAAAGGTGCGTTTCTTGTTTCCGCTGGAATTACTTTTGTGTCCTCACCATCTTTGATTAATTGAAATACCGTCTCTGCTTTTCTCTGTGCATAACTTCCCAAAAAGCCCAACATTTGACCACCATTTGACTTCCCAGTATGGAGAATGTTTGTTATATGACAATCAAATACACTTGTAATCCGCATTAATTCCAAAATAAGAAGGTTTGTTTCTGTATCATCATTAGCCGAATTAGTAAGATCAAGAAGCCCATCAATAACAGCCCAATCTGGTTTATAGAACTCAATAGACTGTTTAATTATCCCAATACGTTCTTCAATAGTACATTCACGTAAATGAAATACCGTTAGATTAGCATTTGCCTTAGACCAACCTAGAAGTTTATAAACTCTTTTGATCTGTTTTAGGGTATGGCTCTCTGAACTTTCTGTATCAAATAACAAGCATTTTCCGTCGACTACACAAGTAGTCAAGCCAAACGTACTATTTCCAAAAAAGGATGCAACCAATGAAGCGACAAACATACTCTTCCGACTTTTAGGTGCGCCAGATATAACTGAAAGGTTTCCTCTTGATATTACGAGTTTATCGCCCTGTATTAGTATTGGAATTGGTTCAACAATTTCGCTCGAATAATCCAAAATGTATTTTGTTAAGTCATATTTCTTGGTTTGCTGATTTTCCGGTGAAAAATCATTTACTTCTGGTTCGTCTTTCATATCAACAATGGATTTAGAGGTAAATTAATTGGATGAATTTTTGCTCCATTTGCATCCATGTTGATAATATCCAATTCAATAGCTCCAAATGTTCCAAAGGGATTTAATTGCCTGTTGTTCAAAATGCCGACTATTGGGTTGTCTGTATAGTTTTCGTCAATGGGTTGATATATAATAAGTCCGTTAACCTTGTAGTCTAGTGCCACATCATAACCTCTTATAGCATATTTTCCAAATTCACTATGCGAAATGTTAGTATTCCGTTGAAGAATAGGTAGTACGTCATTTTTCAGAAATATTACTTCTCTCTGGATTATTTGGTAGGTATTCCCAGTTGTCTTTTGCAAATACTGCTCTTTTGAAGCAATAAGCTTTTTGAGAGCTTCTACTTCGTATGAATCAAAGAATTTAATCATCATTACATCCTTTCCCAAATAAAGACAATTGGTTGCTATCGTTTACATGCCAATACAATTTACAGTGATTTTCTAACCGACTATCTTTAATCTTCATTACTTCTTTTCTCAAAGTACTGATAACTTTTCTTGAATCAATAGTGCCTAGATGCTTGTTAGTCTGAATTTTTGTGAGCTTTTGTCCAGATAAAAATAGACATCGGACTGATTGAATTATCCTCTTGTTACTCATAGCTGAATTGATATTAGAATAAATATTATCTCGATCATGACAATCATAAAGGCAATATGCAAGATCATACACAATTCTGAAACAAACTCTTTAGTCCATTGAAAATTACGCTTTTTCATCTCTTTAATCCCTTTCCTATTTTCTTGTTACTCATGCAATATTTTTGAGCTTGTGTTTCAATCTCATTAGACGTGCAAATTGGGTTCTGTAACATCCATTTCTCTAACTCGGTGCGTTCAAAGTAAACGAGCTTTCCAAAAGGTTTTGAAAATGGTACTGTGTTTAATGATGTGTGCTTGTACATTTTTGATCGGCTTAACCCGGTGAACTTACATGCTTCATCAAAAGTGAATACATTCTTTTGGCTTAGGGATGCTGCCTCAATCCTATTTAATTGTTCTCTAAAATCTGAATCTTGTTCCATTGCAATAATTTGTTGAATTAATTAAATGGGGTCGGGGTGTACTTTCCTTTACCCTTTGTTTTTGTTAACGGCTCAAAATTAGGTAATATAGGAAAATAAAAACCCCTACAATTGCCCATTGTAGGGTATTGTAGGGGTCTCAATTAAGGAGGAATTAAATTATATTTTTGCCAAAATGGCATCTATTTCTTTGCTTCCTACTGGTAGTTGTCCTGTCTTTTGAAAATCATTTTTTGCACCTATTAAACCAGAAACTTTAAAACCATTTTCAGCCCATTTCCAATCTGTTCTTTCTTCAATGTGTTTTTTGATTTTACAACATATACTATCAACAAAATAGGCTAATAAACTCTTTGTTCCTACCCATTTTAAAGCCTTAAAATTTTCCAGGTTGCCTATTCCCCCAAAAAGCCAACAAAATGACTTGTAATCTGCTCCTGTAGCATCTGTCAACAAAAACCCACCTATTGTTAGTCCTGTGTAAAGCTGTTTTAATTGCTCAAGTGTAAATGACCGTGTTAAATATAGAGGTGGCGGCGTTTTAGGCATAAAGAGTTTGATTTTACTCTCAATTGATAATAAATAACTTTTTAATTGAGAAAGTCCCTCACGTTTCCAAACATCTCTTATTTCTTGTTTCTTTATGTATTCTACATATTCTAAAATCCATTCTGAAGGCACCCCATCAATTTGTTGATGAAAAAGTTTCTTTGCCGATTCTGCTTTATCATCTTGAAGCTTGAATTTTTCAGCTCCGTTTATAATTTCCTTTTCAATTGCTGAATAATTTGAGTAAAAGAATTCTTGTTTTTCTGTTTTCATAATATTAGAATAGGAGTTCTGGCAAACTGTTTATCGCTTGTTCTTTGAGACTGTCAACCGCCCTGGTGTACTTTTCTGTATGTTTAAGCCCCGAATGTCCTAAAAGGCTTGCTACAGTCTTAATGTTTGCCCCGTTGTTCAATATGTTAACGGCAAAAGTGTGTCTAAGGGAATGATATGTTATATGCTTGTCAATCTTTGCTTTACCTGTCCAATGCTTCAAGGCTTTTAAACACATTGTAAAGCTCGGTAAATGAAATATAACATCGTCCTTATCCGGCTTCTCTCCGATTAATGAAAGTAACCCATTGTTCAATGGTATGTTTACCCAACTGCTTGAACTATGCCCCTTTGTTTTGGATTGTTCAAAGGTCAACAAACGGCTTGAATAATCTACATTGCTATATTTTAGCTCTATAATATCACAGTACCTAATGCCTGTATAAAGGGTAAATATAAATGCTCGCCTTGTATCTAAGTTCTGACCGGTGTAAGTTGTTTGAATTAATGTTGTCATTTCTTCCATGCTTAGAATGTCTTTTTTTAATGCTCCTTCATCAACTTTACATATTATTCCGGCGCATGGGTTTTTAGCTATTACATTGTGATCTACTGCATATTTAATTACTTTCTTGAAGCGTTTATAAAATGTCAAAGCACCCTCTCCCGTACTTTTGCTTTGGAGATACTCAACAAACAATATCATCATGTCTTTATTTAGTTGCTCAGGCTTGATGTTGGTTTGAAACATTGGATATTCTATTTTTAGAAAGTCCTTGAAACGTTCAAAAGATGCTTTAATCATTCTAATGTCCCGTTTGGTGTAGTTATCAATGTATGTCTGGTAGTAGTCTAGAAAGTTTATTTTCTTGGTTGAGCTTATCCGCTTACCTGTTTTGTCTGCCTTTAATTCCTGCTCACGTTCTCCCCGGATCTCTGTTGCAAGTTCTAAAGTCTTTTTGTTGGTATCCCGTTCTATTGGTGTTCTTGGGTTAGTTATCAAATAGAGGTTTAAAAATTCTTTCTTTCTATTGTGCTTAACTGTAATCTTTCCCGTCTCATCATCAACCGTTTGAGTACGTCCTAAATAATACTCTAAATAGAGGCTTAATCTGCCATCCGATAGGGTGTTTTGTTGTAATTTGGGATTGTCTTTTGTCTTAATTTCTAACTTTGCCATTTTTATATTTGCTGATTATTAGGCTATTACATACATAATTATCTTTTTAGTACACCTTTTACAGGAACTGCCCTATTTTATGGCTGTTTCTTTTTGGTTTTCCCCCTAATTATGCCATTTCTCACCTCTAAATCAGGTGTAATTAACTCAAAAATAGTGGGTTGTGTACACTGACATCTCAACACTCTGTACTTTATAACTATTTGATTTGCTTTTGTTTTCCTATGGTTGCAAAGATAGATAAAAGTTTTCATTCAAGGTGTACTAAAGGTGTACTAAATGACAAAACAAGGTCAAAACAAAGGAAAAAACAACCTCAGAATAAAATGTAATTGATTGATAAATAGTATATTTAATTGCTTTTGTTTTCCTTTGTTTTATGGGTTATGTTCCCGCTTCGGGTACAGTTTTCAAAAGAGACATTCTATTTATAGTTTGTCTCTTTTTTTATTTTATAGTCTGCTGAAAAGCGATTTATTGCCACGAAGTGGCTAAATGTAAATAGCCCCCGGTGAAGCTTGCGTAACCGGGGGATGTAAATGACCATAGACATACAACCCCGAAGTGGGTTGAACATCATGATACTATGTTGTTATTGAACCCCATTGGGGGTTCGTGTTCATGTGTTGTTTTATCCACGGGTTTTACCCGCGGTTATTTATATTCAAGTCCTTCGGACTTAAGAAAAGAGTTGAAGAAATTTGGTTTAAGTTTTCAAAAAAAGGCAACTGAAAAATATCAGTTGCCTTTATTCATGCTATTCCGTTTCGGGTTTATGTTCTGTTACTTATCTAACTGATTTACCGATTCAACCAAGCGCACAAACTCTTTGCGGTAACCGTGTGTATCGGCTCCTATGCCGTTGTTGGCAAGTTCTATGACTTTATCATACGAACTACTCCCCTTGAAGTCCGATTCGCGAAGCAATTGTCCAAACATGGAGACCGCCATGATAAATTTGAAGTCGGATGAAGTTTTTTTATTGATATCGCTTATTAAAACCGGAACTTCCATTTTATTGCTGCTGTCGCTGTTTGGAAGTTTATAACGAAGTTTTACGGTGAGCAGTTCCGATGAATTATCGGGTTGTACGTTGTTGGTTGTGTTATTGTTGGTTTGATATTTCAGGTTGTCCACTCCACCATAGGTGTTTTTTACTCCTGCGGGAATGATTTCATAGAGTGCCGTAACGGTATGTCCTGAGCCCAGTTCGCCCGCATCTTTGGTATCGTCGTTGAAATCTTCTTTGTTCAGTAAGCGGCTTTCATACCCAATCAACCGGTAAGCATTTACCCGGGTAGGATTAAACTCCACCTGAATTTTTACATCCTTGGCTACAGTGTACATAGTGCTGCCAAATTCGTTGACCAATACTTTGTTGGCTTCCTGTATATTGTCAATGTAAGCATGATTCCCGTTTCCTTTTTCGGCGAGAATTTGCAATTTATCGTCTTTGTAATTACCCATACCATAGCCCAGTACAGTAAGATAAACTCCTGTTTTTCGTTTTGATTCTATCAGACTTTCCAGCTCATTGTTACTGGAAACACCTACGTTGAAGTCGCCATCCGTACAAAGCACGATACGGTTGTTCCCATTCTCAATAAAGTTCTTTTCGGCTATTTTGTAAGCCAGCTGTATTCCTGCTCCTCCGGCGGTAGAACCTCCTGCATGTAAACCATCCACTGCTTCCATTATTTTCTGTTTATCCGTTCCTTCGGTTGATTCGAGTACAACGCCTGCAGCTCCGGCATAAACCACTATGGCTACACGGTCAGTTTTGCGCAGATTATTGGTAAGTAGTTTGATTGATGATTTGACCAGTTCCAGTTTGTTTGGAACATCCATGGAACCCGACACATCGAGCAGAAAAACAAAATTAGAGGCAGGAAGATTCTCTGATGGTATCTCGCGGGCTTTTACTCCTATTTTCACTAAGCGGTGAGTGGCGTCCCAGGGGCAGATACTTGTTTCGGTGTTGATACTTACGGGATCTTTTCCGGATGGTTTCGGGTAGTTATAACCGAAATAGTTGATTAGTTCTTCAACACGGATGGCATCTTTTGGTGGTTTCTGACCCATGTTTATCATTCGGCGCATATTGCCGTATGAAGCAGCGTCCACATCCAGCGAAAACGTAGAAAGTGCTTGTTCTTTGGCCGAAAGGAAACGATTTTCTTTGAAACTTCCGTATTCTTCGGTGTTGGGTTGAGCTTGTTTTCTTATTACAGGCATAAATGACGATTGCGGATAATAATTCGTGACTTTTACATCGGCAATATCCTTTGCACTGATAGAACCGGATATATCACTCTTTCTTTGGGATACGTAACCCATCACCACTATTTCTTCCAATGCTTTTTGATCGGGAGTGAGGGCAACATCAATATACCCGCTTTTTACTACCACTTCCTTCTTTACATAACCCAGGAATGAGAAAACCAATGTTTTTCCGTGTTGGGTGGTGATGGTGTAACGTCCTTTGGTATCTGTCACTGTTGCTTTTTTCGATCCTTTTTCTATTACCGTAGCACCAACGATTAATTCGTGAGTTTGTGCGTCGGTTATAGTTCCTGATACCTGAATTTGTTGAGCAAAAGTGTTGGCTGTAAAAATGAAAATCGTACAGACGATGGTCAGTAATTTGTTGTTTCTTGTTTTCATGACATTGAGTTTTTTATATGAATAACTTTAATCCGGAAATTCTTTATAGCCATTAGATACATTTTTCATTCAAATTCCATAAACAGCGGTGATTTTTTTTTACTTTTGTGCAATTAAAAAAATAATACAACTCATATCTAGTTGAAAACCAAAGAGAAAATATCGGAATATTCTGAAGAAAATTTGCTTCGCACTTTTACCGAAAGTGGCGACACTGTTTTTCTGGGAGAATTGTACAGACGATATATTCCGTTGGTATATGGTTTGTGTCTGAAATATCTCAATCAAAAAGAAGCGGCTCAAGATGCAGTGATGGATATTTTTAGTGTGTTAGTTGAGAAAGTACCACAATACGAGATTAAGAACTTCAATACCTGGCTGTACAGTGTGGCAAAAAACCATTGTTTGCATGTGTTGCGCAAAGACAAAAACGTCAGTATGGTTAATATTGAAGATGTGCTTGTGGAAAATCAGGCTATTTTGACTCTAACGGATAAACCGCAGTCGCAGGAAGAGATGGAAGCGTTGGCTTATTGTATGGACACCTTGCCCGAAGAGCAAAAGCGAAGCATTCAGTATTTTTTTTACGAAGAAAAATCGTATGCCGACATTGTGGATCTGACGGGATATGCGCTCAGCAAAGTGAAGAGTTATATTCAGAACGGAAAACGAAACCTGAAGAGTTGCATGATAAAGGTTTTAAAATTAAACCCGGAGCGCTGACGGAGATAAATACATAGATAAATGTAATATCGTATAAGTAAATCTAGAAATGGAAAAAAATTAGAACGCGGATAAACGCTGATATAGCGGATTTTTATACGGATTTTAATCTCGACAAGTCGAGATGATTTTCAATAGTTTAAACTCTTATCTGTCATGCTTGCATGACTAAAATCAGATTTAAATCCGTTTAATTATCATCCGTTTAAATCCGCTCAATCCGTAAAATCAGCGTTCCATTCTTTTTTGATAATACGACATTATATTCTTCCGCTTACTTAAGTGTTCTACGATTGACCGATAAATGGGTATAGAATAATAAAACAAAACAATACAGACTCAGCTCTCCCCGGGAGAACAGAAGTTGCAGACAATATGAAGTTAATAGAGTACATACAAGGTAAACGCCGCGGAAAAGAAGCCAATAAGCTCGAACGCGAAGCCATGAATGATCCTTTCTTACAGGATGCCATTGATGGTTTTGATGCTGTGGAGGGCAACCATGTAGAGGATATTGATGACCTTGAACGCAGAATAATGCAGCAAGCCACGCGGCGCAAGCGCTTTGTACCTTACAGGGCGTGGGCGATAGGAGTGGCAGCCTCTGTTGTGCTGATGCTGGGCATAGGCAGTCTGTTTTACTTCCGCACCGAACAACCGCGGGTCATTGCACTGCATCCACCCGTGCGGGTAACTCTGCCGCCTGCCGATACTGCCCGAAAGAGCATCCCTGCTCCAGAAGAACGTGCGGTGGCACAGCAGATGGATAAAAAACTCCGGAAACCCGCCGCTGTACTCAGTGTGCAACCGGCTGCCGAAAGTGACACTGAACCGATAAAGATACAGGAACCGGTTATGGAAGACAAGCAGCATGTCAGTGTATCCGATGTATCTGCAGGATATGACATTGCTGATGTGCATTCCACCAAAGACATTGCCGATGTAATGCCGTTCAGGCCGGTAGATAGTAATAAAACGGAGGCGGAAAAACTACAGATTGTATCTGCCAATACAAGTTCCGTTCGAAAAGAATCTGTCCCACAGCCTACTATAAAGCTGGCAGGTGTGAAAGCACCATCGGGGGTTATTACCGGACGAGTGCTTGATGATGCAGGCGAACCGCTGATTGGAGCTACGGTAAAAGTAAAAGGAATGAACCTTGGAGCTGTGACCAATGCCGAAGGTAAGTTTGAACTTCCTGCTCAGCTCAATATCAAAGACAAACTTGTAGCATCGTATCTCGGATACGAAAACGAAGAAATACCTGTCGCGGGCAATTCGTACATCATCAAGCTTAAGCCGTCAAGTGCTACGTTGAGCGAAGTAGTGGTAATGGGTTATGTATCGCAACGGAAATCAGATGTATCAGGATCCATACGCGAAACTCCCGTTGCGGGCGAAAAGTTTGGCGAAAAAGAGTTTGAGAAATACTATAAAACCCACCATCGTGCCGGACTTTGCGACCGGACAGAATATGTTTTGAAAGCCACGTTCCATATTGATGCGAATGGTAAACCTGTTCAGATAGAAATAACTCAGTCGCCCTGCACGGAAATAGAACAGGAATTTACTGCACTACTTATTGGCGCACCTGTATGGACTAAAACCAACCGCACCGTAAAACTCACTATCCGCATGTAATTGTCCGGCGGCAATATCTTTTTATACTAAGTAAGTGTAATAATTAAATGTCGCAATAATTAAAAAGGTTATTCAATCTCATAGTAACACTTAGCAACATAGAACCACTTAGTGAAAAATCACGGCTTCAGAACAGGATAATCTTGATTTTTAGTTGACATAGAATCACTTAGTTTATTTTTGAGACAAATAGCAATAAACTCTGTTTTCTATGTATTCTTCAGAACCGCTATCTGAATCTATGTAGCTAAGTGCTACTATGTGGTTGATTAAATAGAACATTATATTTCCCATACTACTTATGCGCATGAAGGCTGTATCGATTGCTTTTGACTTTTCAGCGGTAGCTTATGCTGTGTCCGTTCGGGTTGCATTGTTATAATTATCATTCTTGAAATTGAGAGAATCTTCTAAGATCTCGCAATTTCTATATATTGTACGTCTTTAATATCTTATTAAAATCATTTGACTTTATAAAGCTCTGCTTTATTTTGTTCACCTGTATAATCGTCAGAAAACCTAACTCTTCCAAGCCTTTTAAGTCACTACGTGCAGTGAAATTGGAAACCTGAAATCGGTTTTCCATCTCTTTTATATTCAATACTCTGTCAGATTCTTCATTCATCAGTTTAATGATTTGCGCCTGTCGCTCGTTAATGTTGGGTATCTTTAAAAATTGGGTAGCATGTTTTATCTCGCTCTGTTTCCGTCTTATATACTCCTTCAACGCATCGAAGGCTTTTTCCATTGTTTTAAGATGGTAGGTGACAAAGTATGTCAAATCATTTTCATCATTTTCAGTATAAAGATAAGCCTTTTCGTATTGATTTTTGGTGTCTTTTATAATTCTTGAAATGGAGAGGTATTCCGTAAGCCAATAGCCTTTTTTTAGCATATACCAATAAAATAATGTACGAGCTGTCCGACCATTTCCATCGCTGAATGGGTGAATCCATGCAATCATAAAATGGATAATGATTCCTTTAATGATAGGATGTATAAAATCGCCCGAGTCTTTATTGAAGAAGTCGCATAAAGCCGTAAGCAGTTCATTTACCTCGCCATGATGTGGCGGTTGATGTACAATCTCACTCGTGGCGTGGTTTACGACGTATATATCGTCATTGGAACGCAGAAGACCCTCCTCCTGAGGCTTGTCCAGCGTGTTTTTAGTAATCAAACTATGAATGTAAAGCAGACTCTCCAACGTCAGGTCATCGTTTCTGTGATGTGTAATATACTGAATAGTTTCATAATTATTCAATATCATATACTCTGATCGATTTTTAGGTTTCAGTTCTTTCTGAAGCATCTCCTTTGCCTTTTTTCGCGTTGTAGCTGCACCTTCCATTTGGCTGCTGGATATGGCTTCTTCCATAATAGAACTGATAAGATACTTCGATTTGTCAGTTTCAACAATACCTACGTTACTATCCAAACTTCCACCGATATTCAAGTCAAAGTAATGAAGCGACTTTTGCAGGTAATCGGTAGTGGTATAAGTGAACAAATAGTTGCCAAATCTAACGGATTGACTTTTCAGTATTCTACTGAACTTAACGGCATACCACAATTCTTCAGGCGAATGATTTGTTTTTTTATACTTCACTTTGTCCCAATACAGATAGTCATTGTTTATGGATTTCAATAAAGTATCTGATTGAAGTTTCGTATACAGATTAACTCCTTTACTAAACAATTCTTTTTTATCAATTTGTGGAGCAGGTTCTATCATTGCTTTTATTTTAGTGTGGCAAAAATAAATAAAAATTGCGAGATCCTTCTAAAATCTCGCAATTTCTCGCACTTTTTTATTCTCACACAAGCCATTTTTGTGAAAATCCGTTCTTCTTTCACGTTTTATATTGCCGATTTCTACGAATTTGAACACACCGAGCTGCCGATAACCCCTACCAGCTATTGGACGAAAGACACCACCAAGAAACGCAAATACGAAAAGACCGGACTGGACAGCGGCAAGCAATATGCTTTCCGTGTGGCAGGTGCAGGCTCCGATCCTTCGCGTGTGTACAGCGATATTATTACCAGTTACGTGTTATAACGTGCCGCTATTGTACAGCAACTTACACCTGAAACCATCCACATACCTCCGCGTGGATGGGTTTTTTATACACTGAAACCCGCATAAATAAACAACTTTTAAATTTGCTTATAAAAATTGACATAAACACTTGGTCAGGTTAAAAAGACTTCGTATTTTTGGAGTGTAAAAAGTGTGAAACTTATGACAATTAGCTCTAAGGTGGGAAAATGGAGAGTAGAGTTGGGCATATCCATCGATATGGAGGAGTAAGTGCAATTGAGTTGCGTATAGAATTGTGCTAGTGTCTGCAAGGCTAAAAAATAAAAATATGAGAAAAATCTGTATTTATTTATTATTGATTGGTTTAATTTCATCTTGTGGTTACAAGAATGAACATGAATCATATAAATCCCCTGAAAAGTCAACTACTTTGCTTTATAAAGAAGCAAAGTCAATGAAAGGACTTTCTTTATTTTATATTGGTAAAACGACAATTAATGATTTACTAAAAATTAAAAAAGAAATAAAGAAAGACTCACGGTATGGTTCTTATTATCTTGGACGTTGGATTGGTGACGATTTTGAAAAGGAAGATAATGAAAATACGTGTCCTGACATTGAAATATACAAAATTTCAAAATACTTTATAGGTGACATAGAAATATCATACCTAGAATTATATTTTTATAAAAATACTTTATACAAAATCCGCTGTTGGACATCTGACATTTTGAGAGATGCCTTCATAAAAAAATACGGAGAAGGAGTTAAAATCGAAACAAGAGACTTAACAGGAAAGGAGAAAAATGAAAACCTGAAATCCGTAGAAAACATTACATGGGAAAATGATTCATTAATTGCTACATATGACAGCTCTATTGAATCAATAGGTACATCAATTATCTCATCTACAAATGATTTTGTAATTACAACAAAAACGAAAATCATAAAAGAAATTGAGGACTGTAATCAAAAGGAATATAAAAAGAAAGAGAATGAAAAAAACAAAAGAAGAAGAGAGCATAAATAAAATTTGAGAATTGAAAACTTGCTTGCACAACGCTTTGGGTTGGTGTGAAATAGTCTGAACTAGGATGAAGTAGATAAATCAGTCAAATATAGTATTTAAAACAAATGTAAACTTTAAAATTCAAAATTATGGGATCATTATTCGCAATGTCAGGGATTGGTATTTTGTTCGCTTTGGGTTATCTTGTACTTGCGATTTTTGTAATCGTCTATTTCTTCAGAATTGCAAACGACGTAAGAAACTTAAAAGAAACTTTAGACGTAATTAAGAACCACATTGTTAAACAAGATTTAAGAGGTAGTACTGAGAATAAAACTGAATTTTCAAATACACAATTTAAAGAGACAATTACTTCTAAAGAGCCAGTTGTAGTTGAGACTTCAGATGACAATTTAAGAAAGCTTAATGAATTGATAAAGAATCAAGATAAAGGACTTAATTATGTGAGTAATTTTGATTTTTTAGATTTACTCAGAAGCATGATTAATTCTAAAGAAACAGCTAGAATAGTCATTGAAGTTGTTTAAAGTTGTCTTAGTAAAATGATAGAAGATGCTATAATATTCAGACATTTCCAATGTAAACTTTTGGTTTCAAAACGGACTAAAATTGCTTTAAACCCATCTAACCAAGCATTGG
>Ga0302208_10000408_pt1 | contig 21016 bp, 26 predicted proteins | sample II_Fen_E2_3_FD_194577 | JGI IMG/M metagenome (GOLD analysis project Ga0302208, IMG submission 194577) | Peat permafrost microbial communities from Stordalen Mire near Abisko, Sweden - II_Fen_E2_3 | ecosystem: Environmental > Terrestrial > Soil > Wetlands > Permafrost | place: Sweden: Abisko...
GTAATGGTAATATAATCTGATACCCCTAACTCTTTTCCAACGTATTGTTCTAACTCCTCAAAACTATTGATAACTATTTTACTCATTATAACTGAAAGGTTTAATTACAAAAGAAGCGATATATTGGTATTTCTACCGAGATACAAATGTACAGAAACTTTAGTTTTTATGAAATAGCAAATAATAGTTTTAGGAAACATTTTATTTATAATGTAACAATAGGGTGGAGTTTTTTGTATCAAAATCTTATTTTTTGAATTCCAATGTGGTTAATCGGGGAAAAAATCCTGATTTCAGGTAGAATGGCAGCACATTTTCATGTCCATAGCTGACCGATAAACGAATAGATTTGCAACTGTTTTTCTGAAGCCATTCTTTACTTTTCTCAATCAGTTCGTGCCCAATACCCTGTTTTCTGAAGTTTGTATCAACAAACAATGAATCTATTTCAGCATTTTTGTCAATATCAATTGTAGACACACAGTATCCGATTGAAGTCAAATTATCTGTTTGAGCAAAAAGAATGAAAATGTTGTCTTCCTGAAGCTTCATCCATTTAGAGCTCCGGCTTTCGAATGAAAAAGATTGGTAATGCTCTTTAAAGTAAACAGAGTCAGCAAGGTGGATTTTATTCAGTTCTTCCCAAAGCGGTTTTATTTCCGAAAGATTGAGGATGCTTAGTCGTTTATATGTGATGCTGCTCATATTCTATTAGTTAGCAAGATATCGGAAATAGATGTTGACAAAGAAATGGGTTATCAATGCAAGGATGGCTGCAAGTGATATTCCCCCTGTCATGATTAGAAAAAATTCGTTTCGAGAGGTGAAAGAACGATAGAGCTTTGGTAAAATCCAGACCGAATAAGGCACGTACAGGATGAGCGATGTTAGCACAGCCGGAAAATATCGTTGTAAAACGATAGCCCCGGTTATGTGCAGGAAAATAGCATTAAACAGAAAAACTGATACCAGAATAAGTAAAAGATTTCTCCTGCTCGACTCTTTAGGCTGAGTATTAGCCCACATAATCAGTACCCACGCTAAAACGGTAACTAACCCTATGGCTAGGATCATAGAATTGGCTGAAGGTGGATGAATGGGTAAGGGAAAATCAGGCGGATATTGAAAATGTGTAAAACCGATGGACTCTTCAATGTTGTGAAGTGTGAATAATGTTCCGGCAATCAGTAATTGATTTTTTAAATTTAATCCGCCCATGGCAATTTTCTTGTTTTCTTATTTTGTTCTTTCAGAAAGAATTGCTTCGGTTATTAATACGGCTTCCTGCACGTATTTGGAGCAATTACATTTAAACAGGTCTCGTTTTTGTATTTCGGCCATTCCTTCGGGGGTGTTTATGTCCAATCCGTCCAATAAATCCCTGCAGCAGATAGATTTGTTTTGATCCTTAAACTTGATTATAAGCTCTTGAGACAATTTATAAGCATGAACTTTGTCAGCCTCCTGCCCGTGTTCACCTTTGCCAAATTTTAGTCCGATTGCCATTAAAGCTCCGGTTACCGCGCCACAGGTTTCCTGCATACGGGCAATGCCCGATCCAAAAGGACTTGACAGTCGTAGACAGCTGTCTTTTGACAAACCGAATTCATCAGCAAATACAGATAAAACAGATTGTGAACAATTAAATCCGCTCTTGAATGTTTCGGCTGCTTGTATTGATCTTTCGCTCATGGTTTCGTTTGTTTTTATATGGGTGTTGTGAAAAATATTTTAAGGATAATAAACTTATTTGTTGGCCATTCGGTGAAATTCACGCAGTTGTTGTTTCTTTTCTGCACTAAGTTTAGTGGCTGGTATACCTTCGATGGCTCCTTCCAGTCCATAAAGTAAATGAATACACGCTCCGGGATCAAGAGTTTGAAGGCGCAGAAAAGCTTGTTCGGTACCGACGGTTTGTAGTTCAGCGTAATTTCGGATGCCTACCTCTACGAGTTTTGCTTCGGTGTCTTTTCCTATATTCGGCTGGAGAGATAAATCAGTTTTCATTTCTTTCCTTTTTAGTCATTATCGTAAGCATCTAAAGCCGTTTGCAGGCAGGAGGAAACGCCTTTCAATCCACAAACAGTAAGAGTTATAAGTATAGTGTCTTTAATTTCTTCGCGTGTTGCACCAAGTTTTTTGGCCATTTTTATGTGAAAAAATACTGATGTACTGTCGCCTGTCGAAGCTTTCATGCCTATGTATATTAATTGTTTTGTCTTTGCATCCAATCCCGTTGTCGATTTCAGTGCTTCAACCAAGTTGTCAAAAGCTTTTGCTACATCGGGAGCCTCGGATTGGAATGTATTCAGGGTACTTTTCATTTTACTGTGAAGTTTTTTTATTTTATTGCATAATTAATTCTGATAGTAATGGAAGCTTTTTTGTTTTTTGATGACGTATTGAAGGCACCTCCATAGCTGAAATCTTCGTTGCTGTTGGGTGCCGTGATTTGGAAAACCCCCATGTCGGCTTTCAGTAGTTTTCCCAGCGCACCTCCTGAATTTTCGGCAATGGTCTCTGCTCTTTTCTTGGCATCGGCACTTGCTTTGGCCAGCAAATCTATTTTAAGCTCCGATAGTTTGGTGTAAAAATATGATGGTTCTAAAGAACTGATCTCTATGCCGCTTTCGATCAGCTTGGTGACCTCACGCGAAACGACTTCTACTTTATCAATGTTTTTAGATTCTACAGTAACCATTTGCGAAAGTTTATAGCCTGTAAATACAGAGCTGATTTGTTTTCCCTCATCATTATGTTTCGTATCAAATTCCTTTTCAATACTAATGGACGAAAATACGAATTCTTTATCGGTAATACTGTTTGATTTCAAATATTGACGTACATTGGTTTCGTCGTTTTTGATCAGCGCATAAGCAGCTTTCAGATCCTGTGATTTTCGTTGGTATTCACCTCGCCATACAATCAAATCGCTGGCAAAGCTCTTTTCGGCCAGACCGGTAACTGAAATTGTAACTTGTTTTTTGAATTTGGCTTTGTAGGCACTTGCGAAAATTCCTGCTGTAATGATGATAGCCAAAGCAATAATAATGGTTGGCAGATTATTTTTGAGGGTGTGCAGGTTTGTTTTTGTTTCCATAGTAGTGTTGTATAAAAGATGATTGTTTCTCCGTTGTTTTAAATCAATACCCCAAAGATAGAAACTTTGTTTTAGTTAACCCAATTATTTCTCAATTATTTGATCAGGGTATGAGTGTTGTGAAATCTGATTAATAATTGAAGAGAAAAATTAATTATAAAATTGAGTATTCAGCTTATTTATATGTAAAATAACTATTACATTTGCAATTGGAAATTCTTCATAAAAATGCGGCAATAGCTCAGTTGGTAGAGCTTTAGCTTCCCAAGCTGAAGGTCGCGGGTTCGAGTCCCGTTTGCCGCTCTTGTTTTTTATAAAGATGGGTGTCTCGATAGAGTCATCCATCTTTTTTTATCTCATCGGTTGACTTTTTTGAAGAAAATGATTATTAACGGAAAGAAAATTTATATATTTGAAAAATTTTTATAAATAGTTCATCTTTAGCCCTGATAATTAATTATGTGGAAAGATTTTTTCTATTTTTCCAAAGGTCAGCGAATTGGAATTATTGTACTCATAGCGCTTATTGTACTGGTGATTGTAGCTAATTATACGCTGTCATATTTTTTTACCACAAGCCAGAAAGATGGTACAGCTTTTCTTGTCGAAGCCGATAGATTTAAAAAATCATTGGTTTCGCGTGATAGTATCCGGCAGGCAGAATGGCAACAAAAGTATGAAGCACGGCAACGTGAATATGAAGAAAAGTACAGGCACAACGCATTCTACCCTTCTTCCAAAACTTACGATAAGAAACCAACTTACAGTCTTTTTCCCTTTGATCCCAATGTAATTGATTCGTTGGGCTTTGTTCTTCTAGGTGTTAAACCGAATGTAGCATCCGGGATATTGAAATACAGGAAAAAAGGAGGTGTTTTTCGTTCCAAGGCTGATTTTGCCAAGGTCTATGGCATATCGCCCGAAAAGCAGAAAGAGCTTGAACCATTTATTGCGATAGCAGAGATAAAGCAGCTAAAGACAGAGAATGTTTCAACCAAACGAACGGATATTATAGTAGAACTGAATTCAGCCGATACTACACAGCTTATGCAGGTAAAAGGTATTGGGCGCGGTTATGCAAAAGCTGTTGTGCGATTCAGGCAACAAACCGGTGGTTTTGTTTCAGTTGATCAGCTTAGTGAGATTTATGGCATGCGTCCGGAGAATCTGGAGAGAATCAGGCCGTATTGCAAAGTGAACACTGATCTTGTGCAGAAATTAAAAGTGAATGTTGCTACTGCTGAAAAATTAAAAGTGCATCCATACTTCAACTTTTATCAGGCAAAGGCTGTTTATGAATTGAGGAGAAGAAAAGGAAAGTTGAAGGACATAAATGATTTGAAAGCTATTACTGAATTTACTTCGGAAGAGATAAACAGATTGAAACCTTACCTGAGTTTTGAGTGAGTGTAGAGTCTAGTTGTTGCAATTTTTGACTACTTTTGTGGCCTGAAAAATGAATTTAAACTGAATATATATTGAAAACGATTTCTGGGAAAATTGTAGATGTGGTTGCACGTACTGTAAAGAAGGGTGTAGTCTGTATAGAGAATGGAGAAATAGTAGAAATAAGAGCGGCTGAGAATGTTGATGACCAGTACATATTACCTGGTTTTGTAGATGCACATATTCACATAGAAAGTTCGATGATGTTGCCTGCCGAATTTGCCCGATACAGTGTAGTGCATGGCACGGTAGCCTGTGTCTGCGATCCTCATGAAATTGCCAATGTATGTGGCGTCGAGGGAGTGGATTATATGATTGAGAATGGGAAGCAATCGCCTTTGAAGTTTTATTTTGGTGCGCCGTCCTGTGTTCCTTCAACTCATTTTGAGACTTCGGGGGCTGAGCTCGATGCTGATGCTGTAGATAAATTATTGCAGCGTGATGATATTTATTTTCTGGCTGAGATGATGAACTTTCCGGGGGTTATTCATAAAAACAAACAGGTTTATGCTAAACTGGATGCAGCAAAGCGTCTGGGAAAACCAATTGATGGGCACGCGCCTGAGATTTCGGGCGAAGACTTAAAATTGTATGCTGCCGGTGGAATTACTACCGATCATGAATGCATGACTATTGCCGAAGCTGAAGCTAAAATAGCGCTGGGGATGAAAATCCAGATTCGCGAGGGCAGTGCAGCTAAAAATTTTGATGACCTGTTACCGCTTGTTAGCAAATATCCTGATAAAATAATGTTTTGCTCCGATGATAAACACCCCGACGACTTGTTACGAAACGGGCACGTAAATTCTTTGGTTCGTAGAGCTGTAGCGGAAGGGTATGATGTGATGGATATTTTGCGAATTTGTTCGCTGACACCTGTAAGGCATTACAAGCTTGACGTAGGATTGCTGCAAAAGGGAGATGCTGCAGATTTTATTGTGGTGGAGAATCTTACGGAGTTTAATGTGATAGCAACTTATATCGACGGCGAGAAAGTTTCAGAAAACGGAATTCCTGCTTTTCCCCGTTATAATCCAACAAAATTGCTAAATCAATTCAATGTAGAGAAAATTGGATTAGAGCAGCTTGTTGTAAAACCTATAGGTAAAATGCTGAGGGTTATAGAGGTGGATAACGGACAGCTAATGACCCGTCTTATACTGAAAACTCCTAAAATAAAAGATGGAAATGTAATTTCAGATACTGAAAATGATATTTTAAAAATAGTGGTTTACAATCGATACCAACCGTCTGCCCCCGCAATAGGCTTTATTAAGAATATCGGATTGAAGCGTGGGGCACTGGCTTCAACAGTGTCTCACGACAGTCATAATATTGTAGCTGTGGGAACTTCTGACGAAGAAATTGTTTCGGCCATTAATCAGGTTATTGACAGTAAAGGTGGAATTTTGGCTTGCGAAGGTGATCGTGTTTGTCTGTTGCCTTTGTCTGTTGCTGGCGTTATGTCTGCCGACGAAGGTTCTGTGATTGCCCGGCTTTATGAGGAGATTGATGCTATGGCTAAAGAGTTGGGATCAACGCTTCATGCGCCTTTTATGACTCTGGCCTTCATGTCATTACTCGTAATTCCTGAACTTAAACTGGGAGACAGAGGATTGTTTGACGGGAAAAACTTCAAATTTGTGGAGTTGATGGAGTAATGCTGAAATAATATTTTCAACGTATGCAACATTTTTATTTTTGATTGCATCTTGATTTTAAAATGTTTCGGTTATGAAAATAAATAAACTTCTATTGTTGGTAATTCCGGTTTTGTTGCTGAGTTCTTGCAGCGATGAGATAGAAACAGGTCAGTATGGTCTATTGGGTAGTTGGACTAACGAACAGGTTAATGATAGTATTCTGACATTTCAGCGTACAGCCTCATTGAATGACAACAAATATGGATTTACTTTTGATTCGTCAGGTAAATTTGTTGAACGTACTATTTCGGGATGGTGTGGAACACCTCCGGTAAGTTACGTAAATAATCAGGGGAGCTGGACGAGCTATAAGGATATAGTTTTTATTTCCACTACTTTTTGGGGAGGTACGGCAACTTATAAATGGAAAATTCTTTCAGTTGATAAATCCAGCTTAAAACTTTGTAGAATTTATGAAAAGTACACTGAGAAGTGAACAAATAAAAAATCCTTTGAAACAAAAGTTCCAAAGGATTTTCAATTTTATAATGGTCAGCTTATTTTACTGAATCCATGTGTGCGATCAAGTCTAACACTTTGTTAGAATAACCCCACTCATTGTCATACCAGCTAACTAATTTTACGAAGTTACCGTTCAATGCGATACCAGCACCTGCATCGAATACAGAAGTACGAGTTTCGTGGATAAAGTCAGAAGAAACTACTGAGTCTTCAGTGTAACCAAGTACACCAGCCATTGTAGTTTCAGAAGCTAATTTGATAGCAGCTTTGATTTCGTCGTAAGAAGCAGCTTTTTCAAGACGTACAGTTAAGTCAACTACAGAAACGTCAGCAGTTGGTACACGGAAAGCCATACCAGTTAATTTGCCATTCAACGCAGGAATTACTTTACCTACAGCTTTGGCAGCACCAGTAGAAGAAGGGATGATGTTACCAAGAATAGAACGACCACCTCTCCAGTCTTTTGCCGAAGGAGCATCAACTGTTTTTTGAGTATTAGTAGCAGCATGTACAGTTGTCATCAAACCTTCAACGATACCAAAGTTGTCATTGATAACTTTTGCCAAAGGAGCCAAACAGTTTGTAGTACAAGAAGCGTTAGAAACAACGTTCATGTCAGCTTTGTATTCGTTTAAGTTTACACCGCAAACGAACATAGGAGCGTCGTTAGATGGAGCAGAGATAACTACTTTCTTAGCACCGCCTTGCAAGTGAAGACCTGCTTTGTCGATAGTAGTGAAAACACCAGTTGATTCAACAACATAGTCAGCACCTACAGCACCCCAACCAATGTTAGCTGGATCTTTTTCAGCAAAGAAAGCGATTTCTTTACCATTGATAACTAATTTACCATCTTTGTGCTCAGCTGTTCCCTGGAATTTTCCATGAACTGTGTCATATTGCAACATGTAAACCATGTAATCAATATCCATAAATGGATCATTTACTGCAACGATCTGAACATCGTTTCTTTCTTGGGCTGCACGGAAAACTAAACGTCCGATACGGCCAAAACCATTGATACCTACTTTAATCATTTTATTTATTGTTTAAAATTGAGTTTTCCTATTTTTCGCCACAAAAGTACTAAATTCTGTCCAAATGACAAAATAGACGGACTATTAATTGCAGTTTTTTTGTTATTGCAAAGTTGAGATGGCAAATTGTTATGTAGCCCCTGATTTATAGTAAAATAAATGAGCTAATGAGGCATCTAAAATGAATTTAAATGCAATAAATGGATAGAAAAATTGAATTGGTGGGATTTGCGGTGAAATTTTAAAATCTATGGCAAATAAAAAAAGTCAACCTGCTTAAAAAACTAAGCAGGTTGACTTTTAAAAATGTATCGAAGAAATTATTTGTTCTCTTTTTTACAGGTGTTTATACCAAGCAAGGTATAAAGAGGGCAGAAACTAAGTAAACTTGTGATGGTAAGAACCAACGCCACGAGCAGTGCAACAATTCCTAAGGTTCCGGACAGGATTCCTCTGTAGTATAATACGATCAGAGCGATTGCCACTATCAGGCGAATCAGTTTGTCGTATGAACTCATGTTTTTCTTCATAATATCTTACTTAAGCAGTTAATAAATTGTACTTTATATAACAGCTATCTTTAGGTTTATGTTCAATGGAGTTGCGTAGGTGCAAATGGGAGTGAAAGCCTGCCAACATCTGGAACTTATTAATGCTGTGGGTGGAATGTATTATCTTAAGGCAGATTGACACAAATTGCGTCTTCCCCCTTGTGCTTCATTTTTTCTTCATTATCTTTGTCCATCTAAAATCAATTAAATAAAGAACTAGAAGAATGGATATTTCAGGAAAAATTATTGCTGTGTTGCCATTAGCAACAGGACAAGGAAAAAACGGAACTTGGCGTTCGCAGGATTATGTATTGGAAACAGGAGATCAATATCCTAAGAAAGTATGTTTTAATCTCTTCAACGATAAAATAGATCAATTCCCGTTGGCTATCGACGATCAGGTAAACGTTAGCTTCGACGTTGAAAGTCGCGAGTATAACGGTCGCTGGTACACCACTGTGCGTGCGTGGAAAATTGAAAAAGGTGCTGTTGCTGCAGCTCCGATGGCTTCTTCTGCACCGGTTTCGTCTTTCGATGTAGCTCCGGGAGCCGGCGAAGGAAGTGATTTACCATTTTAAAAAGTCTCCCGTCCAAAGTCTCCCGTCTTAAGTCTTAAGACCGAAGACTGGTGTCTGGTGACTATAATTCGGAAGAATGAAAAAACGAATATTACTTGGAATGAGTGGCGGCACCGATAGTTCGGTTGCTGCCATTCTTTTATTGGAACAAGGCTATGAAGTCGTGGGCATAACGTTTCGTTTCTGGGAAGAGGGAGAAAATTTTCATTTGCAGGATGCTGTGCGACTGGCAGGTCAGCTTGGAATACAACATGTGACTTACGATGCCCGCGAGGTTTTTAGGGCGAATGTGGTGCAGTATTTTATGGACGAATACCTGAGTGGGCGCACTCCGTTTCCTTGTGTGAAATGCAACAACGAACTGAAGTGGAAACTGATTTTGGAAGAAGCCGACCGTCTCGGTTGCGACAAAGTAGCAATGGGGCATTACGTAAATATTATTCAGGAAAACGATCGTTATTTCGTTACCGAGGGAAAAGATCCGGAGAAAGATCAGTCGTTTTTTCTTTGGGGACTGACGCAAGCGCAACTTTCGCGTATCGTTTTTCCATTGGGTCAATTTCATAAAACGGATGTTCGGTCTATGGCGGCTGAGCGCGGTTATAAAAAAGTGTCGGAAAAGAAGGACAGTCTCGGTGCGTGCTTTTGCTCCAGCGATTACCGTCCGTTTCTGAAAAAGCAACTGGCAGAACCGGATAAGTTTATTTATCCCGGTAATTTTCTGGACGAAGAGGGAAATGTATTGGGCACTCACGACGGTTTCCCGCTATACACAGTAGGGCAGAGGAGAGGTTTAATGCATCTGAATCGAAAAGTGTTTGTAAAGGAAATTCGCCCCGAAACGAATGAAGTTATTTTGGCGCCATTAAAAAGCATGTATAAAACTGACTTTCTGATTCGCGATGTGAATGTGGTTGATAAGTCGCTTTTTAGCTTAGAATTTGATATTTATTGCCGGATTCGCTACCGAAAGCAAAATACGTTGAGTCGCGTTGTTTTTCTGGAAAATAGAACTGCACGAGTAGAACTGGCTGAACCCTTGGAATCAATTGCTCCCGGACAAACGGCTGTTTTTTATAGAGGAGGTAAAATATTAGGTGGAGGATTTATAATCTGATTGATAAGTGCTAAGTGGTAAAAGAAAATAATCTTATTATTCTCGAATTATACTCTATTAGTGCAAATATAGTGGATTACTCCAAATGATGCTGTCTTGTTTCGTTTTACACAGTAAAATTTCATTCGCCTCATCGTATTTTGAGTATTTATGTGAATCAATATAGATAAGCCCTAGTTTCGTGTAATTAGAACTTTTAGTCGAAATATTTTTATATTTTAGAAGAGAGCATTTAAAGGTTTTACTGAAATTGGGACTTAAAGATACTTTGTGCAGATAATTACCATCACATTCCCAAATACATATGCCAATATAATCATTGTTTACTTTGAAATTATCATACCACGAACAGGTCATTAGCCAAAAAATAATTTGCTTGTTCGAATTATTTTTAAGGTCAATTTTCACATCAAAATATCTGTGTTTTGTGGAGTTATTGTCAGTCGAATCATATGTCCGAACTAAGGTTGCTTTGATTTCAATGTTCGGTTTATCATCGCTTTTATGGTAATTACATGAGGTGGTCAAAAATAAAATGCAAATAATAATAAGGTTTTTCATATTCCATGTTTTAAAATTTGTCAAACAAGTAACTTACCGCTTACTACTAGATTTTAATCTTCCAGATGCCCACAAAATGACAAATGCTGCCGCCGAGTACAAACAGGTGCCAAATGGCATGCATATAAGGAACTTTTTTAAACTGATAGAGCACTGCACCTACGGTGTAGAATATTCCTCCGCCAACTAACCACCAAAAAACATTCATTGAATCTGTTGTAGTAAGCGAGTCGATTAATGGTTTAAATGCAACGACCACCACCCAGCCCATGGCCACGTAGCAAATGGTTTCGAGCTTGCTGCCTTTTTTCAGGTTCATAAAACTCAAAATGACGCCCAATACTGCCGCTGTCCAGATAACACCAAACAACGACCAGCCCCAGGCTCCGTTTTCTCTCAGAACTACTAACGTGAACGGTGTGTAACTCCCGGCTATCTGTACATAAATGGCTGCATGGTCGAATTTTCGACGACGAATCTTATTCTGTTCGCTTTTTTCGGCATGATAAAACGTGGAGGACGAATACATGGTTATCATTGAAATGACAAACACAATGTCGCTCACAATAGCCCATGTGTTGCCTGATGCTGTGGCTTTCTGAATTAAAAAGAAGCCAGCAATGACTGAAAAAATAATTCCTACTGCGTGCGTGTATGTGTTGGCTCTTTCTTCTTTGACTGAATATCTTGACAGGTTGTGACTCCCACTTCCTGAAGAAGAATGCTGATTGGTTCTTTTCATTAGTTCTTTTTAATGATCTTTTTTAGAAAGCAAAATGTATAAAAGCAGCCTTGTAACTCGTAACTATTTACTTGTAACTGCTTATTATTTCTAGATTTGTGGTATGTTTCGCATAACACGATTAATTACGTCGCTCTCGAACCCGCGACTTTGGGCAAATCGAAAAAGTTTACCCTGCTTTTCGTATTCGAATTCGTATTTCAGTCCCGTAAGCTTGGTTTTGAGCAGGGCTGCCAGCATTTCATCGTATTCGCCTTCGTCTATGGTTTGCAGGGCAGCGTTTATCAGTTCGTCGCTTAGTCCTTTTTGTTTTAGCGCATAGGATATTTTGACTTTTCCCCATTTGTTGAAACGGAACTTATCTTTTACGAAGTACGCACAATAACGTTTTTCGTTGATAAAATCCTCATCAATCAGTCGATTGATGATTTTGGCTTTGTCGTCGCACTCAATGCACCATGCGTTTAGCTTATCCTCTACTTCCGATATGCAATGCTCGGAGATGGAACAATAGGACGCTGCTTTGTGAAGCAGTTCTTCCAATGTATATTCTTTTTTCATGACCGAATGAGATTAATATTAACCTACAAATGTAGTTATTTTTATCGTTTGGAGATTGAAAAAACAGCGTATAAATTTTTTTTCAAAAAAACAGAAAATAAAGGTAACAAAAGTTTGTATAATAAATAAAATATGTAACTTTGCGGCTTAAATGTTTCCTTAACCCAATGAAATTAACTAAGAAAGAACAAATTGAACAGAAAGCCATGGAGCTTTTCTGGAAGCATGGTTTTAAAAGAATAACGATTGACGAGATTTGTAAAAAGGCAAATGTCAGTCGGAAAACATTTTATACGTTTTTCGACAATAAAAACGCCCTGATTATCTATCTCTACAGCAAAACGATTGATCAGGCTTATGCTGAATATGATAAGGTTGTTAAGAGTGACATCCCGTTTTCAGAAAAACTGGAAAAACTTTTAAATCAAAAGATTGAAGCAACTAAAAATCTTTCCATGGAATTTGTGTCGGATTTGTATCATCCTGATGCAGGAGAATTGCTCACTTTTTTCAATCAGGTGATTGAACAATCTATGCAATTCATGCGGAATTTCCTGATTGAGGCGCAAAAAGCCGGCGATATTGATGCGCAATTGAATATCGATTACATCATGTTTATTCTCTCTAAGACAATTGAATTGTGCGGAACGAAAGAAATGATGGATATGTTTCCGGATGCAAGCACGATGACCAAACAAATTACACAGACATTTATTTTTGGTATTGCTTCACCCAATAAAAAATAACAACTGATGGTTCTACGAGCTAAATTTATAGGAATAATGTTGCTTGCCGTCTTGGGTGTGAAGGCGCAGAATGATTCGTTGAAACATATCACTTTCAATGGTCAGCTAACAACATGGGGAGTGGCTCAGCTCGAAAATAATGTGCCCTGGCAACTTGCCGGGCGATTTGTGCCAACGATGTTGGGCAATTTTGCTGTAGCCCCGCAATCCAAAATTGATTTTGAAGCTTCTATGAATATAAACGGTTCGGTAAACTTTGATGGATTTAAATACGATAACGTGACAGGCCAATTGAGGCCTTATCGGGTTTGGGTACGCTATTCGGGACAAAACTGGGAAGTACGTGCCGGACTTCAAAAAATCAATTTCGGTTCGGCCAAGATGTTTCGCCCATTGATGTGGTTTGACGGCATGGATGTGCGCGACCCACTACAATTGACAGATGGAGTTTATGGGGCGTTGGGGCGATATTATTTCCCGAACAGTGCTAATATTTGGTTGTGGACGTTGATTGGCAATAAAAATACGAAAGGATACGAATTATTTGGAACCGAACAATGGAAACCCGAAGTGGGTGGACGCTATCAAATGCCTGTAGGTTCCGGGCAGATGGGTCTGAGCACAAACTTCCGAAAAGTACATTTACCCAATTTGGTTTCGAGCATTCCGGATAATGATTTTTCTCTGAATGAAGAACGGATTGGTCTGGATGGCAAATGGGATATTGGTATTGGACTTTGGTTCGAATCGAGCGTTACGCTTACTGACAAGAAAAATTACTTAATTCCGACGGTGTTCAATGTGCAGGATGCCTGGAATATCGGAGTCGATTATACATTTGGCATTGGCAACGGACTAGGTGTGACAGTTGAGTATTTTCGGTATCATTTGGGGCCGCAATTTCTGACAGGCCGATCGGCCGTAAATCTGATAGGTACAATGCTTACTTATCCGGTTTCGATGCTCGACAATCTTTCAGCCATGGTGTTTTACTCGCTGGACAAGAATTTGGCATATAATTATTTTAGCTGGAGTCGGACGTACGACAACTGGAACCTCTATGCCATTGGTTTCTGGAATCCGAACGTTCCATTAACTGTTTCGCAGTCGCAAAACCGAAATTTGTTTTCCGGCAAAGGCATTCACTTGATGGTGAGTTATAATTTTTGAGAAATACGAATTGAACGAATTATAACAAATTATACGAATTAAATAACGCGTAGCAAATAACAGTTAATTACATGGAACCTATTGTAGAAGTAAAGAACTTAATAAAGAAATTCCACATTGGGAATGGTTTTTTTACGGCGTTGAACGATGTCAGTATCAGCTTTAGCGAAGGAGAATTTGCGGGTTTGGTCGGTCCAAGCGGATCGGGTAAAACGACATTGCTCAATATTATTGGTTCGCTGGATGTTCCCACCGAAGGCGAAGTGATTGTATTGGGAAAATCGGTTGGGAAACTGAACTCGAAGGAAGCCGCTCAGTTACGCAAGGGAGAACTCGGGTTTATTTTTCAGAGCTACAACTTGCTGCCGGTTTACACGGTGTTTGAGAATGTAGAGTTTCCATTGTTATTGTTGAACATGACGGCTGCAGAAAGAAAACAGCACGTGTTGGAAACATTGGAATGGGTTGGATTATCGGAGAAAGTAAAATCCAAACCTGCGCAACTATCCGGCGGTGAATGTCAGCGCGTGGCCATTGCCCGAGCCATGGTGAAACGTCCGAAGTTGGTGTTGGCAGATGAGCCTACCGCTAATCTGGACTCTGCCAATTCGCACAACATCCTGCAAACAATGGAAAGGCTGAATAAAGAACTGAAAACAACCTTTATTTTTGCCACTCACGATGAGAAAGTAATTGGCTATCTACATAGAATTATCCGATTGAAAGATGGGAAAATTGTGGAGGATAGTATATTGTCTCCTATATCAACAACCCCCTAAATTCTTCGACGGGGGACTTAAATAGTTCATAAACTCAAAGTTCTACAACTATGAACAACGAAGAAATAAATTTTAATATGGGTAATCAAATTCCCCCTTCGGGGGTTCGGGAGCTTGGTTGGGGGCTTCTGATCAGAACCGCCATGCGCAGCTTGATTGGCAACGGATTGAAAACCTGGCTCAACGTGATTGTGCTCTCGTTTACATTTGTGTTGATTATTTTTATGCAGGGTTTGCTCGAAGGTTGGAACCGCCAGGCCATTAACGATACGGTGAAATGGGAAATTGCCGGAGGACAATATTGGAATGTGAAATACGATCCGTACGACCCGTTTACTCTTGATTCGAGTGCAAGCGTTTTGCCTCTGTCGCTGCAAGATGAATACAAAGCGCATCAAATTGAACCAGTACTGTTGTCGATGGGCACCATTTATCCCAATGGCAGAATGCAAGGTGCTATGCTTAAAGGCATTCGCCCGGATCAGCATTTGGTTGCTTTGCCGACCCATCTGTTGAAACCCTTCAACGAGAATGATGTGCCGGTCATAATCGGGGCTCACATGGCTCATCAGGCTAATTTGAAAGTAAACGATGTGGTAACCTTGCGATGGCGGGATGTGAACGGCACATTCGAGGCGATAGATATTCGCATTGCAGGTATTTTTGTAAGTTCGGTGCCCACAGTGGATGTCGGACAAATCTGGTTGTCGCTGGATCAGTTGCAAAAAATGACGGTTCGTCCGAGAGCGGCCACCATCTTACTGAAATCGGAAAAGGTTTCCTCTCAACGATTAGCTCAATGGACGTTTAAAGATCAAACTGAACTGACCATGCAAACCGCAGCTATGATTAAGGCAAAATCCAAATCGTACAATGTGTTTTACACCATTTTCTTTTTATTGGCATTAATCGCCATTTTCGATACGCAGACGCTTTCCATTTTTCGCCGTCAACGTGAAATAGGGACGCTTGTTGCACTCGGAATGACTCAAAAACAGGTAGTTGGACTCTTTACACTCGAAGGAACAATGAATGCGGTGCTGGCTATTCTAGTGGGTTCCGTGTGGGGGCTACCCATTTTTATAGCTTGTTCGGCTTACGGAATTCACATTCCAATGGATGTAAGTAGTTTTGGTATTCCTATGACAGACCGCATGTATCCGTTGTTCACGCCCAATTTGATTGTTGGAACAATATCATTAATTGTAGTAATAACCGCTTTGGTAAGCTATCTGCCGGCACATAAAATTACCCGCCTGAATCCTACCGAAGCCATCAGGGGGAAAGCGTTATGATAAAATTCTTATTTAAGGGATTGATGCGAGATAAGTCGCGAAGCCTGTTGCCGATGCTCGTTGTTTCGTTGGGGGTAATGATGACGGTGCTTTTGCAATCCATCCTGGGTGGTTTTTTGAATGAAACCATCGAATCGACAGCTAATTTTACCACGGGGCATTTGAAAGTCATGACGCGTGAGTACAGTAAAAACAGCGCACAAATCCCAAACGATTTGGCCCTGGTTGGAGTGGATACGCTCAAAAAAAGTCTGCAAAAGCAATTTTCCAATATTTCATGGACTGAGCGAATTCAATTCGGCGGATTGCTAGATGTGCCCGATAGTCTCGGGCGGACACGGGCTCAGGGAAACGTTTCGGGTATGGGGATAAGTTTATTGAAGAACGACCAAGAAATTAACCGGATTGACCTCAAAACCAGATTGGTTAAAGGAGAATTTCCAACTAAAGCGGGCGAAATTTTAATTAGCGACGACCTGTTCCACAAAATGAATTTAAAACTGGGCGATAAAGTGACATTAATCTCCAGCGGGATGTATGACGACATGGCCATGTATAATTTCAGGATTTCTGGTACGCTCCATTTCGGCATCAATGTGCTCGACCGCGGAATGGTGATTGCCGATATTGAAGACATCAGGGCGGCACTGAACATGGATAATTCGGCCGGAGAGATTCTCGGGTTTTTTACGGGCGAAATGTATAACAACAAACTGGCGAAAGCGGCAGCCCAATCGTTTAATGCGCAGTATGCCTCCAGCAAGGATAAGTTCGCACCGGTGATGCTGCCTTTGTCGGACATGAACGATATGGGATTTTTAGTGGCTTATTCCGAAAGTATTCAAACCTTTATCGTGGTTATTTTTATCATTGCCATGGGAATCGTTTTGTGGAATGCTGGACTGATAGGCGGGTTGCGCCGGTATGGCGAATTTGGACTGCGGTTGGCTATTGGTGAAAACAAGAATGAAATTTATCGGTCGCTTATTGCCGAATCGTTTTTGGTCGGTACGGTTGGGTCGGTTATCGGGGTCATCGCAGGCTTACTCATTTCCTGGTATTTTCAGGCGGTGGGGATCAATTATGGCGATGCCATGAAAGATGCCACCTTTTTAATGCCTTCGGTTATGCGTGCTCACATTAGCCTCACCACATATTATATTGGTTTTGTGCCCGGTATAATTTCCACGGTTGTTGGGTCAATGCTTGCCGGCATTGGAATTTATAAAAGGCAAACAGCCAATTTGTTTAAAGAGCTGGAGAGCTGATTAATTTTAGATTTATGATTTTAAATATACGATTCAATATGAAAAGGAACATTTTTTTATTAATGACGTGCCTTGCAAGTACATTATTTGCACAGACCCCTTCGGGAAAAACAATTATGGACAAAGTAGACGATAATATGTCGGCCAAAACGCGGATTATGACTGCTTCGATGGAAATAGGTTCTGAGCGGACCAAACGTACTATGGTTTCCAAATCGTATGGCGAAGGCGACCACAAGTCATACACTGAATACCTGGCTCCGGCGCGTGAGAAAGGAACCAAGATGCTGAAACTCGAAAATCAGTTGTGGATTTATTCTCCTTCGACCGACCGTACGATTCAGATCTCAGGGCACATGTTGCGGCAATCGGTGATGGGCAGCGATATGTCGTACGAGGATATGATGAACGATAAACCTTTACTGGAGCAATACAAAGCTGAAGTAACCGGAACCGAAACCGTGGACGGGCGAAATTGCTGGGTGGTAACCCTCACTGCTATTATCCCGGACATCAATTATTTTTCCCGCAAAATGTGGGTGGACACCGAACGGTATGTGCCGCTGAAAGAAGAATTGTATGCCAAAAGCGGCAAGCTATTGAAACGAATCACCTTTTCGAATATTCAAAAAGTGGCAGGTCGCTGGTATCCTATGGCTTTTGTTTATAAAGATATGCTAAAAGATGGATCAGGTACTAAAATGACTATTCAGGAAATAAAACTGGAAGCATCTATTTCGTCAAATATTTTTAACTTAGGAAATTTGAAATAATTAATTCATGAGATATCCTGCGTATATTCTTTTTTCATAACATTATAATTTAAAAAGCTGACGGCAATAGAACAGGTTACAAATGTAGTTGTTTTCTTTCTAAAGCGGTTTTATTGCCAGTGAACTAAAATATTGTTCGGATGCAGCGCTTCTGCGAGATAGGCAAACAAACGGAATAGAAGATGGAATGTATGGAGTTTAATTTTTCTGGACATGGTTATCAAGTTTAAAGGTGACAGGCAAAATGTACAATCTACTTTCAGGTTTTCCATGATCTGTGCCGGGCACAAACTTAGGCAGCATCTTAACCACTCTGATTGCTTCTTTGTCGCAGTCGGGTTGCAACGATCTTGCAATCTCTATTTTATCAACCTCCCCTATTTTTGTTATTACGAAACGGAGTATTACTCTCCCTTCTATTTTGTCTTTAATCGCCGAGTCCGGATATTTCAAATTCTTATATATAAAGTCAAGCAGCGCTTGATCTCCCCCCGGAAATATAGGCATTGTTTCATATTCAGCGAAAACTTTATCGTCTTCATTCGACTTTACTGTGTCTTTTACAATAGGCTTTTTTGAATTCGCTTTTAAATCAGAATTCTTTACAGGTTTATTTTGGGCTTTGATTATTCCGACATTAAATAAACCTAAACCTAACCCGAGCAATCCCAACGTTGTTGAACGAACCAACTGTTGGCGAGAATTGATTTTTTTTCTGGACATAGTTTATAGTTTTTAAGATTGCACAAATATAATAATTTGTCAATTGTATAAGCTAAAAAAGTATTTTTTTTATTTTCTCCTATTTACTAAATAAATTCCGGCCAGCACCACCAGCGCTCCGCCAATTTCGTGAACGGTGAGCACCTCCCCAAGAATAAAAACGGAGAAAATAGCGGTAAATACCGTCTGACTCAGTAAGCTAACCGATGCCACCGTAGGGCGGATATGTCCCAATGCCTGATTGATGGCCAGCCAGCCCAGCAGTTGCGGTACGATTCCGAGCGTGCCCAGTGTTAGCCAGGTTTTATTGCTAAAACCCCACATCGGGGTAGACGATAACAGGCAAATAAGACCCAAAACCAGTGTGCTGGCTACCATAGAAATGGCGGTAAAAGAGAATGTATCCAGGTTGATTCTGCCTTTGCGGACGGTGAGTAAATAGGCTCCGTAAAACATGCTGGCTATGATAGCCAGTATGCTGCCAACATTCAGATTGGCTTCCAGTATCTGATTCAGGCCTATGATGATGGTTACACCCACAAGAGATATGGCAGTGCCTATCCAAAAAATGCGCGTTGGTTTTTCTTTCATAAAAAGAAGTGCGCCTATGCCCACCCACACCGGTGCCAAATTGGCCAACAGGGTAGAAATTGTAGCTTTGGAAAGCATGATGGAGGTATTCCAGAGTGCAATGTCGCAGGCAAAAAGTATCCCGCAAATGATGGCAATTTTCACTCCTTTGCGGTCAGTAATGGGCTTTTTGAAGTAGAGCCACACGGGGATAATGCCTAGAGTGCCGAAAAACATGCGGTAGAATGCCGAGCCAAATCCGCTTATGTCTGCCAGCTTAACTAAAATAGCCGACCACGCGATACAGAACACGCCAAACAATAACAATAGGTAATGAATCCAGGGGTGGTTTTTATGCTTTTTAATCATGATTGATGGGAGATAAGAGAGCTGGCTATTTTAATGTAAAATGTAAAATGAAGAATGAAGACATTGACTTTCTAACTGATTACTGATCACTGATCACTGAAAAGACTGAACGAATCATTCTGTCGTTTCCCGAAATATCTTTCCGTAATTCCACGTTGCCGAATCCCATAGCGGTAAGTAAGTCCACAGTAGCTTTACCAAACTGTCGGTTTATTTCAAAATAGAGTTTCCCCTTTGGCTTCAAATGCTGCTGAGCAAAAATGGCAATGCAGCGGTAGAAAAGCAGCGGATCGTTGTCAGGGACAAATAGTGCCAGATGGGGTTCGTAATCCAATACGTTAGGTAATATTTTGCTCTTTTCCAGTTCTGTAACATAAGGTGGATTGCTGACAATAATATCCCATTTTTGTTTCATTTCAGGAGTATTTAGTATGTCAACCTTGCTGAAATTTACTTCCAGTTTGTTGAGCGTCGCATTACTTTGCGCTGTTTCCAGCACTTTTTCGGAAATATCAAAAGCATGAACCGAAGCGTTCGGAAATTCATGTTTCAGGCTGATGGCAATGCAACCGCTTCCGGTACCAATGTCGAGGATATTCAAATTGGCAGTAAGAGTATTTTCAGAGTGAATCCATTCCACCAGTTCTTCAGTTTCGGGGCGGGGAATAAGTACCGACTCGTTTACGTTAAATGCCAGTCCGAAAAACTCCGTTTCGCCCAAAATATATTGAATGGGAACATTTTTCTTTAATTTTTCGATAAAAGTTTCAATCACATGATGTTGTTCATCAGAAAAAAGTGTATTTTTGTTAACGATTATTTCTGTGCGTGAAAAGCCAGTGAGTTTTTCGATAATCAAATAACTGAAACTTTTAATTTCAGTTTCGGGATAAAGCCCTTTGAGCTCAGACTGAATGTGATTGATGGCTGTTTGCATTGCGCAAAGATACAAAAAGCCTCATAACCTCCGAAAGGGGAATTCAATAATTTGTTTTTATGGAAGACTTAAATATACATACTACATTAGCCAGTACTCTCTCTTCGGGGTCTCAGGATCTCTATATGTATCGTTGTCTGCAACTGGCTGAGCTGGGCGTGGGATACGTGGCACCCAATCCCATGGTAGGTGCGGTGTTGGTGTGCAACGATAAAATTATCGGAGAAGGATATCACCATCGCTACGGCGATGCGCATGCCGAGCCGAACGCTATCAACTCGGTGAAAGAGGTTGAATTGCTTGGTCAGTCGACCTTGTACGTGAGCCTGGAGCCTTGTTCGCACTACGGCAAAACTCCGCCTTGTGCCGATTTAATTGTGTCAAGTGGTATTCCGCGTGTGATTATTGGTACGCTGGATCCCAATCCCAAAGTGGCGGGCAAAGGAGTAGAGAAGTTGCGCAATGCGGGAGTAGAAGTGATTGTAGGTGTACTTGAAGAAGAATGCAGGGAGCTGAATAAACGCTTTT